>WNGH01001871.1_pt1 | contig 32714 bp, 41 predicted proteins | sample 5400631 | NCBI WGS metagenome assembly WNGH01 (sample SAMN13153373, study PRJNA577476) | soil metagenome | isolation source: 115 cm soil or saprolite under Garry oak tree replicate 1 | place: USA:California | collected 2016-06-15
ATACGCGACGTAGCCTCCGAACGCCGGTGCCGCGAGCGGCTGCTTCCGAGAAATCAGGCCGGCTGCAACCGGGAGCGCGAGCAGCGCCGCGAGCAACCCGAGCCCTACCGGCCCAAGCTCGGCCAGGGTCTCGAGATAGAGGCTGTGGGCGTCGAGAACCGGTAGGTCAGCCGGCCGCGAACGCAGCCACTCGCGCTGGAAGCTTCCTGCACCGGAGCCGAGCCATGGATGGTGCTGGTAGTCCCGCCAGGCGACGTGCCAGTACTGAGCGCGGCTGCTCCCCGAGAGGCTGAAGAGGCGCCGGCTCCGGTCCGCCTTGACGGAGGGCGCCGCGTGGGAGAACTCCCGAATGGCGCCGCCCGGGCCGCCGACACGAACGAGCGCGATCCCGCCCGCGCAAATCACCACAATCGCGATCCCGAGCATGATTCGCCGCGACATTCGCGGCACGGTGAGTCCTAGGGCAGCGATCCCACCGGCTGCCAGCGCCAGCCAGGCGCCGCGGCTGTACGTGAAGTAGAGCGTCGGCGCGAGCACGAAGACGGGGGCCGCGGCGAAGGGTCGCCGCAGCCGCACGGCGAGACCCAGCGCAAGCACGATGCCGATTGCCGCCAACAGCCCGAGCGCGTTCGAGTATCCGAGCGGGGCGGCCAGCCGCCTGGTCGCATCGGCGGAGACAGACGCGACGTCATACGACCCTGGGCCGCCGAACGCCCGTAGGGAGAGGGCCCAGACCCCCACCAGGGAGACGGCCGCGAGCAGACCGAAGAGGAAGCGTGTCACCTGGCTCCGGTCGAGCAGGAGGAAGGCCGCGACAGCGGAGAGGTAAAGAAGGAGGCGCTCGGCATCGAGCACAGAGGCGCTGACATCGTTCGACCAGGCGGCCGAAAGCCAAGTCCACGCGGCAAAAGCACCAAGCAGGCCGAGAAAAGCGCGCGCCAAGCCGTTCGGAGCTCTGGCCTGGCCTACTACGAGGGCGGTTCCGACGATGACGAGCGGCAAGAGGGTGCTCCAACCCCACGAGGTCGCGTCGAAGCCTCCGTTGTCGAGCGCCATGCCGCCGACGAGCGCCAGCGGCAGGATGACCGGGCCGAGCGCGCGAGCGCGTCCATAGACTTGCCCCGTGGACTTCGAGCTGACCGACGAGCAACGACTCATCCAGGACACGGTAAGAACGTTCGTCAACGAGCGCGTCCTTCCCCATGCAATCGAGAACGACATTGCGCACCGTCTGGACATGTCGGCGATCGAGGGGATGGCCGAGCTCGGCCTGCTCGGCATCGTGATCCCGGAGGAGTACGGTGGCGCCGGCCTGGACTTCGTCGCCGAAGCGCTCTCCTGCGAGGAGATCGAACGCGGCGAGGCTGCCTTTCGAACGCTGATCTCCGTCCATGTCGGCCTCAACTCACTCGCGCTGCTGCGCTACGGAACCCAGGAACAGAAGCAGCGCTGGCTCGTGCCGCAGGCGCGGGGCGAGAAGATCGCCTGCTTCGGCCTGACCGAACCGGCGGCGGGCTCCGATGTCGCGGCGATGAAGACGACCGCGCGACGCAACGGCGACGTCTACGTCCTCAACGGCTCGAAGAACTGGATCTCGTACGCCTCTGTCGCCGACCATGCCCTGGTTTTCGCGAAGACCGATCCCGCCGCCAAGCACAAGGGCATCTCGGCGTTCGTGCTCGAGCAGGGCATGCCCGGCTTCACCGCCGCCGACACGGAGCACAAGCTCGGGGTGTGGGCCGGCTCGACGGGCGAGCTCTTCTTCGAGAATGTCGAGGTGCCGGCAGAGAACCTGATCGGCGAGGAGGGCCAGGGCTTCGAGATCGCGATGTACGGGCTCGATCAGGGCCGGTTCACGGTCGCGGCAGGGGCCTGTGGTGTCATCCGGGCCTGTCTGGAGCGGTCGGTCGAATATGCGCGCGAACGAGAGACCTTCGGGCAGCCGATCGGCAAGTATCAATTCGTCCAGGACATGATCGCCGAGATGGTGGTCGGGTACGAGACGTCGAAGCTGCTCGTGATGCAGGCGGCCTGGATGAAGAACGAGGGCAAGCGAAACACGCGCGAGACGTCGCTCGCGAAGTGGCACGCGACCGAATCGGCGTTCCGCGCCGCCCATCTCGCCATCCAGGTGCACGGCGCCTACGGCTACTCAGCCGAGTACGGGATCGAGCGCTACTTCCGCAACGCCCGCGCGCCGATCATCTACGAGGGCACGACCCAGATTCACAAGCTGCTGCAGGCCGAGCACGCGCTCGGCTACCGGCGACTGAACGGCAGCGACGGCGAGGTCTCACCGCTTTGCTCGTGGGCGCCCGCGCTGGCGCCGGTTCAGCGTGAGCGCCCGGTCGCCACCGGCGCCTGATCAGACGGGCGCGCCCACCGGGGGTCCGGCGACGTCGGCCTCTGACTCGGCTTGCATCAGCCTGACCAGCAAGGGGATCGCTCCCAGGATCGGCAGCGCGCAAACCGGCCAGAGGATCTGGTAGCCGTTCGTTGCGTCGAGGTAAGGGCGGGCGAGGTCGATCGCGAGGCCCGCGACCGGGGCGCCGATCAGCAGCCCGATCCCCTTCGTCGTCGTCGCGAGTCCCGAGACTGCGCCGCGGTGCTCCGCCGGAACGATCTTGTAGAGCAGGCCCCACGCGAGCGTCATCACGGTGCCGCCCGCAACGGCCACAGGGATGATCAGACCGAAGTACCAGACGTGCCACTGCTCGGCGAGCCCGCCGACGAGGAAACCCGTCCCGTAGACGAACGAGGCGAAGAAGATCACGCGGGCGATCCCGAAGCGATCCCCGAGCCGGCCCGCGAAGACAGCCGCGATCACGTAGCCGAACGCGACGGCGCCCAGGATCTCCCCCGAGACCGTCTTCGACTCGTGCAGCCCGTCGATCACGTAGAGGATCACGAAGCTGCGCGCCGCAGCGAACGTGCCCTCCCACGCGGAGTTCGCGATCAGGAACCGCCTCACGTCCCCTTCCTGCCAGAAGATGTTCCAGCTCCGCCTGATGTAGGCCAGGAACCCTTCGAAGACCCGGCCGTGCCCGCCGTCCTCTCGCACCAGCAGGATCGTCACCCCGCAGGCCGCGGTGGTGACGAAGGCGGCGGTCAGGAACGGTGCCGGCGACCAGACCTTGAGCAGGAAGTTGCCGCCGACGAGGGCGATCCCGAGCGCGATCCCGCGCAGCACGTGCTGGACGCCCTGCGCGCGCCCGTAGGCCGAGGGCGGAAGCACGTCCGGGTACAGCCCCCGGTACGGCGGCTCGTACAGGTAGTAGGCGAAGTAGAACGCGAGCACGAGCAGCGTCGTCGTCCAGAGGTTGGGCATGAAGGGGATCAGCAGCAGGCAGAACGCCATCGGGCCGAGCGCGACGAGCATGAAGGGCCGGCGGCGGCCGAGCGGCGTGTGGAAGGAGTCACTCCACGGGCCGACGATCGGCGAAAGCGTCAGCGCGAAGAACCCCTCGGCCCCGATCACGAGGCCGATCATCGAGCCGGAATTCGTGAACGCATGCAGCAACGGCGGCAGCGCCACCGAGATCGTTGTGATGGAGAAGGCGAGCCCGAAGGCGCCGAGGCCCAGCGTCCAGAGCAGCCGCCGCTGAACCGGCTGCAGCGTTGCCAGCTCGTGCGAAGCCGTCTGCGTCGACATCAGGCGGGAGCCGCCGCCCGGTCCTGAGCCAGGCCACCCGCGACGATCTCGACGACCGCGTACTCCGCGCGGGTCACGTCGTCTTCGCGGTCGGGTAGCTGCCCGAAGGCCCAGCCGGTAAGGATCTCCTCGAGCGCGCCGTACCAGATCGTCGCCGTCAGGCGAGCGTCGAGATCGCTGCGGAACTCACCCGTCTGCTGGCCCTGCTCGACGATTCGCTGCAGCGCCTGGTAGGCAAGGTCGATCTCCTGCGTCTCATCCTGCACCTGCGAGCTGCGCGTCACCTCTCGGACGAGCACGCGCACGAGCTCGGGGTCGCGCTTCCAGGTGCGGAGGACGATCTCGGTCACCTTCCGCACCTGCTCCCGCGCCGGCTCATCGAGCTGCTCGACCGAGCGAATCGTCGCCAGCATCGCGCCCCAGGTCTCCTTGAAGATCGCCTCGAGCAGGGTCTCCTTCGAGCGGTAGTAGTGGTAGACGAGCCCATATGCGACACCCGCCTCCTTGGCGATATCGCTGACGCGGCAGGCGTGATAGCCCTTGCGCGCGAACGCCCTCACGGCCGCCTGCAGGATCTGTCGCCGCCGCTCCTCCTGGACCTTCGAGCCCTCCGTCACCGCCGTTGAGTGTAGGAGAGCGGCCGGTTACCGGCCAAATTCGTCACTTCTCGTCGGGAGCCGAGCCTCCTCCGAGCGCGTCTCCGAGCCGGCCGAGCGCGTGCGCGAACTCGCTCGGGATGATCCAGACCTTGTTCGCCTGCCCGTTCGCGATCTCCGGCAGCGCCTGAACGTACTGATACGCGAGGAGCTCCGAGTCCGGCTTGCCGTCGTGGATCGCCCTGAAGACGGTGTCGATTGCCTTGGCCTCGCCTTCGGCTTCGAGAATCTGGGCCTGCCGTCGACCTTCGGCGCGGAGGATCGCGCTCTGCTTCTCGCCTTCCGCCTCGAGGATCTGGGACTGCTTGACGCCCTCGGCGTTGAGGATCGCCGCGCGCTTGTCGCGATCAGCCCGCATCTGCTTCTCCATCGACTCCTGCACCGACGACGGTGGGTCGATCGCCTTCAGCTCGACGCGGTTGACGCGGATCCCCCACTTGCCGGTCGCCTCGTCGAGAACGCCGCGAAGCTGCGCGTTGATCTGGTCACGCGACGTCAGCGTCTGCTCGAGATCGAGGCCGCCGATCACGTTGCGGAGCGTCGTCACCGTCAGCTGCTCGATCGCCTGGATGTAGTTGGCGACCTCGTACGTCGCCGCCTTCGGGTCGGTGACCTGGAAATAGATGACCGTGTCGATGCTGACGACGAGGTTGTCCTCGGTGATCACCGGCTGCGGCTGGAAGGAGACGACCTGCTCGCGCAGGTCGATGATCTCCCGGATCCGGTCGACGAAAGGAACGACGATCGCCAGGCCCGCATTCAGGGTGCGCGAGTAGCGGCCGAGCCGCTCGACGACGCCGGCGCGCGCCTGCGGGACGATCCTGATCGTCCGCGCCAAGGTGATCAAAACGAAGGCCGCGACAACCAACACGACGATCAGAGCCACCATCGAAAACCCCCTATTCGAATACGAGCGCGGTCGCGCCCTCGATCTTCGCAACTTCGACACGTGCGCCGGGGTCGAGCGTCTGCCCCTCGAAGTACGCGCGAGCCGACCATTCCTCGCCGCCGATCCGTACTCGCCCGCCGTTTGCGTCCACGCGCTGGAGCACGACCGCCTTGGTGCCGACGAGGGCGGCGGTCCCGGTCCGTGTCAGCGCCGGCATGTGGATGTGGCGCCTGGCGATCGGCCGCAGGAATGCGAGCGAGGCGACCGAGATCGCGATGAAGACGATCAGCTGCAAAAGGATGCCGCCGCCGATGCCGGCGGTCACCGCTGCGCCGACGGCCGCAAGTGCCACCGGCCCGAGGAAGAAGAGACCGGGCGTCAGGAGCTCGCCGATGGCGAGGAGAACCGCCGCGATCAGCCAGAGGGCGAGACCAGTCACGGCGCAGAGTGTGTCACGTTGACTTCAGTGCAAGCCGAGTGCGGCCGGCAAGGCGCGGAGATCGGTCAGCTTCTCGGCGACGTCCGGGTAACGGTTCTCGCGGTCGAGCAGGAGGCCGCGCATGCCGACCGCGTTGGCGCCTTCGACGTCGTCCTCGATCGAGTCGCCGACCATCACTGCGGCGGCCGGCTCGACCTCGAGGCGCTCGAGCGTAGCCTGGAAGATGGTCGGGTGCGGCTTCGTCTTGCCGTGGGTGCCTGAGCTGACGGCGGCATCGACGTCGAGACCGTGGTGCATGACGAACTCGTCGAGATTGCGCCCGGTGTTCGAGACCAAACCGAGCTTGAGCCGATGCGCGCGGAGCTCCTCGAGCGCCGGCAGGACGTCTTCGAAGAGCTGGAAGTTGTGCGCGTGCTCCCAGGCCCGGGTCATCTCGACCGCGCACTCGTAGGCGCGGTCGGAATCGCCGCCCATGCCGCGGATGATCTGCTCCGTGAAGAGGACCCAGACCTGCTCGTCGTGGTCGAGCTCCGGGTGCCGTTCGAGGGTCGAGACGGCGTGCGCACGCGCCTCGCCATAGCGTTCGGGCTCGAGCTCGAGGCCGAAACGCTGCCCGAGCCGCTGGTAGCCCTCCGGCCCGAGATCGGGCCCCGGCTTGGCGATCGTGAAGTCGACGTCGAAGAGAACGGCGCGGAGAGGCATCACTCTGCTTGTAGCAGGGAAGCTAGGTTTGGGGCGTGGAAGGGATTTCGCAGGACCTAAGGCGCCGCCTGGGGTGCCGACATGGAGGCCGTACGGGCTTTGCCCGTGCGGCCGTGTAAAACCCGGGTCTTGGCGAGCGACGGGTCAACTAATGCTGCATTGGAGGTAAGCCGCGCGCGGGCGTTCCAGGCGCTGCGACATCGCGATTTTCGGCTGTTGTTCACGGGCCAGGCAGTCTCGCTGGTCGGCGACGCGGCCTTCCTGACCGCGCTCGGCTGGAAGACGTTCACGATCGCCGGCGCCGGCAAGATCGGGCTCGTTCTCTCGGTCCAGGGAGCCGGCCTGCTGACGACGCTCCTGATCGGCGGCGCGCTCGCCGATCGTTACGAACGCCGCCGGATGATGATCCTCTCGGACGTCTGGCGTTTCGTCGCCGTCGGGACGCTCGCCGGCTTGGACGCGACCGGCCATCTCGGCCTGCCCTCACTCGTGATCCTCGCGGGAATCGCCGGGCTCGGCGATGGCCTGTTCTATCCCGCCGTAGGAGGGATCATCCCGCTCGTCGTCGACCGCGCGCATCTTCCCTCGGCGAACTCACTGATGGGAGTCGCGCGCTGGGGCGGCTTCGTGGTCGGACCCGCGTTGGCGGGTTTCCTCTACCACGGGGCCGGCTCGGCCTGGGTGTTCGCAATCGACGCGCTCTCGTTCCTCGTCTCCGGGGCGCTGATGCTGCTCGCGCGGCCGCGAGCGGTCGACGTGGAGCCGAGCGTGGGCACTCTGACCGAGATTCGCGAGGGCGCGACCTACGTCGCCCGGATCCCGTGGCTCTGGGTAACGATCACCCTCTTCGCAGTCATCCTGATGCTCCAGCTCGCGCCACAGCAGGTGCTGCTGCCCAAGCTCGTCAAGGACCACTTCGACCGCGGCGTCGGGGCGTACGCGGCGCTCTCAGCGATGGTCGGTGTCGGCACCGTCTGCGGGACGCTCCTCTTCGGACACCTGCAGCCGCGACGCCGACGCGGCGTCATCTCGTACTGGCTCTGGCTGATCAACAGCCTCGCGATCGCGGGCCTGGCGCTGGCGCCTTGGTATCTGCTGGCCGGCGGGCTCGCGCTGGTGCGCGGCGTCTGCATCGGCTTCGGGGTGGCCGTGTGGGAGACGATGCTCCAGGAGCTCGTACCGGCGCGGCTGCTCGGCCGGGTGATCAGCCTCGATTTCTTCGGCAGCTTCGGGCTGATGCCGATCGGACTGGCGATCTGGGGCTCGATCGCAGGAATCGCCCCGCCGGGGCCGATGATCGCCGTTGGAGCGCTCGTCTCGGCGGCCATGATCACGGTCGTGCTGACGCGTCCCTGGCTCCGAGCGGTCGAATGAGGCGGCCCGTCTACTGGAAACCGCGGTACGCGACGCGAGGCCACAAGGAATCGCAACCTTCTTTGTTTTCGCGTCTTGCCGCCCGGCTACGACGGAACTCTTAAGCCACATCTTTGGGCGGCACCCGGATGCCGCCGAAGCCGGGCTTGCCCCGGCGAGAGGCGCAGCCCCGTCCCGCGTTGTAGCGACAAGAAGGAGGGGGCTCACGGGGGAAACCCGGTTTCCCCCGTGCTAATCGGGGTGCCCAGATTTGAACTGGGGACCTCTCCGACCCGAACGGAGCGCGCTACCAGGCTGCGCCACACCCCGGGACAGCCAAGATTACCCAACGGTTCCGCCGGTCGTGCTCAGCGGATCCGCCTTTTCGCGCGGGTTCAAACGGCCGCGGCGGCAAAGCCGCCACGGCCTCTAGGTCGGCGTCGCAAGCGACGCCTCAGCGAGGAAGTTTTCGATCGCCTCCGCGCAAACGCCGGGCCGTTCGCCGATCAGCAGATGCCCGCAGTCGGCGATCACGCGCAGCGGGGCGTCGAGGCGGCGCGCGAACTCGAAGCCGTCGACGAGCGGCAGTTGGTTGTCGCGCGCGCCCCAGAGGATGAGCGTCGGGCAGCGAAGCTCGCCGAGTTCCGAACGGACGTCGTCGGTCACGACCGCTCGGGCTGCGCTGACCGAGTCGCTCGTCAGCCGCGTGCCTTCGAGGAAGCCGTCCACGGCTTCGGGCGACATGATCATGGGGTCGGCCGCGCCCCAGTGGCCGAAGACCGCGTAGCGCAGGAAGGGGCTGCCGGCAACCGAGTCCGCCCAGGGCGCGACGAGGCGGCGTGGGCCGATGATCCCGAGAATCCGCAGCCCATACCGGGCGCGGCGCGAGGTCGACGAGATCCCGGCGGCGGCCGCGAGCACCAGCGCGCTCACGTCGCCCGGGCGCCTCAGCGCCAGGCGCAGAGCAACGACGGCACCGAGCGAGTGCCCGACGAACGCTGCGGGCAGCGCCTGCTCCCGCTCCGCGACGAGTGCGATCCGGTCGGCAAAGACCCCGAGGTTCGGCACCGCGGGCAGCGGCGTCGAGAGCCCGTGCCCGGGAAGCTCCGGGACGAGCACGCGCCTGCTCTCGGCGAGTAACGGCGCCAGGTCGACCCAGTTCGCGGCGCAGCCGCCGAGGCCGTGGACGAGCACCACGGGGTCGCCGTCGGCCTGGCCGCCGACGAAATAACGCAGGCGGCAGGCCTTCGTCTCGGCGAAGCGTTCCTCGAAGCCGGGAATCGCCTTTGCGTCCGTCACGCTGGCAAACTATTCTTCGACGTGATGGATTACTTGGGAGGGCGGGAACTTTGATTCCTGCCGACAACAAGATGGGAGCCGCTCGATGAGCTCGTTTGGCCGATGTGCCGACGAGCTTTTTTTGTGCTCCCAAGCGAAGCGCCGGGACAAACCAGCGCCGCGGAAAATGCGGAGCATTTTTCGCGGATACAAGGAGGCCAGCAGATGCCGAACCACCTGACGCCTGAGGAGCTGTCGAAGGAGCTTGGGATCGATCGCCAAGAGGTGATCAAGGTCTGCGTGCAGGAGTCCATCCCGATCTACCAGGGCAAGATCGACAAGACCCTGTTCCAGGCTCAGCTCCAGGCGCTAGGCGCGATGCCGCAACACCATTAGGTCTTGCTCGCGCGCTACTTGCGCGCGGCGACTTTGCGACGCGAGCCGCCCGACGAGGCGGCTTTCGTCTTCTTGGCGGCTGCCTTGGCCGGTTTCTTGCCTTGGGCCTCGGCCACGCTCGCCTTGAGCGCCTCCATCAGGTCGATCACCGGCGCCTTCTCCTCGACCGGCTCCGGCGCCTTGATCTCCTCGCCGGCGAGCTTGGCCTCGAGTAGGGCCTTCAGATCGCGCCGGTAGTCGCTCACGAGCTCTTGCGGATCGAAGTCGGCCGCCAGGCTTCCGATCACCTGGCGCGCCAGCTCCAGCTCGGCGTCCTTGACGTCGATCTCCTCGACCGCCTCTTCGATCTCCGCCTGCGAGCGAACGTCCTCGGCGAGGAAGAGCGTCTCGAGCGCGAGCGCGTTCCCTTTCGGCCGGATCAGGCAGAAGTGCTCGGCACCCTGCCGGACGAACTTGCCGACGGCGGCCGTGTTCGTCTCCTTCATCGCCTCCAGCAGCAGCACGTAAGGCCGCCGCTGCGCGACCGCGTCGGCCGGCGCGAGGAAGTAGGTGCGGTCGAAGTAGATCGGGTCGACCTGCTCGAGTTCGACGAAACGCGTGATCGCGATCGTTCGCGAGTCATCTGCGGTCTCGAGCGCCTCGAGGTCGGAATCCTCGACGAAGACGAACTGCCCTTTCGCCACCTCCCAGCCCTTGACGATCTCGTCGTTCGAGACCTCACGGTCGTGCTGAGGGCACCACCGCTTGTTCTTGATCGGCGTCCCGCACTCCCGGTGGAGCATCCGGAACGACACGTCCGATTGCCGGGCAGCCGGCTTGGTAGCCAGGGCCATCCCGACGGGGATGTTGACCAGGCCGAAGCTGATGGATCCGTTCCAGATCGTTCTCATAGGGCCGACCGTCCAATTGTAGATGGATGCAGGAAGTTCGCCGAACACGGCTCGATCCCTGCCGTAAAGTCAGATCAATGGCACCAGCCGATAACAGAACGATCGTCAAGCTCTGGCGCGACGCCGTTTCGGCGAACCGGACGGGCACCGCCTACCTGGCAGAGACCGAGCCGGGCCACTGGCGGGAGGTCTCCTGGAACGAAGCCGCCCGCACGGTCGACGAGCTCGCACACGGGCTCCTCTCGCGCGGCATCGGCCAAGGGGACGCGTTTGGAATCGTCAGCCGGACGCGGCTCGAGTGGACGCTGTTCGACTTCGCGCTCGCCCTAGTCGGCGGGATCACGGCCCCCGTCTACCCCGACAGCTCCCCCAGCGAGGCCGCCCACGTTCTTCGGCACTCCGAGGCAGTCGGCGCGCTCGTCGAGGACGACGGCCAAGTCGCCAAGATCGAGCCGCTCGGATTGCCGCACCTCATGACCCTGCAGGATTTGGACGACCTGAGAGCAGACGGAGTCGCTTTCGCGCAAACGCACCCGGGCGCGCTCGACGAAGCCGCTGCCGCCGTCGGCGAGGACGATCTCTACACGTACATCTACACCTCCGGCACGACCGGCCCTCCGAAGGGCTGCATGATCCGCCACCGCAACTACTACTCGATGACCTCGTCGATCGAAGGGATAGAGGACCTGTGGGTCGGCGAGGACGTGATGCTGCTCTATCTGCCGCTCGCGCACAACTTCGGGCGTCTGATGACGCTCTGGGGCGCTTACTCCGGTTTCACGATCGCGTTCTGCTCCGACCCGTATGCCGTCGCCGACGCCCTGCCGCAGGTCCGCCCCACGCTGCTGCCCAGCGTGCCCCGCATGTACGAGAAGGCCCATACGACGATCACGTCCAAGCTGGAGGCGGCTTCGGGACCCCAGCGTTGGCTCGGCGACTGGGCGCTTGGCGTCGGGCGCCGCGTCAGCGCCCTGCGCCAGCAGGGGGAGCCCCTGCCGCGAGCGCTGGCGCTCCAGCATCGGATCGCCGACCGGGTCGTCTACTCGAAGGTGAAGCAGCGCTTCGGCGGCCGCCTGCGGATCGGGATCTCGGGTGGGGCGCCTCTCGCCAAGGAGATCGGGGAGCTCTTCCACGCACTCGACATGCTGATCCTCGAGGGCTGGGGTCTCACCGAATGCACGACCGCAGCTACCGTCAACCGACCGCGGCGCTTCCGCTTCGGCACGGTCGGTCCGGCGATGCCGGGCGCCGAAGTGAAGACGGACAGCGACGGGGAGCTACTGATCCGCAGCGAGACGATCTTCGCCGGGTATCTCAAGGACGAGGAGGCGACGAGGGCCGTGCTGACCGACGAGGGCTGGCTCCGCTCCGGCGACATCGGCGAGATCGACCCAGACGGCTTCGTGACGATCACCGACCGCAAGAAGGACATCATCGTCACCGCGGGCGGCAAGAACGTCGCTCCCCAGAACATCGAGAACTTGCTCAAGGCCTCGCGATACGTCTCGCAGGCGCTCGTCGTCGGGGACCGCCGGCCTTACGTCACCGCCCTGATCACGCTGGATGAGGCCGAGGTCGCGAAGGCGAACGGAGACGTGCAGGCGCTCGTCGAGCAGGCGGTTGAGGACGTCAACCGGGAACTCTCACGCTACGAGCAGATCAAGCGCTTCAGGATCGTCTCGCGGGAGTTCAGCTCGGAGCAGGGGGAGGTGACGCCGACGCTGAAGCTCAAGCGCCGCGTGATCGAGGAACGCTTCGCAGACGAGATCGAGCGGCTTTACGCTGGCTAGATCCGGGCCGGCTGGAGGCCGTGCCGGCTTTGCCGGTGCGGCGGTCTAAACGAACAGTTGCAAAGCGATCTGCGGCCGCTAGATGCGGCGAGCGCCAACATACGTCGAGGCATACCAGCCGCTGATGCTGGAGATCTTGACCACGTCGCCGGTATGCGGTGCGTGGATGAAAGAGCCGCCGCCGACGTAGATGCCGACATGCCCGAGGCCATCGAAGAAGACGAGGTCGCCGGGCTGGAGTTGGTCACGCGAGACCGGGCTGCCCATGCCGTACTGCGCGTACGAGCTGTGAGGAAGCGAGACGCCCACCTGCGCGAACACGTACATCACCAGCCCCGAGCAGTCGAAGCCCGACGGCGACGCTCCGCCCCAGCGGTATGGCACGCCGAGGTACTGCTCCGCGATCGAAACGACGCTCGAGTGCGTCGGCGGGGGAGCCGGGCCAACCGAAACGCTGCCGCTAGAGGACGCCACCGGCGCAACAGTGCTCGAGAGCGCCTGGGCCGGCGCCTGCTGCTGCTGGGCGACAATCCGCGCCTGGAGCTCGCGGCGAAGCTGGGCCTGGCGTGCGGCCTCTTGCGCCTGGAGGTGCGCGATCTGGCCGCGGATCGACGAGAGCAGCGCGCGCCGCGCCGAGAGCTGGCCCTGGATCGAAGCCCGCTCTGAAGCGCGTTCGCGTACGAGCGCGGCGGCTTGGGCGGTCGCGTGCTTGAGCCGGACCTGACGCGCCTTCACCTCTTTGTCGAAATGCGCCACCTGGGCGAGAACCTGCGTGTCCTGCGCAGAGATGCGGTTGGCAGTGTTGAAGCGGCTGACGAGGTCGTCGAGGCTGGACGCGCCGAGCAGCACCTCGAGGGAGTCGCTCTGCCCGCCGGACGTGTAGAGCGACACGAGCCGGGCCGCGAGGGTCCCCCTTGCGCGACCCAAGCTCTGTTTCGCGACCTTCAGCTGCGCTTGGTTCGCCTTCAGCTCGGCTCGGACCCGGTTCAGCTTCACCGTTGCCAGGTCGTATGCCTGGATCACGCGCTCGAGGTTCGCGTCGAGTTGCTGGACCTGGCCCATCACGCTCTGGGCTTCGGCCTGCTTCGACGCGATCGTGGGATCGCCGACTGCCGGCGTCGCCATCAGAACGGCCGCGAAGCTCAAGGCTATGACTGCCGGCGCCGTACGTCTAATCGAGCGGCGAATCGTTCCGGTCGCTGGGCTCGATCGGCGCCCCAAGTGGGGCCGGTTCGTCACAAGCTCGGCACCCTAGCAACCCGTCCGGACGCCCGCAACCAGGTTTCCAAGCCTTAAACGTCGCATTGCGAAGCGCCAACGCAGTGGCACAAACGCTTTGCTAGGTTCCCGCCTCGTGCTGGCGGACCCGATCACCCGGCGGGCGCGCCCACTCGCCTTTGTCCTGTGCTCACTCGCCGCGCTGGGCATCGCGCTGCCGGCAAGCAGCGCCGGTTCCGGATCTTCGCTCAGGCAGCAGGCCCAGCGGCTGACGCAGCAGAACAGCGCAATCGCTTCGCGATCGAGAGCCGCGGTCCTGACGCTCTACGCGCTCGACAGCCGGCTCACCCGGACGCAGGCCCAGCTGGCGTCGCTTCGGTCGCAGGCCGCCGCGATCGACCGCCAGGCCGCCGAGACGAGGCGCGAGCTCGCGGTGGCCAAGCAAATCTTTTCCGTTTCCCAGCGCAACCTGGCCGCGCGCCTCCGTTCCGTCTACGAGCAGGGCGACTCCGATCCGCTCGCGATCGTGCTCGGCGCGAAGACGCTCGACGACGCGCTCACCGGCCTCGAGACCGAAAGGGCCGCCGCGGAGACCGACCGGGCGATTGTCGCGCGGGCCCGGATGAGCCGTGACCGGTACATCGGCCTGCAGCAGCGCCTGGCAGCCCGCGCTCAGAAGCTGCGCAGGCTCGAGGCGAGTGTCTCGGCGACGCTCGGCGTCCTCTCATCGGCCAAGGCCGGACGGATCTCGTACCTCCGGCAACTGGCGAGCCAGAAAAAGCTCAACCAGTCGCAGATCGCCTCGCTCGACGCGCAGGCGCAGGCAATCGAGGCGCAGGCCCGGCGTGTCGCAGTCCAGCAGGTGGCGAGCACACAGACCGCCGCACCTGCTCCAGCGCCCACGCCAACCGCTCCTCCCGTTACAGGCGCCGCGACGATGACCGTGACCGCGACCGCCTACACGCTGCAAGGCCATACCGCGACGGGCGCACCGGTCGGCTACGGCGTGGTGGCGGTCGACCCAAGCGTGATCCCGCTCGGGACGCGGATTACGATTCCGGGCTACGGCGAGGGCGTCGCCGCGGATACGGGCGGGGCGATCCAGGGCGCAGTGATCGACCTCTGGTTCCCGACGGCCGCCGAGGCGGCGAATTGGGGCCGCCGGACGATCACGATCACGTTGCACTGACTAGACTTCCGGTCGCGGCTACCCCTGGAGGGGAAGGGGGAATGAGGTGACCGAACGGATGGAGACGACGACCACGCCCGAGCAGGCGAGTCCACGCGTGCTTTTGGTAGACGATCACGACCTTTTCCGCACGGGCCTACGCAATCTGCTCGAGGAAGAGGGCGTCGACGTGGTCGGCGAGGCGGCCGCCGGCGACGACGCGCTGCGCTACGTCCGCGAGCTCCAGCCCGATGTAGTGGTCATGGACCTGAACATGCCCGGCATGACCGGTGTCGAGGCGACGAAGAAGATCATCGCGTACGCCCCGCTCACACGCGTCGTGGTGCTGACGATCTCCGACCAGGACGGCGACGTGATGGAGGCGATCTTCGCCGGTGCGTGCGGGTACTTGCTCAAGGACGCCTCTATCGAGGACGTGATGCGAGGAATCCAGGCCGCGGCGGTCGGCGAGTCGCTGATCTCCCCGACGATCGCGGGCAAGGTGCTGGAGCGGATCCGCGCGGCCACCGCGTCGCCCGAAGCAGCGGAGGCGATCAGAGCCGAACTCTCGGACCGCGAGATCGAGGTGCTGAAGCTGATCGCCAACGGCAAGGACAACGCGCAGATCGCCGCTGACCTGCACATCAGCCCGAAGACGGTCAAGAATCACATCTCGAACATCCTGATGAAGCTGCAGATCGAGAACCGCATCCAAGCTGCGGTGTATGCCGTGCGGAGCGGAATCGTCTAAGCCGCTGCGGAAACGCGGCGCCGCGCGGTCGCGAGCAGCGTGCGGAGCTGGCTCAGGTCGACCGAAGCACGGCTGAGGCGGAGCGAAAGCTCGGCGAGCTCGTCGGCCTTCAGCTCCCGGTCGCGAGCGCTCATCTCGGCGGCAAGCTTGCCGATCCGGCGCTCGATCCGATGCTGTTCCGCCTCGAGCGAGTGCGCCTGTGCGTAGCCGTCCGTGAGCGTGCGCTCGAAGCGCGCGCGCGTCTGTTCGTCGTTGGCCGGTGGGCTCTTCGCCAGCGCCTCGAGCTCCTGGCACAGCGCGCCGAAATCGATGGCCGCTTCAGGGGTCATCGAAGTGATTATCTCGCCCAGTGGGTGCCGGTTCATGGGCCGCTTGGACTATCTTGGGCCCGCTTGAGGCCCATGGTCCTTGACCCGTCGTCCATCGGTCCGAACAATGGATCGATGCGCCGGGCCCTTGCCGCCTCGCTCGTGTGCGCCGCCGCCGTCGCATTCCCGAATGCGGTGGCGACCGGCTCGGCGAGCACGAAGCCGCTCACACAACGCCTCGCCCAAGCGCTGGCGGTGCCTCATGTGCCCGCGGCCCATTCCGCAGCCATGGCCCTCGACCTGAACACGGGAGCCGTGGTTTTCGGCCGCAACCCCGGCCTCTCCCTTGTCCCCGCGTCGAACGAGAAGCTCCCGATCACCTACACCGCCCTGGAAACACTCGGGCCTGACTACCGGATCGCCACCGACGTGCTCGGGCAAGGCGCGCTGGTCGGGACCACCTGGCGGGGGTCGCTCGCCCTGCAAGGACACGGCGACCCAACCCTCAGCTCCGCAGGCCTGAACCGGCTCGCCAGGCAGGTGCGCGCCGCCGGCATCGGCAAGGTCACGGGGTCTGTGCTCGGCGACGAGTCCTACTTCGATTCGCGCCGAACGGCGCCCGGCTGGAAACCCTCCTTCTACATCACCCAGTCGGAGCCACTGTCGGCGCTGACCGTCGACCGAACCTGGTTTCACACCCATCATTCGAGCGCTCCCGCTGCGGCGGCCGCGGCGCTATTCAAAGACGCGCTGCGGAAGCAGGGAGTCTCGGTCACCGGACGCGCGACCCGAGGAGTCGCGAGCCCGGATGCTGAGCAGCTCGCCGAGGTCCTGTCCCCGCCGCTTGCGCAGATCGTGCGCTTCATGGACCGCGAGAGCGACAACTTCACGGCCGAGCTGCTCCTGAAGCAGATCGGCGCCGCGAACGGCGCGACCGGCACCACGGCAGCCGGCGCGGCCCTGGTGAGGACGACGCTGGTGGAGGCGGGGATTCCGCTCGCCGGGGTCAGGATCGTCGACGGCTCGGGGCTGTCGTCGCTCGACCGGCTGACGGCGCGCGCGATCGTGGGGATTCTCCAGGCCGCCTGGCAAGACCCGACGATCAAGGCGTCGTTCGTCTCCGCACTGGCGGTGTCGGGTCGCACCGGCACGCTGAAGGACCGCCTGCGCAGGCCGCCCGCGCTCGGTGCCGTGCTCGCCAAGACCGGCACGACCTCGCTCGCCTCGGCGCTCTCGGGCTTCGTTCGGAGCCGCTACGTCTTTTCGGTGCTGCAGAACGGCCGGCCGGTCTCGTACACCTGGGCGCGGCGCGCGCAGGATAGATTCGCGACCGTCTTAGCTTCGCAGTAGCTTCTTCAGCGCGGCCTCGTCCAGAATCGGGACGCCGTCCTTTTCAGCTTTCGCGAGCTTCGAGCCGGGGCTTTCGCCGGCGATCACACCGGTGGTCTTCTTCGAGACCGAGTCCGCGACCTTGGCTCCCTTCGCCTCCAGCGCCTTGCGGGCCTCGTCGCGGCTGAAGCTCTCGAGCGTCCCGGTGATGACGTAGGTCGAGCCGGTCAGGGGTCCCTCGACCGGCCGCTCCTCGGGACCCGCCTCGAGGCGCAGGCCGACCTTCCTCAACTCGCCGACGAGACGGAGGTTTTCCTCATCCGAGAACCACTCCGCGATCGCCTCGGCGCGTTCCGGCCCGATGCCCTCGACCTCCTGGATGTCCTCCGGAGCGGCCTCGGCGATACGCTCGATCGACCCGAAGTGGCGAGCGAGATTCTGCGCGGTCACCCACCCGACGTCAGGGACGTTGAGCCCGAGGAGCACCCGTGAAAACGGCGTTCGCTTCGAGCGCTCGATCGCCTCGGTTGCGTTCGACGCGCTCTTTTCCTGAAAGCCCTCGAGCTCGAGGAGTTGCTCCTTCGTCAGCCGGTACAGGTCCGGCAGCGAGCGAACCAGCTCAAGCTGCCAGAGGCGCCGCATCAGCTGCTCGCCCACCCCGTCGATGTCGGCCGGGCCCTGCACCCAGTTGATCAGCGTCTCGAGGCCGCGCGAGGGGCAGGAGCGGTTCGGGCAGCGGTGCATCGCCTCGCCCTCGGGCTTTTCTACTTTTGTCCCGCAAAGCGGGCACTTTTCAGGCATCCGGAAGGGCCTCGTACCTTTCGCGTGGGGCCCGGCCGGACCGACCACCTGCGGGATTACGTCGCCCGCTCGCTGGACGATCACCATGTCGCCCTCGCGGATGTCCTTGCGGTTGATGTCCTCTTCGTTGTGGAGCGTCGCCTTCGAGACGGTGACACCCCCGACCTGAACCGGCTCGAGCATCGCCCAGGGATTGAGCGCCCCGGTGCGCCCCACCCGGATCGCGATCTTGAGCAGCTTCGTCTGTGCCGTCATCGGCGCCCATTTGAACGCGCGCGCCCAGCGCGGCCGCGAGTGCAGCGCGCCGAGGATCGCCTGCTGCTCGAGCGAGTCGACCTTGATCACAATTCCGTCGATCTCGTAGTCGAGCTCCGTGCGCCGCCGCTCCCAGTCGCGGCAGCGCTCGGCGACCTCCTCGATCGACTCGAGCCGCTCGGCGAACGGGTTCGTCCGGAAGCCGTGTTCGCGCAGCCATTCGAGCTCCTCCCAGTGGGAGCTCAATTGCAGGCCCTCGTGGGCGCCGAGACCGTAGACCCAGATCGACAGCGGCCGAGAGGCGGTGATCGACGAGTCCTTCTGCCGGAGTGACCCGGCCGCCGCGTTCCGTGGGTTCGGCGCGAGCTTCTGGCCGAGCTCGGCGATGCGCTCGTTCAGCTCGCGGAAGCCGGATAGAGGTAGGTAGACCTCGCCGCGCACCTCGGCAACCGGCGGCGCATCGCCGCCCAGAATGCGCAGCGGGATCGCCTTGATCGTCTTCAGGTTGACGGTCACGTCCTCGCCCTGGATCCCGTCGCCGCGCGTGGCGCCGCGCGTGAGCAGCCCGTTCTCGTAGGTCAGGCTGATCGCGAGCCCGTCGATCTTCGGCTCGATCACGTAGGAGACCGGCTCGTCCGAGTCGAGCCGTCTTCGCACGTCGTCGGCCCACTTGAAGAGGTTTTCGTCGTCGGTCACCTTCTCGAGCGAGCCCATCGGCGTCAGGTGCTGGACCTTCTGGAAGCGGTCGCTCAGCGGGGCGCCGACGCGCTGGGTCGGCGAGTCGGGCGCGATCAGGTCGGGATGCTCGTCCTCGAGCGCCTTCAGCTCGTCGTAGAGCCGGTCGTAGGCCGCGTCGGAGATCTCGGGGTCGTCGAGGACGTGGTAGCGATAGAGGTGGTGATTCAACTCGGCGCGGAGCTCGTCAACCCGCGCCTGGACCTCCTTGACCGCTGATGCTGCCATCCGAGCTGATGCTAGCGAGGGCGCGTAGCGTCCAATCCAACCACGTCCGGGGTCAGACCCAGGCTTCGCAGCGGTTGTAGGGACAGTCCCCTTCAGGGACAGTCCCTGGGGACTGTCCCTATGACCGTCTCGAACTACGCCTGGCCGTTTCAGTAACGGACACTGACGAGGTACAGGCCCCACGGAGGCGCCGTCGTCCCTGCCTCCGCACGGTCGCGCCCTTCGAGCAGGCGTGCCAGCTCCTCGGGAGACCGCTCGAGCATCGTCCCGACCAGCGTGCGGACCATGTGCCGCAGGAAGCTGTCGGCGGTCAACTCGAACTCGAGCGCGTCGCCGCGCCGGTGCCAGACCGCGCTCTCGATAGTGCGCGTGAAGACCCGGTGCTTCGTCTCGGCAGGCGTGAACGCCCGGAAATCGTGCTCGCCGAGCAGGAGAGCCGCCGACTCGGGAAGCCTGTCCTCGTCGAGCGGCCGCGGATACCACCAGCTCCGATGGGCCTCGAACGGCGAGGGCGTCCGGCGCCGGTAGATGCGGTAGCGGTAGCTCCGCGCCTTAGCTGAACGGCGGGCGTGGAACTCGGGAGGGGCCGGTTCGACTCCGCTAACCGCCAGGTCGTCGGGAAGCTCGGCGTTCAGCGCCTCCGCAGCGCGCTCGGGCGGCGGCCCGCCCTCGGCTTCGACGCTCGCAACCTGCGCCAGCGCATGGACGCCGGTATCGGTCCGGCCGGCCACCGCAAGCTCGCTCCAGGTCGAGAAGACGCGGTCGAGAGCTTCTCGGACGACCCCCTCGACCGTCCGCAGGCCCGGCTGCGCCGCCCAGCCCCGAAACCCAGTGCCGTCGTACGCAAGCGTTAGTTTCAGCTGCACGTCAGGGGATCCTGACGTCGCTTGTCAGGCGTGCCTTATGATAGGAGTACTTGCACACCGTCTGGTAAACTCTAGTCGTATGAGCGACCGTCAGGTCTTCCTGCTTCAGCGCGTCCAGCCGGCGATGACCGGTTTGATCGACGGCTCGCTCTCCACCCTGGCGCCGATCTTCGCCGTCGCCCTCGCCACGCACAAGCCCCACGTGGCCTTCTTCGCCGGGCTCGCGACCGCGATCGGGGCCGGAATCAGCATGGCCTTCTCGGAGGGGCTGTCGGACACCGGGGAGTTCACCGGCCGCGGGAATCCGATGGTCCGCGGGTCGATCACCGGCGCCGGCACCTTCGTGGGCGGAATCCTTCACACGCTGCCCTTCCTCATCCCCCATTACCGGATCGCACTGGTCTCCGCGATCGTGGTCGTGGCCTTCGAGCTGCTGACGCTCGCCTGGCTGCGCTGGCGCTTCTTCGAGGTCAGCTTTGCGCGCGCGCTCGGGACGGTCACGTTCGCCGGCGTCGTGATCGCGGCCGTCAGCGCCGGACTCGGCAGCGCGGCGTGACCCGTTAAGCGCGCGGCACGTAGTCGACGAGCTCCAGGTACGCCATCTCGGCAGCGTCTCCCTGGCGCGGGCCGAGCTTGACGATCCGGGAGTAGCCGCCGGGCCGGTCCGAGAACCGAGGGCCGACCTCGCTGAAGAGCTTGTGGACGACGTCCTGCGAGCGCAGGAACTTCAGCGCCTGCCGCCGGGCCGGCACATCTCCGCGCCGGCCCAGCGTGATCATCTCCTCGGCGACCGGGCGGACCTCCTTCGCCTTCGCGACGGTCGTCTTGATCCGCCCGTGCTCGATCAGGGACGCGGTCAGGTTGGCGTAGAGCGCCTTGCGGTGGGCGGAATCGCGCCCGAGCTTCCTGCCGGCCCTTTGATGGCGCATCAGTGCGCCTTCCGGTGATGCCGCCGAGTTTCTGGGTTGCGAGCACCAAGCCAGAGGCCGCACTCGCTCGCAACCAAGGCTGGCAGCCTTGGCAAGAGCGAGGGTGGACTCTGGCGCCGCGTGATCGCGGGCCAGAAGCCGGCATGTATTGCCGGGGGGCGCACTGGCCAGCTAGGCGGCGCCTCCGCCGCTGCCGCCGTTCTCGCCGCGCAGGGTCAGGCCGTGCGTGGCGAGCGTTTCCTTGACCTCTTCGATCGACTTCTTGCCGAAGTTCGGGATCGCAGCCAGCTCGTTCTCAGTCTTCACGACGAGGTCGCCGATCGTCTCGATCCCGACGCGCTTGAGGCAGTTGTACGAGCGGACACCGAGCTCGAGCTCCTCGATCGGGAAGTTCTCCATCCCGTGAGCGAGCGCCGGCTCCGCGCCGGCACCGCCGTCGGTGGCAGCTGCGGCCTCGCCGAAGCCCTCGATCCGGTCGAGATCGGTGAAGATCGCGAGCTGGCGGATCAGGATCTCGGCGGCCTGGCCGATCGCGTCTCGCGGGTCGAGCGAGCCGTCGGTGGTGACGTCGAGGATCAGCTTGTCGTAGTCGGTGCGCTGGCCGACGCGGGCGGCCTCGACGTCGTACGAGACGCGCCGGACGGGCGAGAAGATCGAGTCGACCGGGATGACGCCGATCGTGTGCTCAGGCCCGCGGTTCAGCTCGGCCGGAACGTAGCCGCGGCCGCGGCCGATCGTCAGCGTCACCTCGAGCTTGCCCTTGTCGGACAGGTTCGCGATCTCGAGGTCCGGGTTGAGGATCTCCAGCTCCGCCGGAGCCTCGATGTCCTTGGCCGTGACAGCGCCGGCTCCACGCTTCGACAGGCGCACCTCGATCTCCGGCGAGTCGCCGTGCAGTCGCGCAATCAGGTTCTTGAAGTTGAGCAGGATGTCGGTGACGTCCTCGCGAACGCCCGGCAGGGTCGTGAACTCGTGCGCGACGCCCTCGATCTTGACCGAGGTGACCGCGGCGCCCTCGAGCGAGGAGAGCAGCACGCGGCGCAGCGAGTTGCCGAACGTGTAGCCGAAGCCGCGATCGAGCGGCTCGATCTGGAAGACCCCGCGGTTCTCGTCGATCTCTTCGTGGACGATCTTCGGGATCTGGAACTCCATCAAACTTGTTCTCGTAGCCATTTCGCCTTTCTGTTACTTACTTGGAATAGAGCTCGACGATGAGCGATTCCTGGACGGGGGTGTCAATCTCTGCGCGCTCGGGCAGCTTCAGGATCTTGCCCGTGAGGCCGTCGTGGTCGGCCTGGAGCCACGGCGCGACGGAAGCCGTCAGGTCGGTGGCGTCGCGGATCACGGGCTCGGCCGAGCTGCCCGGCGACATCGAGACGATGTCGTCCGGCTTGACCTGATAACTCGGGATGTTGACCCGGCGGCCGTTGACGTGAAAGTGGCCGTGGCGGACGAGCTGCCGCGCCTGCGCGCGAGAGGCCGCGAAGCCGAGCCGGTAGACGACGTTGTCGAGCCGCGTCTCGAGCATCCGCAGCAACTCCTCGCCGGTGACGCCCGAGCCCTTGGCGGCCTTCGTGTAGTAGGTGCGGAACTGCTTCTCGAGCAAGCCGTAGTACCGGCGCGCCTTCTGCTTCTCGCGCAGCTGCAGCAGGTACTCGCTCTGCTTGATGCGGCCGCGGCCATGCTCGCCCGGCGGATACGACCGGCGCTCGATCGCGCACTTCTCGGTCAGGCAGCGCTCGCCCTTGAGAAAGAGCTTCATGCCTTCCCGCCGGCAAATCCGGCACTTGGGGCCGGTGTCGCGGGCCATTAGACGCGCCTCCGTTTCTTTGGGCGCACGCCGTTGTGGGCCTGCGGGGTGACGTCCTTGACTCCGAGGATCTCGAGGCCTGCGGCCTGGAGCGACCGGATCGCGGTCTCGCGGCCCGAGCCCGGCCCCTTGACGAAAACCTCGACCTTCTGGAGGCCATGCTCCATTCCCTTGCGGGCGCACGCGTCGGCGGTCACCTGCGCGGCGAAGGGCGTGGACTTGCGCGAGCCCTTGAAGCCGGCCGAGCCGGCGGACTCCCAAGCGATCACGTTGCCCTCGCCGTCGGTGAGCGAGACGATCGTGTTGTTGAACGACGTCTTGATGTGCGCCTGGCCGATCGCGATGTTCTTGCGAACGCGGCGGCGCGTGCGACCACGGGTCGCGGCTCTGCGCGGAGTGGGAGGCATCAGGTCTTCGTCGCCGCCTTCTTGCCACGGCCGACGGTCTTCTTCGGACCCTTGCGCGTTCGCGCGTTGGTCTTGGTCCGCTGGCCGTGCACCGGCAGGCCGCGCCGGTGGCGGAGGCCGCGGTAGGCGCCGATCTCCTGCAGCCGCTTGATCGCCTGCTGGCGCTCACGGCGCAAATCGCCTTCGACCTGAAGCGTGTCGATGTACTCGCGGAGCTTCGTGACCTCGTCGTCGGTCAGATCCTTGATCTTCTCGTCCGGCGAAAGGCCCAGCTCGGCGCAGACCTTGCGCGCCGTCGGCTGGCCGATGCCGTAGATGTAGGTCAGCCCGATCTCGAGCCGCTTCTGGTTCGGGAGATTGACTCCGGCGATTCGCGCCATGTAGCTCCTAACCCTGCCGTTGCTTGTGTCGGGGGTTCGTGCAGATGACCATGGTCTTGCCGTGCCGCTTGATCACGCGGCACCGCTCGCACATGGGCTTGACTGAGGCTCGTACTTTCATTTCATCAACGCTCTCTGTAGGTGATTCGACCGCGAGTGAGGTCGTAGGGCGACAGTTCCACCTTCACCTTGTCGCCCGGAAGGATGCGGATGTAGTGCTTTCGCATCTTCCCTGAGATCTTCGCCAGCACCTCGTGCCCGTCGTCCAGCTTGACGCGGAACATCGTGCTCGGAAGCGCCTCGGTGATCTCGCCTTCGACCTCGATCTTGTCTTCTTGCTTCGCCAATTACCTCGCAGAAACCGCGCCTCATCAGCGCGGTTTGTCGGGACACGGAAAAACACGGCTCGCGCCGCGGCTCGTCATGGTAGCAAACCCGCTTCGACAGGCCGTTTCGCCGCGGTCAGCACTTTCGGGCCCTCCTCGGTCACCGCGACCGTATGTTCGAAGTGAGCCGTCAGCGAGCCGTCGGCGGAGGAGATCGACCATTCGTCCGCGTGCATGACCACGTCCGGCCCGCCCGCCGTGATCATCGGCTCGATTGCGAGCGTCATGCCCGGAAGCAGCTCAGGACCCCGGCCCGGCGCTCCGAAGTTCGGGATCTGCGGATCCTCGTGATAGGCACGGCCGACGCCGTGGCCGACCAAGCTGCGGACGACCGAGAAGCCGGCCGCCTCGACCACGGTCTGGATCGTGTGGCTGATGTCGGAGACGTGGTTGCCGATCCGCGCCTGCTCGATTCCGGCGGCGAGCGCCTCCTGGCAGACGTCGAGCAAGCGCTGGGCCTCCGGGGAGATCTCGCCGACGCCGAAGGTGTACGCGCTGTCAGCGATCAGGCCGTCAAGCGTGACCCCGAGGTCGATCGAGACGATGTCGCCCGCCGCAGCAATGTAATTAGTAGGGATCCCGTGCACGATCATCGCGTTCGGGGAGATACAGAGCGCCGCCGGGTAGCCTCGGTAGCCCTTCGAGGTCGGAACTCCCCCGCGCTCGCGGATGTAGTCCTCTGCGAGCCGGTCGAGCTCGAGCATCGAGACTCCGGGCCTGAGTTCCTCGCCGATCATCGCCAGCGTGTCGGCGACGATGTCGCCGGCGCGGGCCATGCCCTCGATCTCGGCCTGGCTCTTGCGAATGATCATCTGACGGCGACCTGCTCCAGCGCGGCCTGGATCTCGGCGAAAACCTCGTTCGGCGAGCCGTCGGCGTGCACCGGGACGAGGACACCCTGGGTGCGGTAGTGCTCGATCAGCGGCTCCGTCTCGCGGTGATAGAGCTCGAGGCGGGTGCGGATCGCCTCGGGCGTGTCGTCCGGGCGCCGTTCTTCACGGGCGCGCTTGAGCAGCCGCTCGATACAGATCTCGTCCGAGACCTGAAGAGCGAAGACGACCGTCAGCTCACGGGCGATCTCCCGCAGCATCGAGTCGAGCGCATCCGCTTGCGGCGTCGTACGCGGGAAACCGTCCAGGACAAAGCCATCGGCGGCGTCGGGCTCCTCCAGGCGCTCGCGGATCAGGTCGATCATCAGCCCGTCAGGGACGAGCTCGCCCCGCTCGAGCACCGGCTTCACCTGCAGGCCGAGCGGCGTGCGGGAGGCGATCGCGGCCCGGAGCATGTCGCCCGTCGCGATCTGCGGAATCCCGTATTCGGCCGAGATCCGCTTGGCTTGCGTTCCCTTGCCGGACCCCTGCGGCCCGAGCAGCAAGATGTTCATAGGTGCCTCACCCGGCAATACACGCCGGCCTCGGCAGCATCACCGGGTGAGGCACTATCTGAGGAAGCCTTCGTAGGAGCGCATCATCATCTGCGACTCCATCTGGCGCATCGTGTCGAGCGCGACGCCGACGACGATCAGCACCGAGGTTCCGCCGAGAGCGCGCGAGGTTGCCTGCGAGAAGCCGCCGTAGCGGATGAAGAGGCTCGGTAAGACGGCGACGGCGGCCAGGTAGAGCGAGCCGGGCAGCGTCAGTCGCGTCAGCACGCGGTCCAGGTACTGCGCGGTCGGCGGCCCCGGGCGGATGCCGGGGATGTAACCACCGTACTTGCGCAGGTTGTCAGCCTGATCGACCGGATTGAACTGGACCGCGGTGTAGAAGTAGGTGAAGATGACGATCAGGGCGGCCTCGGTGAGCAGGTAACCCCAGCTCGAGGGCTGGAAGTGCCGGTTGACGAACGACTGCGTCGAAGGAATGAACTCGCCGACCGTCGGCGGGAAGGCCAGCACAGCGGCCGCGAAGATGACCGGAATGACGCCCGCCATGTTCACGCGCAGCGGCATATAGGTCGACCCGCCGGAGGTCATCCGCCGCCCCACCATCTGCTTGGCGTACTGGATCGGGATCCGCCGCTGCCCCTCCTGGATGAACACCACCGCAACCACGATCGCGATCGCCACGATCGGGAAGAACAGCTTCTCCATCGGGCCACCGTTGTACCAGGCGACCACGCCAGCGGGGGCCGTGGCGAGAATCGATGCGAAGATCAGCAGCGAGATCCCGTTGCCGATCCCGCGCTTCGTGATCAGCTCGCCCATCCACATCAGCAGCGTCGTCCCGGCAACGAGCGTGACGACGATCAGGACGAGCCGGCCCGAGTTCGCGGTCAGCACGCCCTCGCGCTTGAACAGGAAGGCGTAGCCGATCGCCTGCGCCGCGGCGAGTGCGACGGTCAGGTAGCGCGTGTACTGGTTGATCCTGGCCATGCCGGCCTCGCCCTCTTTCTGGAGCTCCTCGAGCTTCGGGATCACGACGGTCAGGAGCTGGAGGATGATCGAGGCGGTGACGTAGGGCATGATCCCGAGCGCGAAGATCGAGAAGCGTGAGAGCGCGGAGCCCGAGAACAGGTTCAGCAGGCCGAGGATCGAGCTGCCGCGGCCGCCCGAGCCGAAGAAGTCCTGAATCGACTGCGAGTCGACGCCGGGGGCGGGCATCCAAGAGCCGAGCCGGTAGAGGCCCAGGATCATGCCCGTGAACAGGACCCTGCGCCGTAGCTCCGGGACGCGCCAGGCGTTGGCGAGCCAGGAGAACACTAGGACTCTTCTTCCTCGGCCGTCTGATCAGCTTCGGAGGACGCTTCCGGCTCCTCCGTCGCTTCAGCCTTGTCTCTTTCGGGGTGCTCCGCCGCCTCTTCCTCCGTCTCGGGCGGCTCAGGCTCGGCCTGCGAGACCTCGGCGCGTGGACGCCGCTTCGGCTTGCGTGGCTCGGGCTCCCCGCGGAGCCAGGTGATCGAACCGCCCGCCTGCTCGATCTTCTCGCGGGCGCTCTTGGAGAAGTTGTGCGCGCTGACGGCAAGCTTCTTCGACAGATCGCCGTGGCCGAGAATCTTCAGGTCGTACTTCGTGTTCCGGATCAGGCCGGCCGCAGCGAGCGACTCAGGAGTGATCTCGGTGCCGGCGTCGAACCGCTCGAGGTCGCGAACGTTGACCGCAACCGTGTGGGTGCGGTGCGGGCCCATCGGCATCGCGTCCTTCGAGTAGGGGCCGCGCTGCTTGCCGAGGCGCATATAGATCGGCATCTGGCCACCCTCGAAGCCGGCGCGCATCTTGTGCGAGCCCGAGCGCGACTTCTGTCCCTTGAGGCCGCGCGTCGAGTAGCGCCCCTTGCCGGAACCCAGGCCGCGGCCAACGCGCTTGCGATCCTTGCGCGCCTGGGCGGGCTTGAGGTTCGAGAGGTTGAGCTTCTCCGGCATGGCAGCTAGGCGTCCTCGACCTTCACCAGGTGTCGAACCTTCCTGAGCATACCGGCGAGCTGAGGACTCTCCGTGTGCTCTGCGGAGCGGCCGATCTTGCCGAGACCGAGCGCCCGCAGCGTGCCGCGGTGGCGCTCGCTCTGACCGATCTGGCTACGTGTCTGGGTTATCTTCAACTTCGGCATCGTTTGTCTCCTCCGCCGCAGCCGGCTCCTCGACAGCTGCCGGTTCTTCGACAGCGGGGACCGGCTCGGCGACGGGCTCTTCCTCGACTCTCGTCGGGATCGGCAGCACCTGTGAAACCGTCAGGCCGCGGATCTGCGCGACCTCCTCGGGCCGCCGCAGGCGCCGTAGACCATCGACCGTCGCCTTGAGCATGTTGATCGGGTTCGTCGTCCCCAGGCTCTTCGCGAGGATGTCGCGAACGCCGCCGAGCTCGAGCACGGGCCGCAGCAACACGCGCGCGGCGCCGAACTCGCCCAGGATCTCGTGGGTGATCGTCGTGCCCTTCTTCGGCACCGTGAACAGGTTCTTCTTCGCATCGTCGACCGCCTTGGAGATCGCGAGCGGCACCTCGCGCGCCTTGCCGTAACCGACGCCGACGCGGTCGACCTCGTCCCCGATCACGACGAGCGCCGTGAACGAGAACCGCCGGCCGCCCTTGACGACCTTGGCGACGCGGTTGATCTCGACCACGCGCTCCTTGAGCTCGCGCTCTCGCTCGCGCTCGATGACCTCACGTTCGACCGGAGTCGTGCTCAAAACTTCAGGCCTCCTTCGCGTGCGGCCTCTGCCAGCGCCTTCACGCGTCCGTGGTACAGGTAGCCGCCTCGGTCGAAGACGACGGATTCGAGGTCCGCCTGCTTCGCCCGCTCGGCCAGCAGCTTGCCGACCTCGGCCGCCTGCTGGGTCTTGTTGCCCTTGAACGATTTCTTCAGGTGCAGGGAGCTCGCCGCCGCGAGGGTCTTCCCCTCGCCGTCGTCGACGAGCTGCGCCTCGATCCCGGCATTCGAGCGGAAGACGACCAGGCGCGGCCGCTCGGCCGTCCCGTAGACCTTGCCGCGGACGCGCTTGTGCCTGCGGGCGCGAGCTTGGGGTTTCGTCAGAACCGCCATTACGCTCGTTTACCGACCTTCCTTCGCACGTACTCGCCCTCGTAGCGGATGCCCTTGCCCTTGTAAGGCTCGGGCGGCCGCACCTTGCGCACCTGCGCCGCGATCTCGCCGACCTGCTGCTTGTCGATCCCCTTGACGAGCACGGTGGTCGCGTCCGGGACCTCGAACGAGATCCCCTGCGGCGGCTTGATCACGACGGGATGCGAGAAGCCGACGTTCAGTTCCAGATCCGTGCCGCGCAACGCCACGCGATAGCCGACACCCTGCAGCTCGAGCCGCTTCTCGAAGCCCTTCGTGACCCCTTCGACCATGTTCGCGACAAGAGAGCGCGTCAATCCGTGCAGCGCCCGGTCGTCGCCGCGCTCGGTGGGGCGCTTGACGACGAGTGTGCCGTCGTCCTGGTCGATCTGCATCCGCGCCGGCACGTTCTGTGAGAGCTCGCCGAGCGGGCCGTTCACCTGAACGCGCCCAGGCGAGATCGCGACGTTGACGCCGGAGGGAAGCTCGATGGGCTGTTTACCGATTCGGGACATGGCTCACCAGATGAAGCAGATCACCTCGCCGCCGACGCCCTGCTGCTGGGCGGTGCGGCTCGTGATCAGGCCGTTCGAGGTGGACAGGATCGCGACACCCATGCCGCCGAGCACGCGCGGCAGCCGGTCCTTGCGCGCGTAGATCCGGCGTCCGGGCTTGGAGACGCGCTTCAGGTTCGTGATCACGCGCTCACGGCTGCGGCTGTACTTGAGATCGATCACGAGCCGCTTGTAGGAGCCGCCGTTCTCGATGTGGTAGTCGCGGATGTAGCCCTCCTCCTTGAGCAGTCGGGCGATCTCCTCCTTGATCCGCGAGTTCGGCATCTCCACGTGGTCGTGGAGCGCGCGATTCGCGTTGCGAATCCGGCTGAGCATGTCTGCTATTGGATCAGTCAACATAGGCTTCTCCTCTATCTCCCGAGCGAAGCGATCGGGACAAACCAGCTCGATGGAAAATGCGAAGCATTTTTCATCGTCACTACCAGGAACTCTTGGTCATGCCGGGGATCGAGCCTTCGTGCGCGAGCTCGCGCAGGCAGATCCGGCAGAGGCCGAACTTGCGATAGACCGCGCGCGGGCGGCCGCAGCGGCGGCAGCGCGTGTAGTTCCGCACCTTGAACTTCTGCGGGCGCGAGGCTTTGACGACGAGGGATTTTTTGGCCACTACTCCTCTTCTCCTTCGGGTGCGGGCTCGGCCATGCCCGGGAAGGGCATGCCGAGGCCGCGCAGCAGGGCTTCTGCCTGCTCGTTGTCCGCTGCAGTCGTGGTGATCGCGACGTCGAGGCCCCGGATCGTGTCGACGTCGTCGTAGTTGATCTCCGGGAAGATGATCTGCTCGCGGATCCCGAGCGAGAAGTTGCCGCGGCCGTCGAACGAGCGCGTGCTGAGGCCTCGGAAGTCGCGGATCCGCGGGAGCGCGATCGAGATCAGGCGGTCCAGGAACTCCCACATGCGCGCGCCGCGGAGCGTCACGCGGACGCCGACGGGCATCCCCTCGCGCAGCTTGAAGCTCGCGATCGACTTGCGCGCGCGGCGAACCTGCGCGCGCTGACCGGCGATCGTGGTCAGCTGGTCGAGCGCGTTCTCGAGCACCTTCGCCTCGGTCTTCGCGTCGCCGATGCCCATATTGAGCGTGATCTTCTGCAGGCGCGGGACGTCCATCACCGACGAGACCTGGAGCTGGCCCTTGAGCTGCGGGCGCAGCTCCTGCTCGTAACGCTCCTTCAGGCGCGGCTGGTAGCCGTTGCCGTTGGCGCTTGTCTTCCTCGGGCGCGCCATTACTTGTCGATCTCCTCCAGGCAGTCGGCGCGCTTGCAGACGCGCACGTGCAGCACCTTGTCCTTGACCGTCTTCGCCTTCATCCCGATCCGGGTGGGCCGGTTACAAGTCGGGCAGACGACCATCACGTTGGCGACCGAAACGGGCGCGGCCTTCTCGATCACGCCGCCGGGCGTCATCTGCGTCCCGCCCATGCGGCTGGAGTCGCGCATCGGCTTCGGCCGCGTGTGCCGCTTGACGACGTTCAGGTTCTCGACGATCACCCGCCGCTCCGCCGGACGCGCGTCGATGACGCGGCCCTGCTTGCCACGGTCCTTGCCGTTGATCATGTGGACGAGGTCGCCCTTCTTCACTTTCATCTTCGTAGTCATTTGGTTCACCACCGGCTTCGCTTGCGATGCCGGCCAGAGGCCATGGCGGCTGTGCCGACGTGGCCTTCTTGACCCGGCTTCAGGACAGGGGAATCGTTGGAAATCAAGTTGAGCATTCTTAGAGCACCTCTGGAGCTAGGGAAACAATCTTCATAAAATTCCGTTCGCGCAATTCACGTGCTACCGGCCCGAAGATGCGCGTGCCTCGTGGATTGTTCGCGTTGTCGATGATCACGGCCGCGTTCTCGTCGAACGCGATCGACGTACCGTCGTCGCGCCCGTACGGCTTGCGCGTCCGGACGACCACCGCCTGGACGACCTCGCCTTTCTTGATCGCGCCCTGCGGGGTCGCCGTCTTCACGGTAGCCGTGATCACGTCGCCCACGCGGGCGTAGCGGCGTTTCGAGCCGCCCTTGACGCGGATACAGAGGATCTCGCGCGCACCGGTGTTGTCCGCGACGCGCAGCCGGGATTCCTGCTGGATCACAGGTCACCTTCCGTGGGGCTCGTGCCCGCCAGCCGGGAAAAGCCGCTCTGGCAAGGACGCAGGGAGTGTTCGTAGCTGGAAGCTACGGACGCGACTGCGTAACCGGGGCGGACGCCAGTGGGCTTTGCAGCGCCCTGGCGGGTGCGAGACTCGCGGGAGGGGGCCGTCGCCGTCATTACTGCGCTACCTCCACGATCTCGGCGAGACGCCAGTTCTTCGTCTTCGAGAGCGGGCGCGTCTCGACGATCCGGACGACGTCGCCGACCTTCGCCTGGTTCTCCTCGTCGTGGGCGTGGAACTTGGTCGAGCGGCGGACGACCTTCAGGTACTTCTTGTGCGCCTTCACGGCATCGACCCGGACGACGATTGTCTTGTCCATGCCGCTCGAGACGACCACACCGCGGCGCTCCTGGCGCCGGCCGCGCGGATGCTCGGGCTTCGGAACTCGCGTGATCGCCTTGCGCTCGGCCGAGCGCTCGCGCTTGGCCTTCGAGTGGCGGTGACGCAGGGAGCGCGGCAGGCGCTTCCGCTTCCGCTTCGGCGCCGGCGCCTCGGCTGCTGGGGCCTCCTCTGCCGGAGCGTCTGCTTCGGGGGCTTCGGCAGCCGCTGCTTCGGCCTCGACGTCCGGCGCAGGCTCGGCCTCGGCGACGGGTGCCTCTTCGGCCGAAGGCTCCTCGGCGGCCGGCTCTTCGGCCACAGGCTCCTCGGCTGCAGGGGACTCCTCGGCCACAGGCGCTTCGGCCGCCGGCTCCTCTGCAGGCTGCTCCTCGGTTTCGGCCGCAGGAGCGACCGGCCCCTCGGGGGCGGAGACAGTCTCTTCAGCCGCCTGCTCGTTCTCTTCGGGCTGTTCGTTCTCTGTTTGCTCGTTCTGTTCTTCGTCAGCCATTCGTCACTCGATTCGCGTTTGCTTCTCGTTCGGTCCGGACGGTGAGGATGCGGGCGATCTCGCGCTTGGCGAGCTTCAGCCGCCCCGTGTTTTCCAGCGCGCCAGTTGCGCCCTGAAAGCGCAGGTTGAAGAGCTCCTGCCGCCTGTCGGCGAGCTGCATGTCCAGCTCCTCGTCGGTGAGGTCCCTCAGGTCTCTAGCTCGCAAAGAGATCCGCCTCCCGTTTAACGACTCTCGTCTTGATCGGCAGCTTCCGGCCCGCGAGCCGGAGCGCCTCCTTCGCCAGCGGCTCTGGCACGCCGGCGAGCTCGAACATGACACGCCCGGGCTTGATCACCGCGACCCAGTGTTCCGGCGCGCCCTTCCCCGAGCCCATCCGGGTCTCGGCGGGCTTCTGCGTCACAGGCTTGTCCGGGAAAACGTTGATCCAGACCTTGCCCCCACGGCGGATCTTGCGCGTCATCGCGATTCGCGCCGCCTCGATCTGGCGATTCGTCACCCAGCCGTTCTCGAGCGCCTTCAGACCGTAGTCGCCGGCCTGCACAGCCGTCTGGCCCTTCGAGAAGCCGCGCCGGCGGCCTCGCTGGTACTTGCGGAACTTCGTTTTCTTCGGAAGCAGCATTTAGCTCTCGTCGTCCTTCTTGGTCGTCCGCTTGGCAGCGGGCTTTGCCTTGGCGGCCGGAGCCTTCTTCGCAGCCGGCTTCCTCGCGGTCTTGGGCTTCTCGGCGCTCGGGTCGCCCGACTGGTCGAGCTTGGTCGGGTCCTCGTGCATCTGCTTCTGCGTCGTCGTGTCCGGCGCATCGGCAACCGCCGCCGGCGTCTCCTCGACCTGCGGCTCGATCGCGGGCTGCTCACGACCCTCCGCCGAGACACCCTGTTCGTCGGTGCGCGGCTGCTCGACGTTCTCCGCAGGCGCGTCCTCCCGCGGACGGCGCGGGCCACGGCCCTGGCCGCTGCCGCGGCGCGGGCGGCGCTGGCGCACAGGCCCGAGCCCTTCGCGGTCGGCGCCGCGTCCCCGGCCGCCCTGGCGGCTCTCGCCGAGTCCCTCTGTGCGGCCGCCGCGGCGCCGTGCC
>WNGH01000554.1_pt1 | contig 32689 bp, 32 predicted proteins | sample 5400631 | NCBI WGS metagenome assembly WNGH01 (sample SAMN13153373, study PRJNA577476) | soil metagenome | isolation source: 115 cm soil or saprolite under Garry oak tree replicate 1 | place: USA:California | collected 2016-06-15
CGGGACCGCGGCGTTGTCGATGAGGTAGGCGTAACGCTTGCCGAGCGCCGCGCGGCGCGCGTCGAACCCGTGCGGGGCCTCCCGAACCTCGCGCGCGCGGACGTCGTGGGGCAGCGCCGCGTTGAGCGCTCGGAGGATCACCCGCGCGGCGAGCTCGGTGCTCATGGTCAGCGAGGCGACCTGGCGAAGGGCGTGGACGCCGGCGTCGGTGCGGCTCGCGCCGGTCACCTTCGCGGCCGGTGCGAGCCTTCGCGCAGCGTCGAGAACGACGCCCTGAACGGTGCGGGCGCCCGGCTGGATCTGCCAGCCGTGGTAGTCGGTGCCGTCGTACGCCAGCACCAGGAGGAACGTGGACGGGGAAGCTATCGCGGTGGCGAGCGCCGCCGCGACGCCCGGGTCGGCACGAGGGTGAGCCAGACGACCGCCACCAGGATGACGAGCAGGGTGTTCACCACAATTTCCCACGAGAGGCCGGCCAGCCCCTCGGGGACGCCCCTCTGGCTCAGCAACTCTTGGCGCTCGCGGTCCTTCGGCTCGTAGGCGGCGGGCGAGTATCCCTGGAGGGCGTCGATGTAGCGCACCGCGACCGGGACGACCACATAGGCGACGATGACGATGGTGAGGATGACGGCGACGTGGAACCGCTCGTGGTGGCCGAAGTGCCGGTGGTAGTAGCGCCGGAGCGACATCATTCGTCGCCACCCCTCCCGCGCGGAACGGAGCCGGGCCTAGCCCAGCAGGAGCTCGGCGATCTGGACCGCATTCGTGGCCGCGCCCTTCCGGAGCTGATCGCCGACCACCCAGAAGTTCAAGCCGGTCGGGCTCGAGAGATCCTCCCGGATCCGGCCGACGAAGCAGTCGTCCTGGCCCTCGACCTCGACCGGCATCGGGTAGCGCTCCTGCGTCGGATCGTCCCACACCTTGAGCCCGGCGAACCGCTCGAAGAGCTCGCGCGCCTGGGCCGGCGTGATCTTCCGCTCGGTCTCCGCCGTCACGGCGATCGAGTGGCAGGTGAAGACCGGGACCCGCACGGTCGTGGGCGAGATCAGCAGGCCGGGCAATTCCAGTATTTTGCGCGTCTCGTTGACCAGCTTCATCTCCTCAGCCGTGTACCCGTCGGGCCCGAACCGGTCGATCGCCGGGATCAGATTGAAGGCGATCGGATGCGGGAAGTGCCTGGGCTGGATGGTCTCCCCGCGCGCCCAGGCGAGCGTCTGCTCCCTGAGCTCGGCAATCCCGTTGACGCCGGCGCCCGACACCGATTGGTAGCTCACGGCGATCACGCGGCGCAGGCGGCCCGCGTCGTGCAGGGGCTTCAGCGGCATCACGGTGACGATCGTCGTGCAGTTCGGGCACGCCAAAATACCCTGGTGGTTCCGTGCGGCGTGAGCGTTGATCTCGGGGACCACCAGCGGCACGTTCGGGTCCATGCGGAACGCGCTCGACTTGTCGATGACGACCGCGCCCGCCTGGACGAGCATGGGCGCGTACGCCTTCGACTGGACGGAGCCCGCCGAGCAAAAGGCGATCTGCACGCCCTTGAAGGCCCCGGGCTCGATCTTCTGGACGCGGACCGGCTCGCCGCGGAACGGCACGGTCTTGCCGACCGAGCGCTCCGACGCGAACACGCGCAGCTCCCGCACCGGGAACTTGCGCTCCTCGAGGATCCTGAGCGTCGCCTGGCCCGCGGCGCCGGTGGCGCCGACCACGGCGACCGTCATGCCGGATGCCATCAGTACTGGGCCTCCACTTCCCTCACGATCAGGTCCGCCATCTCTTTCGTGCCGACCGTCACCTGCGTCCCGGACGGAGCGATGTCGGCCGTGCGGTGGCCCTGCTCGAGCACTCTCAGCACTGCGCGCTCGACCCGGTCGGCGTCCTTCTCCATGTGGAGCGAGTACCGGAGCAGCATCGCGACCGACAGGATCGCGGCGATCGGGTTCGCGATCCCCTTGCCGGCGATGTCCGGCGCGGTGCCGTGCACCGGCTCGTAGAGCCCCACCGAACCGCCGAGCGACGCCGACGGCAGCATCCCCATCGAGCCCGCGAGAATCGCCGCCTCATCAGATAAAATATCACCGAAGGTGTTCTCGGTCACGATCGTGTCGAACTGCGTGGGCCGGTGGACGAGAGCCATCGCGCAGTTGTCGACGAGCACGTGCTCGAGCGTGACGTCGGGATAGTCTCTGGCGACACGCGTCACGACCTCACGCCACAGCTGGGAGACCACCAGGACGTTCGCCTTGTCCACCGACGCGAGGCGCTTCCGGCGCTTGCGCGCGACCTCGAAGCCGGTGCGGGCGATCCGCTCGATCTCGCGCGACGTGTAGGCCATCGTGTTGATCGCCCGCGCCCCGCCGTCGGCGAAGCGCTCCACCCCGCGGGGCTCGCCGAAGTAGAGACCCCCCGTGAGCTCGCGGATCATCATGAGGTCGGTCCCCTCGACGACCGAGCGCTTGAGCGGCGAGGCGTCCACGAGCATCGGGAAGCACTTCGCCGGCCGCAGGTTCGCGTAGAGGTCGAGCTCCTTCCGGAGGGCGAGGAGCCCACGCTCGGGGCGCTGCTCGTGAGCGACGTTGTCCCACTTGGGGCCGCCGACCGCGCCGAAGAGGATCGCGTGGGACTGCCGGCACAGCTCGAGCGCGCCCGGCGCCAATGGGCCGCCGGTCGCGTCGATCGCCGCGCCGCCGACGAGCGCCGGCTCGAACTCGAAGCCGACCCCGGCGCCCTTGCCGACTGCCTTGAGGACGCGGACGGCCTCGGGCGTCACCTCCTGCCCGATCCCGTCGCCAGGAAGGACCGCGATCCGGTACGTGGCCATCAGGCCCGCTCCCAGGGCGTGAGGCCCTTCTTCACGGGCCAATTTCCTTCACCCGCTGCACGGCGGGGTGCGTCACCCGATTGAGCGCCGAGAGGTACGCCCGCGCGCTCGCCTCGATGACGTCCGTCGAGGACCCCTTGCCCCAGACCACCGTCCCGTCGAAGTCGACCTTCATCGACACCTCGCCGATCGCGTCCTTCCCCGACGTCGCGGCGCGGAGCGAGTAGTCCTGGAGCCTGCCCTTCATCCCCGTGACCGCGTCGATCGCGTTCAGCGCGGCGTCGACGGGGCCGTCGCCCACGCCCGAGTCCTGGAACACCTGCCCGTCCTTCTTGAGCTTCACGGTCGCCGACGGCACCACGCCCGTCCCGCTGATCACGTGCAGGTACTCGAGCTCGTACCCGGCCGGGCCCTGCGTCGCCTCGTCGGTGACGATCGCCATCAGGTCCTCGTCGTAGACCTCCTTCTTCCGATCGGCGAGGTTCTTGAAGGCCTTGAACGCCCGGTCGAGCTCGGGCCCGGCGAGGTCAACGCCGAGGTCCTTGAGTCGCGCGGCGAGGGCGTGCCGTCCGGAGTGCTTGCCCAGCACGAGCTTGTTGGACGGCCGCCCGATGTCCTCCGGCCGCATGATCTCGTAGGTGAGCTTCTCCTTGAGCACGCCGTCCTGGTGGATCCCCGCCTCGTGGGCGAACGCATTCTCGCCCACGATCGCCTTGTTGGGCTGGACGTGGATGCCGGTGATGTGCGAGAGGAGCCGCGAGGTCTTGAAGATCTCGTCCGTCTTCACGTGCGTGTCGGCCCCGAAGAAGTCCCTGCGAGTGCGGAGCGCCATCACGATCTCTTCGAGGGACGCGTTGCCCGCGCGCTCGCCGATCCCGTTGATGGTGCACTCGACCTGTCGCGCGCCGTTCATGATCGCCGTCAACGAGTTGGCGACCGCCTGCCCGAGGTCGTTGTGGCAGTGGACCGAGAGGACGACCTTCTCGAAGCCGTGGACCTTCTCGTGGATCCGAGCGATGCGCTCCCCCCATTCCTTGGGAATCGCGTAGCCCACGGTGTCCGGGATGTTGACCGTGCGCGCACCCGCCTCGATCACCGCCGAGAGCACGTCGCACATATAGTCGAAGTCCGAGCGCGAGGCGTCCTCGGGCGAGAACTCGACGTCCTCGCAGTAGCCCCGCGCGTGGCGCACCGCCTCGACGGACGCCTGCAACACCTCCGCCCGGGACTTCCGCAGCTTGTACTTCAGGTGGATGTCGGACGTCGCGACGAACGTGTGGATCCGCGGCTTCCGCGCGTGCTTCACCGCCTCCCAGCAGCGGTCGATGTCCGCCAGCCCGACGCGCGAGAGCCCGCAGATCGTCGGCGCGTTCTCCAGCGTGCCGACCTGCTTGGCGACCTCGCGCGTCGCCTCGAAGTCCTCGTCGGAGGAGATCGGGAAGCCCGCCTCGATGACGTCCACCTGAAGGCGGGCCAGCTGCCGCGCCATCTCGAGCTTCTCCATCGTGTTCATCGAGAACCCGGGCGACTGCTCGCCGTCCCGCAACGTCGTGTCGAAAATGATGATGCGATCCATGTGACCCCCCTGACTCACGGGTGTTCCTTCACGGCCTGCTCCACAGGGAGCGCCGCAGGCGTCCGGCCCACGATCAGCCGCCGGATCGGTCCCGAGGCCGCGTACCCCGTGAAGATGAGGAAGAGGAAGAGCTCGTGGCGCGTGGCCACGATCATCACGCTCAGCACCATGACGAGCAGCGTCCACAGCGGGCGCCGCCGGACGAAATCGAACTCCTTGAAGCTCCAGTACCGGAACGTCGAGACCATCAGCAGCGCGGTCACGTACGTCCCGCCCGCGATCGCCACGAGGAGCCAGCGGGAGGCCTCGACCCCCTGGAGCAGGATTACGGCCGACACCACCACCCCGGCGGCTGCGGGTGTCGGCAGCCCGACGAAGAACCGGCGGTCCACCGTCCCGGTGTGGACGTTGAAGCGCGCGAGTCGCAGCGCCCCGCAGATCACGAACAGGAACGCGCCGAACCATGCCGGGCGCCCGAGGACAGAGAGCGCGAACGAGTAGATCAGGAACGCCGGCGCCACGCAGAACGACACGACGTCGGCGAGGGAGTCGAACTCGAGGCCGAACTGGGTCGTCGCCTTCATCAGGCGCGCGACGCGCCCGTCGAGGATGTCCATGAGCATCGCGACGAAGATCGCCAGGGCGGCCTCGGTGTAGCGGTTCTCGACCGTGAGGAGGAGCGCGAAGAACCCACAGAAGAGGTTCCCCGTCGTGAGGAGGCTCGGGAGCAGGAAGATCCCCTTGCTGCGCCGTTCGCGCAGCTCGTGCCAGCGGCGCCGCCTCAGCCCCTTCCCGTGTCGTCGGATCACGTCAGGAGTCCAAGGACGGTGATGCCGCCGGTCACGCGGTCGCCGACGCGCACACGCACGTCCGTCCCCCGTGGCATCACGCAGTCGGTGCGGGAGCCGAAACGGATCATGCCGAACCGCTCGCCCGCGATGAGCTTGTCCCCCGGCCTTACCCGGCAGACGATCCGCCGGGCGACCACCCCCGCAATCTGCACGACCGTGACCCGAGCGGCGTCGCCCTGCAGGTGAAGCGAGCAGCGCTCGTTCGCATCTTCGGCCTCGGACCGGTAGGCCGCGAGGAACCGGCCTCGCGAGTACACCGTCCCGACGACGAGCCCCGCGACGGGCGCGCGATTGACGTGGACGTCGAGCGGCGAGAGGAAGATCGCGACCCTCACGGCCGGCCCCACGAACCGGTCCTCGACCGCGTCCACGGAGAGGACGCGTCCGTCCGCGGGCGACAGCACGCCCCCCGGCACCGACGGCACCTCGCGCTCCGGGTCGCGGAAGAAGCCGAGCGAGGCGAGCGACGCCGCGGCGAACGGCAGGGCCAGGGCGCGCCGGCCGGCCAGCACGAGGCCCGCGCCGAGGACCCCGGGGATCACGATGAAGGGCCAGCCTTCGCGCGCGACAGAGACCTTCACGCTCATCCCATCCGCGGCGGCTTGATCCACGACATCATGGCGCGTAGCCGCTTGCCGACCTCTTCGATCGGGTGCTCGGCATCGCGCCGGCGCATCGCGAGGAACCCCGCCCGGTTGGCCTGGTTCTCCAGCACCCACTCGCGGGCGAACTGGCCAGACTGGATCTCGGCGAGGATCTTCTTCATCTCGGCCTTGGTCTCGGCGCTCACGATGCGCGGGCCGCGGGTGTAGTCGCCGTACTCGGCGGTGTCGGAGACGGAGTAGCGCATGTAGGCGAGGCCGCCCTGGTAGAAGAGGTCGACGATCAGCTTCATCTCGTGCATGCACTCGAAGTAGGCGACCTCCGGCTGGTAGCCGGCCTCCACGAGCGTCTCGAACGCGGCCTTGATGAGATGCGAGATCCCCCCGCAGAGCGTCGTCTGCTCGCCGAAGAGGTCGGTCTCCGTCTCCTCCTTGAACGTGGTCTCGATGACGCCGGCACGGGTGCAGCCGACGCCCTTGCCGTACGCGAGCGCCGTGTCCCGGGCCCGGCCGGAGACGTCCTGGTAGACGGCGAGCAGCGCGGGGACGCCTGGCCCCTGCGTGAAGAGGTCGCGCATCACGTGGCCCGGCGCCTTGGGCGCGATCATCGTCACGTCCACGTCAGGCGGCGGCACCACTTGGTTGAAGTGGATGTTGAAGCCGTGGGCAAACATGAGCATCTTGCCCTTGCCGAGCCCGCCCTTGATCTCGCTCTCGAACACCTGACGCTGGCTCTGGTCGGGCAGCAGGATCATGATCACGGCCGCCATCTGGGCGGCCTCGTTGACGGTCGCCACGCGGAGCCCGTCCTTCTCGGCCTTCGCCCAGCTCTTCGAGCCCTTGTAGAGCCCGACCACGACGTCCTGGCCGGAGTCCTTGAGGTTCAGCGCGTGGGCGTGGCCCTGGCTGCCGTAGCCGATGATCGCGATCTTCCTCCCCTTGAGCAGGCCGAGATCCGCGTCCGCGTCGTAGTAGATTTTCGCCGGCATCCTTGAGGTTCCTTTCCGTCGTCGACCGTTCCGTTAGTCCGCGAACCCGATCACCTTCGGGTCCTCCGAGACGCGCGTCTTCTTCGGAGCCTCAGCCTTCCGCGCCCGCGTCTTCGGGCCGCGGGCGATCGCCACCTTGCCCGTCCGCACCAGCTCCTGGATCCCCATCGGGCGCAGGAGTTCGACGAGCGCCTCGAGCTTCTGCTCGTCGCCGGTCGCCTCGAGCGTGAACGAGACCGGCGTCACGTCGACCACCTTCGCGCGGAAGATGTCGGCCGTGCGCAGGATCTCCTCCCGGTGCTGGGGCTCGGCGTTGACCCGGATCAGCATCAGCTCGCGCTCCACGTGGTCGTCGTCGGTGAGGTCCGAAACCTTGATGACGTCGATGAGCTTGTGGAGCTGCTTCGTCACCTGCTCGATCACGAACTCGTCGCCGGTCACGACGAGCGTCATGCGGGAGACGGACGGATCGAGCGTCTCACCGACCGAGAGGCTCTCGATGTTGTAGCCGCGCGCCGAGAAGAGGCCGGCGACGCGCGAGAGGACGCCGAACTTGTTCTCGACGAGGACCGCGATCGTGTGCTTCCGCGGCCCGCCACCATTGATCATCTAGAACCCCGTCTGCGACTTCGCGGCCTTGTCCTTCGCGGCCACGGTCGGGTTTTCGAGGATCATGTCCAGGTTGGCCCCGCCGGCCGGGACCATCGGGAACACGTACTCCCACTTGTCCACCACCACGTCGACGACGACGGGCCCCGGCGTGGCGAACGCCTTCTCCAGCGCGGGCACCACGTCGGACGGCTTGCTCGCGCGGATCCCGACGCAGCCGTAGGCCTCGGCCAGCTTGACGAAGTCGGGGCTCGGCCCGAAGTCGATGGCGCAGAACCGCCCCTTGTAGATGATGCCCTGCCACTGGCGGACCATGCCGTGGCCGCCGTTGTTGATGATGATCGTCTTCACGGCGAGGTTGTTGTCGTGGCAGGTCGCCAGCTCCTGGCTGTTCATCACGAACGAGCCGTCGCCGTCGACGTTGACCACGAGCCGGTCCGGGTGGGCGGCGGCGACCCCCATCGCCGTCGGCAGACCGTAGCCCATCGTGCCGAGCCCCCCGGAGGTGCACCACCGCCGCGGGTGCTTGAACCGGTAATACTGCGCCGCCCACATCTGGTGCTGGCCGACGCCCGTGATGATCATCGCCTCCCCGCGCGTGAGGTTCGAGATCTCCTGCATCACGTACTGGGGCTTGATCAGCTCGTCGTCCCACACGTACCCGAGCGGGTGCCGGGCCTTCCACTCGGCGATCTGGGCGAGCCACTGCTTGCGCGCCTCGTGGGCCAGCGACGGGGTGTCGTTCCGCATCTCCTCCCGCACGGCATCGACGAGGGCACGAAGCACGCGCCGGCAATCGCCGACGATGGGCACGTGCACCTGGATGTTCTTCGAGATCGACGACGGGTCGATGTCGATGTGGACGATCTCCGCGTTGGGCGCGAAGGCGTCCACGCGGCCCGTCACCCGGTCGTCGAAGCGCGCGCCCACGGCGACGAGCACGTCCGAGTGGTGCACGGCCATGTTCGCGTAGTAGCTGCCGTGCATGCCGAGCATGTCGAGCGAGAGCGGGTGCTCCATCGGAAACGCGCCGAGGCCCATCAGCGTCTGCGTCACCGGGATCTGGGTCAGCTCGGCGAGCTCGCGCAGCTCGGCGCTCGCGTCCGACGAGATCGTGCCTCCGCCGACATAGAGCACGGGCTTCCGCGCGCGGACGAGCAGCTTCGCCGCACGCTTGATCTGGCCGGGGTGGCCGTCGTAGGTCGGATTGTACGATCGCAGCTGGACCTTCTCGGGCCAGACGAGCTCCCATTCTTTGACGAGCACGTCCTTCGGGAGGTCCACGTGGACCGGCCCGGGCCGGCCGGTGGCCGCGATGTGGAAGGCCTCGCGGATGATGGGCCCGAGGTCCTTGCCGTCCTTCACGAGGAAGTTGTGCTTGGTGCACGAGCGCGTGATGCCGACGTTGTCCGCCTCCTGGAACGCGTCGTTGCCGATCAGGTGCGTGGGGACCTGCCCCGTGAACGCGACGATCGGGATCGAGTCCATGTAGGCGTCCTGCAGCGCGGTCACGAGGTTCGTCGCCGCGGGCCCCGAGGTCACCAGGCAGGCGCCCACCTTGCCCGTCGTCCGCGCGTAGCCCTCCGCGGCGTGCCCCGCGGCGGCTTCCTGGCGGACGAGGATGTGGCGGATCCCCTGGAAGTCGTAGAGGGCGTCGTAGATCGGCAGCACCGCGCCGCCGGGCAGCCCGAAGAGCACGTCGACCCCTTCGCGTTTCAAACACTCGAGCACGATCCGCGCTCCGGACATTCTCACCGCCGCGTCCTCCTACAGGAGCCCGGCCGTCGCCAGGACTTCCTTGATGTCTTCGATCGCATCCCCGTCGGGCGTCCCGAGCGGCGCGCGGCAGCGCCCGCCGTAGAGCCCCTGGAGATCGAGCGCCGCCTTGAGGCCCCCGATCCCGTAGCGCCCGGGGATGCCGCGGTCGGCCAGCATCATGCGCGCGGCGATCTCCCGCGCCTCGTCCCACCGCCCGCCCTTCGCGAGCGCGTAGACGTCGCAGAACTCGCGCGCGCAGATGAGGGCCAGCGCCAGGATCCCGCCCGAGGAGCCGATCGCCAGCGACGGCAGCAACGCCGACGCCGCGCCCACCAGGACGTGGAAGGTCTTCGGCGTCTGGTCGATGATCTGCGCGGCCTGTGGGATATTCCCCGAGGAATCCTTGATCCCGCACACGTTCGGGTGCTGAGCGATCTTCGCGACGGTCTCGGCCTCGAGGTTGATCCCGGTGTTGAGCGGAAAGTTGTAGATCATGACCGGGATGGGCGACGCGTCCGCCACGGCCAGATAATGGCGGATCTGCGCCGCGCCCTGCGAAAACCCCTTCGTGAAGTAGTGCGGCGTGATCACGATCGCGGCGTCGGCGCCGAGCTCGGCAGCCCGCTTCGTCTGGCGGATCGTGTGGAGCGTGGAGTTGGTGCCGGTCCCCGCGATGAACGCCTTCTCCTTCGGAATCGCCTCGCGCGCGGCGATGAGGATCTGGTCACGCTCGGCCTCGCTGAGCATCGGGAACTCCCCCGTCGAGCCGAGCACGACGTAGCCCTTCAGCGCGGTCGCGTTCCACCTCCGGAGGTTCGCCTGGAGCCGCTCCGGCGCGACGTCGTCGGCGCGGAACGGCGTCGTGATCGGGATGAACACGCCTTCGAAGTCAGCCATTGGGGCTCCCTTCCGACGCCTGACGCGCCCGGATGCGGGCCTGCGCGGCGCTGAGCCGCGCGATCGGGATCATAAACGGCGAGCACGACACGTACGTCATGCCCACCTTGTGACAGAACTCGACCGACGCGGGCTCGCCGCCGTGCTCGCCGCAGATGCCGACCTTGAGGTCGGGGCGCGCGCGTCGGCCCCGCTCGATGCCGATGCGGATGAGCTCGCCGACCCCCTCCTGGTCGAGCACGGAGAACGGGTCGTTCGGCAGAAGTCCCTTCTGGAGGTACTCCGGGAGGAACTTCGCCACGTCGTCCCGGCTGTACCCGAACGTCAGCTGCGTGAGGTCGTTGGTGCCGAACGAGAAGAACTCGGCGGTCCGCGCGATCTCGCCGGCGATCAGCGCCGCGCGCGGCACCTCGATCATGGTCCCGATCAAGTACTTCACCGCGACGCCCATCTCCGCGATGATGCCGTCGGCGACCCGTTTCGTCTGCGCGTAGGTCAGCCGCATCTCACCGACGGTGCCGGTGAGCGGGATCATGATCTCGGGCTCGACCGTCACCCCTTCGGCCGCCGCCGTGCAGGCCGCCTCCATGATCGCCCGCACCTGCATGCCATAGATCTCAGGGTACGTGATGCCGAGCCGGCAGCCGCGGTGGCCCAGCATCGGGTTGGCCTCCTGGAGCGAGCGCACCTTCGCCATCATCTGCTCGAGCCGCTCACGCCCCATGTGGTGCGCGTCGAGGCGCGTGTACTCCTCGAGGAGGTCCGTGTACTTGGGGAGGAACTCGTGGAGCGGCGGGTCGAGGAGGCGGATCGTGACGGGCAGCCCGTCCATCGCGCGGAAGATCCCGATGAAGTCCTCGCGCTGGAACGGCAGGAGCTTCTTCACCGCCGCGTGGCGCGCGGCCGAGTCGGTCGCCATGATCATCTCGCGCACGATCGGGATCCGGTCGGCGGCGAAGAACATGTGCTCGGTGCGGACGAGACCGATGCCCTCCGCGCCGAACTCGCGCGCCTTCTTCGCGTCCTCGGGCGTGTCCGCGTTCGCGCGCACGCCCAGCGTGCGGGCCCGGTCCGCCCAGCCGAGGAATTCTTTGACCTCGTCGGAGAGCTGCGGCGGGATCAGCTTCACCGTGTCGACGATGACCTCACCGGTGTCGCCGTCGATCGAGATCAGGTCTCCCTCCCGGATCGTGCGGCCGCCCGCTTCGAACACGCGCCGTTCCTCGTTCACGACAATGTCGTTCGCGCCGACGACGCAGCACTTTCCCATGCCGACCGCGACGACCGCCGCGTGCGACGTACGCCCGCCGCGCGCGGTGACGATGCCTTCGGCGGCGTACATGCCGGCCACGTCCTCGGGCGACGTCTCCGGGCGCACGAGGATGACCCGCTGGCCGTTCCGGGCGGCCTCCACCGCTCGATCGGCGTTGAAGACCACGTGTCCGACGGCTCCCCCGGGCGCGGCGGGCAGCCCCCGAGCGAGCAAGCGCCCGTCCGCGACCGCCCGCTCCGTGTCCTTCGGGTCCAGCACGGGGAGAAAGAGCTTTCCGAGCTCGCGCGGCGGCACGCGGAGCAGCGCGGTGTGCTGATCGATGACGCTCTCGCGCACGAGGTCCACGGCCACGCGCACCGCGGCGGCGGCCGCGCGCTTGCCGGAGCGTGTCTGCAGGAGGTAGAGCTTGCCCTCCTGGACGGTGAACTCGATGTCCTGCATGTCCTTGTAGTGGCGCTCGAGGCGATCGGCGATGTCGAGCAGCTCGTCGTAGATCGCGGGCATCCGGCGCTTGAGGTCGTCGATACTCTCGGGCGTGCGGATGCCGGCCACGACGTCCTCGCCCTGAGCGTTGGCGAGGAACTCCGCGTAGAAGTGGCGCGCGCCGGTGCGCGGGTCCCGCGTGAACCCGACGCCGGTCCCGGACGTCTCGCCGAGGTTGCCGAAGACCATCGCCATCACCGTGACGGCGGTCCCCCAGTCCCCTGGGATGCCGTGGATCCGCCGGTACTCGGTGGCCTTCTTGGCGAACCAGGAATCGAACACGGCGTCGATCGCGAGGCGCAGCTGCTCGCCCGGATCCTGCGGGAACGCCGCGCCGGTGCGCGCGCTCACGATGTCCTTGAACGTCTGGGTGAGTTTCTGGAGCTCGTCCGCGGATACCTCAGGATCGCTCTTCACGCCGAGGCGTCGCTTCACGGCGTCGAGCTCGGCGTCGAAGGTCTCGCGCTTGATGCCGAGCACGACGCTCGCGAACGTCGTGATGAACCGCCGGTAGCAGTCCCAGGCGAAGCGGTCGTTCTTGGTCCACGCGGCGAGCCCGAGCACCGTCGCGTCGTTGAGACCGAGGTTGAGGACCGTCTCCATCATGCCCGGCATGGACGCGCGCGCGCCCGAGCGGACGGAGACGAGCAACGGACGCTGGGCATCACCGAACGTGAGGCCTGCGGTGGCCTCGAGCTTGCCGAGGTGCTCGAGCACCTGCTCCCGGAGCCCCTCGGGCCATTGTCGGCCCGCTTTGTTGTAGCGGGACCACGCCTGGACGGTGATCGTGAGGCCGGGCGGCACCGGGATCCCGAGGTTGGTCATCTCGGCGAGCTCACACCCCTTGCCGCCGAGGAGGTTGCGCATCAAGGAGGAGCCTTCCGCCTTCCCCGCGCCGAAGAAGTAGACGTATTTCGTCATGAGCTCAGGTCTCCGTCCTGAACGGCGAAAAAGTCTTTCAACACTACAGGATGGATCGTATGAGTGTCAATCTTCCTCAAGCTTCCCGGCTCCCCCTCCACCGCCGCCTCGCCAGAAAAATCGAGGGCCACGGATCGTTCAACCCGTGGCCCTCGGAGTCGACTCGCGCCACGGGCGTCACCCTGCCCATGGCACCCGACGTTGGACTACTTCGCGGATGCTCCGGGCAGGCCCGGCAGTGCCAGGAGGTTGATCTCCAGCGACAGCACCCGCGTCGTCAAGGACTTCATCGCGCGCTCAGTATAGGCGCCGGACGGGCGCGGGTCAAGACCGCTTCTTCGTTCCGTGCCAGTCGGCTTCCCGCCCCAGGACGAGGCTCTCGACGGCCGCGAGGTGATCGAGCATCGCCTGCTGCGCCGCGCGCTCGTCGCGCGCGCGGATCGCGCCGAGGATGCGGCAGTGGTCCTGGTGCGAGCGCTGCGGCCGGCCCGGCGTGTTGAGCGACTCCTCGCGGCTCTGGGTCAGGAGGTCCATGATCGCGTGCGCGATCCGCGTGATCGCGGCATTGTGGGCCGCGACGCCGATCGCGGCGTGGAAGGCCGCGTCCTGGGCGAGGCCCGTGTTGCCCGCGGCGATCTCCTTCGCCTGCTCTTCGAGGATCCGCTCCATCTCGGACAGCTCTTCGGGGGTCGCCCGGCCCGCGGCGAGAGCCGCGATCGCCGGCTCGAGCAGCCGGCGCGCCTCGAAGAGCTCGGCGATCGCGCCGCGCTGGGAGGCCATCACGAGCGCGAGCGGCTCGATCAGCGCCTCGACCGAGACCTCGCGGATGAACGTGCCCTCGCCCGGGCGGATCTCGATCAGGCCGAGGCTCTCCAGCGCGCGCAGCGCCTCACGGACCGAGGTACGGCTGACGACGAACTTCTCGGCGAGGTCGCGCTCGGGCGGGAGCTGGTCGCCGCTCTTGAGCCGCCCCTCGGCGATCATCTGCTTGACCTGGCGGACGATCTCCTCGTAGATGCGCGTGGACTTGATCGGGGCGACCTCCATCGCCCGCTTCGCGCTCGGCGCGGTCGTCCGCTCTGGCTTCGGCTGATCCGGGTGACTCACAGGTTCTCGGGCACCCTGACCCGGTGGCGGTGCCCCCGCGCGAACCACCAGCCGCACGCGGTGACCACGAGGCCGACGACGAGCGGCACCGGATAGTGGAGGGGGCCGGCGACCTCGCCGAGCCCGCGCCTCACGATCGGATCCTCCATGAACATCTCACCGGCCACGTAACCGAGCAGGCCACCGCCGAGCCAGACGATCCACGCGTAACGGTTCATGAGGTGGGCGAGAAGGCCGGCTCCCCAGACGACGATGGGAAGCGAGAGCCCGACGCCGAACATGACGAGCAGGAGGTCACCGTGCGCCGCCGCAGCGATCGCGAGCACGTTGTCGAGGCTCATTGTCACGTCGGCGACGATGATAATCCAGATCGCCTCCCACAGCGACGCGCCGTGGCGGACGTCGCCGGCGCCGGCGGGGTCCGCCCGCACCAGCCTCACCGCGATCCAGAGGAGCAGGAGCCCTCCGAGGAGCTGCAGCAGTGGCACCCTGAGCAGCACGCTCACGATCGCGACGAAGACGAGCCGGAGCACGACCGCGCCGATCGCACCCCAGAGCTGCCCCACGATCCGCTTGCGCGGGGGCAGCGCCCGCACCGCCAGCGCGATGACGAGGGCGTTGTCGCCCGAGAGGAGGAGGTTCAAGACTCCGATGCTGAACAGGCGGAGCCAGAACTCGGGGTCGGCGATCACCGTCATCTAGATCTCTCGGGTCGCCCGGGGGATCGCCGGCACCCCGCGCAGCCGTCGCCACCAGGGCGTCAGCACCGGCAGGACGAAGAACAGGACCGCGACGGCGCTGATGACGCCGGCGATCGGCCGGGTCACGAAGATCGCGAGCGAGCCCTGTGACATGATCAGGCTCTGGCGGAGCGCATTCTCGGCCAGGTCGCCCAGGACGAGCGCCAGCACGAGGGGCGCGAGCGGATAGTCGAGCTTCTTGAAGACGTAGCCGACGACGCCGAAGATCACCATGTACCAGATATCGATCATGCTGTTGTGCACCGCGTACGAGCCGACCGCGCACACGACCACGATCACCGGGGTCAGGATCGCAAACGGAATTCGCAAGATCGCCGCGAAGAACGGCACGAAGGCCAGCACCATCAGCACGCCGATGACGTTGCCGGTATACATGCTCGCGATCAGGCCCCAGACGAAATCGGGCTTCTCCTTGAAGAGGAGCGGCCCGGGTTGGAGCCCCCAGATGATCAGCCCGCCCAGCATCACCGCAGCCGTAGGGGAGCCGGGGATCCCGAGCGTCAGCATGGGAAGCATGGCCGCCACGCCGGCGGCGTGCGCGGCCGTCTCCGGCGCCACCACGCCTTCCAGCTCGCCCTTCCCGAACCGCTCCGGGTTCCGGGAGAAGCGTTTGGCGAAGGCGTAGCTCATGAACGATGCGGGCGTGGCGCCGCCTGGCTTGAAGCCCATCCAGAACCCGATGAAGGAGCCCCGCACGAACGTGCGCGCATAGCGCGGCAGGATCCGCCAGGTATCGAACACGACCTTCAGGTTCATTCCCGTCCGGACGCCCTTGAAGCTCAGCCCCTCCTCGACGGACAGGAGGATCTCGCCCACGCCGAAGAGCCCGATGACCGCCACGATGAAGTCAAACCCCTTCATCAGGTCCACGAAGCCGAACGTCATTCGGAGCTGGCCCGTGACAATATCGAGCCCGACGGCCGCCAGGATGAACCCGAGCAGGATCGACACCAGCGACTTGAGCGGGTTGCCGCCGCCGAGCCCGACGAAACTCGAGAAGGTCAGGAGCTGGATCGCGAAGAACTCGGGGGGCCCGAACTTGAGCGCGATCTCCGCCAGGAGCGGCGCGAAGAACGTGATCAGCACGATCGAGAAGAGCGCGCCGACGAACGACGACGTGAACGCCGCCGTGAGCGCCTGGCCCCCCATCCCCTGGCGGGCGAGCGGGTAGCCGTCGAAGGTCGTGGCCACCGACCACGGCTCGCCCGGGATGTTGAAGAGGATGGAGGTGATCGCGCCGCCGAAGAGCGCCCCCCAGTAGAGCGACGTCAACAGGATGATCGCCGACGTGGGCGGCATCGTGAACGTGAGCGGCAAGAGGATCGCCACGCCGTTGGCGCCGCCGAGGCCCGGCAGGACGCCGATGATCGTGCCCAGGGTGATGCCGATGACCGCCACGAAGAGGTTGTACGGGCTGATCGCGATCTGGAAGCCGAGAAAGAGGTTCTCGATCCCCATCGCCTACTGCCCGAGCCACGCCTCGAGCGGCCCCTTGGGCATCGGCACCAGGAACCACTTCTCGAAGACGAAGAACGTCGCGAGCGGGAACAGGATCGCGACGGCGAGCACGGCCAGCCACGAGTGCCGGCCGATCCAGCGCATGTAGAACCCGGTGTAAAAGGCCGCCGCGACGTAGAGCCCGAGCCACTGCGTGAGGGCGACGAGCGCCACCGCGGGCCAGAGCACCTTGAGGACGGGACCGAGCTGCGCGCGCGTGACGAAAGGCCTGGCGTCGGCTCGACGCGCCGCCTGCATCACGATCACGGCACAGGCGGCGATCATGAGCACGCCGAGTGAGAACGGAAAGAATCCGCTCTTCGGGCCGTCGGTCCCCCAGCCGATGCCGAGCCCGACGGCGTCGAAGACGACAACGCCGCCCAGCACCATCAGGAACGATGCGGTGACGAGGTCGGCGGTGCGCATTACTTCTTGAGCAGGCCGCCCTTCGCCATCAGCTCCTTGTGGAGCTGCTCGTTGCCTTCCACCCACTTGACGTATTCGGCCCCCGTGGCGAACGCGGGCTTCAGCGCGCCCTCGCCAAGATACTTCTGGAAGTCGGGGGTGTCGTAGACCTTCTTGAGGAACGCGACATACCAGTCCACGGCGTCCTTCGGCATGTCTGGGGGCCCGAAGATCCCGCGCAGCATCAGGTAGTGCAGGTCCACGCCCAGGGCCTCCGTGACGGTCGGGATCTCCTTCCACGCGCCGACGGGGATGCGCGCCGTGTCGAAGACGGCCAGCGGGCGGACCCGCCCGGCCTTCCAGTGGCTCGCGCACTCGATCGGGTTGTTCACGGTCGAGTCGACGTGCTTGCCGACGAGGTTCACGCACACCTCGCCGCCGCCCTTGAATGGCACGTAGATGAACTTGAGGCCCAGCGCCTGCTCGAGCTGGATCGTGAGGATCTGGTCTTCCTGCGCCGAGCCCGTGCCTCCCATCTTCTTGCCCAACGGCTTCTCTTTCACGGCCGCGATGTACTCCTTGGCCGTCGTGTACGGCGTCTCCGCGTTCACCCAGAGGATGAACTGGTCGAGCGCCATCCGGGCGATCGGGGTGAGGTCGCGCCAGCTGAACGGAATGCCCGTGTGGAGTGGCGTCGTGAACAGATTCGAGAGCGTGATGATGATCGTGTGGGCGTCGCCCTTCTTGCTCTTGACGTCGAGGAAGCCCTCCGCGCCAGCGCCGCCGGACTTGTTCACGACGATGATCGGGCGAGGTGAGAGCTTGTGCTTCTCGGCGATGCCGGAGATCAGGCGCGCCATCTGGTCGGCGCCACCGCCGGTCCCGGCGGGCACGACGAACTCGATCGGCTTCGTAGGCTCCCAGGCAGCGCCGGCCGGCGCCGCTGCCAGGACGAGGACGAGAGCGAGAGCGGTCTTGAGCCCCATGGGCCAACTCCTTTCGGCGTGCACGCCGCAGTTCTCTCGGTGTCGCTGGCTGTCGACGGAAAATGGAACGGGCCGGACCCCTCCGGGGCCCGGCCCTGGTTCTACGAGACGATAGACCGAGCGGTCATCCGGTTGGCTACTTGACTTCCAGCGCCGCCTTGGTCGCTTCCAGACGGCGGAACGGCACGACGGCCGGAATCTCCCACTTCTCCCACATCTCGTTGACCTTCTTCTGGAAGTACTCCAGGTCCTCCTCGATGAAGTGGGCGAAGCGGCCCTGCTTCAGGAGGTACTCGCGCACGGGCTTGCGCGCCCGCCCCTCGACGATCGCCTTGGTCTTGCCGTAGTACTTCACCTGGCCGTCCTCGACCTCGTAGAGCGGGAAAATGCCGGTCTCGATCGCCAGCTCGCCGAGCTCGTGCGAGAGCATGGGATCGTAGTCCCAGCCCTTCGGGCACGGGTCGAGCGAGTGGATGAAGGTCGGGCCGCCGATCGTGAGCGCGCGGCGCACCTTGTTCATCATCTCAACGGCGTAGGAGGCGCAGACGGTGGCCACGTAGCGGCACTCGGGATGCCCCGCCGCCATCATGCCGGCCATGTTCTTCTTCCAGCGCGTGTGGATGAGCCGCTTGGCTTTGCCGGGGGGGCTGAAGGTGGTGTGGGCACCGAAGGGCGTCATGCCGGAGAGCTGGATGTCGGTGTTGGCATACGACTCGTTGTCGTAGAGCAGGATGAGAGAGTTGTACTCCTTGTGCGTCAGCGTCGCCGAGATCGCGCCAACGCCCATGTCGGCTCCGCCGCCGTCGCCGCAGAACGCGATGACGTTGATCGGCTCCGCCTTCATCTTGCCCTTGCGCATGAGCGCCTTGAGGCCCGCCGCCGTGCCCAGCGCGGCCGAGCCGGACGAGCCGAGCTGCGTGTGCATCCACGGCACGACCCACGGCGTCGTGTAGTACGTCGTGTTCGCGACGTACATGCAGCCGGTCGAGCCCAGCACGATCGTGCGCGGGCCCGCGGCCTTCACCATGAGCTTCATGACCAGGGCGGACTCGCACCCCTGGCAGGTCCGGTGGCCGGAGGTGAAGTACTCCTCGAGCGTGACCTTCTTGACGCCCCGGAACGGCTCCAGGATCTGGGTGGCGTTGGTGAACGTCGTGCTCTCAGCCATGGCCGTCCTCTCCTATTCGCGAACGCCGAGCCAGTGCGTCTTCGTGTCGGACTTGCCGGCCGTCGCCGCACCGTAGCACATCTCGGTCGCCTTGTTGACGTCTTCGAGCGTGACCTCTCGGCCGCCCAGGCCGCAGATGAACGAGAGCAGCGGTGGCCGCCGCTCGGCGTTGTACAGGGCCGCGCGGATCTCGTTGGCAACCACGCCCGAGCCGAACGGCGAGCCGAACGAGTAGTCGCGGTCGATGACGCCGATCGCCTGCGCTTTCGACAGCGCCTTGACGAGCCCCTCCCACGGGAAGGGCCGGAACCAGCGCAGCCTCACCAGCCCGACCTTCTTGCCCTTCGCCCGCATCTCACGGATGGCGACCTTGATCGGGAGCGAGATCGTGCCCATGCCGACCAGGATGATCTCGGCATCCGCGGTCATATACTCCTCGAACCACGGATTCTCGGGCCCGCGGCCGAAGATCCGGCGGAAGTCGGCGTACGCCTCCTCGATCACGCCTACCGCGCGCCCCATCGCCTCGTTGTTCTGGCGACGGATCTCGATGACCCAGTCCTCGTTGGCCTGCGGCGCCACGGTGATCGGGTTGTCGGGGTGGAGCAGCAGGTCACCGCGGTCGTAGCGCGGGAGGAACCGCTCGACCTTCTCCTTCGGCGGCACCATCGTGAGCGCCTGGGAGTGGGTCAGGAACGCCCCGTCGGCGGAGATCGCGAGTGGCAGGAAGACGCGCCGATCCTCGGCGACCCGGTAGGCGATCAGCGTGGTGTCGAGCGCCTCCTGCGACGTGTCGATCCAGCAGAGCAGCCAGCCGAGGTCACGGACGAAGAGGGCGTCGTTGTGCTCGACGCCGAAGGCGCCCGGGTCGTCGAGCGCCCGGTTGCCCACGAGCGCGATCATCGGCACGCGGAGCGGCGGCGTGACGACCAGGCACTCCATCGCGTACGCCCACCCCACGCCCGACGACCCGCAGAAGACGCGGGCACCGACCGTGGAGGCGTGTTTGACGATCTCGAACTGGCTGTGCTCACCCTCGGCGACGATGTACTCGGCGACGAGCTGGCCGTTGGCGATCTTCTTCGCGATCGCTTGCATCACGGTGTCGTAGGGCCGGATCGGATAGGCCGTCACGACATCGATGTCGGCGAGGGTGAGGGCTTCCGCCACCGCCTCGCTGCCCGAGATCAGGAGCTCCCTGTCTTGCGCCGCTGCCGGAGCCGGTTTGGTCGCTACCGCCATATCCGTCGCCCCCTACACGGTCTTATGTTGCGCGTTCTCGCCCGGGATGCCCGTGGTGATCTCCACCCCACCGATGTCCAGGTCGGCTTCGAGCTCCTGCTCGTACTGGCCGCGGAAGCGGAAGCCGTGCGATCGCACCGTGGCCTTCTTGTCGCCGATCTTGCCGGTCAGCCAGCCTTGGTACGCGGCCTTGTCCTTCCGCCACATCTCCCACTGGCTTGCGTTGTCTTCGAAGACCGACTCGTTGACCATCGTGATGCAGTTCTCGACGGGGCAGACGGCCTCGCAGACGCCGCAGCCGCAGCAGGCCTCCATGTTCGCGTCGTAGGTGCCGTCCGGCATGACGTCGAAGCAGGAGTCCGGACACTGGATCCAGCACAGCGTGCACTTCACGCAGGTGTCGAAGTTGACGACCGGGCGCATCGTGCGGGTCGTGAACTTCTTGAAGTACGGGTTCCGTTCCGGCACGTAGCCCTTCCCCTCCTCCTTCGGCTTGCCGATGGGGATCGCGGGGATCGTGACGCCCTCGCGCATCTCCCACCACTTCGGCATCTCGAAGGAGTATGGGACCTCGGGGTTGCCCTCGGTGATCTTCACCTCGCGCGTTTCGAGCCGCTCGTACGCTTTGCGCGCCGAGGCGACTTTGAGATCCGAGCCCCACTCCATCTCGGCGATCGCCTGACACACGCCGTCCAGCGTGAGGAACGCCGGCGCGATCTTGGCGAGCGCGCCCAAGATCCGCACCTCGGTGTGGTCCTCCTTGTAGACCCAGAGACCGGAGAACGAGGCCTTGGCGCGGATGAACGCGAGTTTGTAGGGCGCGTCCTTCCTGTGGATGTCCTTGAGGAGCTCGCCCCCGCTCTGGAGCGACGTCATGAGCACCGTGCCGTTCGGGACCGTGAGGCGGTTGATCGGCTGGAGTCCGTACCACGCCCATGACTCGACGCCCTTCGCCAGCGTGTCGTCCACGCAGACGGTCACGTCCACGTGCTTGGGCTCGTAGCGCGCCATGTTCTGCTCGAGCTCTTCATTGGTGTCGGCAACGATCGCGAAATCCTTGGCCGGGATGCCGTTGCGCTGCGGACTGTCGCCGTAGCGCCCGAAGGCGATCCCCCACCGCCCGGACTTGCGCGCCGAGAGCACGATGCCGCGCGCGATGCGTGAGGCGAGGTTTTTCTGAAAGATGCCGCGGTAGACGATCTCGGAGATCAGGGCAGCCATGCACTCCTCCCACGTCGGACCACACGGGGCTGTGGTCGGCTGGTCAGACCGATGATGGCATCTACCCGTCTGGACTGTCAAGGGGGTCTCCGGAACCAGGGTGGCCATTCGGACTGGTAAGGTGCTGACCGCTTACCCGCGCCAAGCCATCGGTCAGTGTTTATCTTTCAACGAATTACCCGCCAGTCGGGGTGGCATGGGCTTTGCCGGAAGACGTTGGACCACGATGCTCTCAAAGGACGAGTCGTACGTAAACGAGCCGATCAACGAGGGCGGCCTGTCTGCGGACCAGGCAGACCAGGAAAGCCTGTCGACAGTGCTCGACCGCATCCTCACGAAGGCCCGGCGGTTTACGCGGGCCGAGGCAGGCACCATTTACGTCCGAGAAGGCAACATCCTCCGCTTTGTCGCGGTCCAGAACGATGCCCTGGCGCGCCGGCTCGGCGAGGAGGAGCTCCAGCGTCGGCTCACGCCGGAGCCGCTCGAGCTGAGCCAGCAGAGCCTGGCCGGGTTCGTCGGTATCACAGGGCGGACCCTCGACATCCCCGACGCCTACCACATCTCGTCGGAGCGCCCGTACCGGTTCGACGGTGCGCTCGACGAGCGCAACAGCTACCGGACCGTGTCCGTGCTCCTCATCCCGATCCACGACCCGGCGCGGACCGTGCTGGGCGTGCTCCAGCTCATCAACGCCCTCGATTCACGCGGGCGGCCAGTGCCGTTCCGGCCGCCGTACGAGTACGTGCAGCACTCGCTCGCCTCGTACGCGGCGATCGCCATCAGGAACGCTCAGTCGAGAACGGCGCAGGTCCCAGCGCCCGCCCAGGAGGAGGCGCACGGCGTGGCGGCGGCGAGCGCCCAGCCGTTGGCATCGATCGGTCGTCGGCTCGGCGAGCTCCTCACCTCGTATCAGCTGATCACGAACGAGCAGCTCGGCAGGGCGCTGGCCGAGCAGAATCGGACCAAGGACAAGCTCGGCGCGATCCTCGTCCGCATGGGCGCGATCAGCGAGGACCAGCTCGTCGAGTTCCTCGCGCGTCAGTACAAGCTCAACATCATCGAGATCCCGGACGTCCTCGATCCCGAGGTTCTCCGCCTCGTGCCGGCGGAGCTCACACGGAAACACGAGCTGGTTCCCGTGCAGCGACGCGGTAACTCACTGATCGTCGCCATGGGCGATCCGACGAACCTCGCCGCCGTGGACGACATCGCCTTCCTCACGAGCCTTCACATCATCCCGGGAATCGCGCCCCCGTCTCGCATCCGACGCGCGGTCGAGCAGGCGTACCAGATCCCCGCCGCGCCGTTCGAGGACGTCTTGACCGAAGCCGAGAGCAAGCTGCCCAAGTTCGAGATCGTCGGCTCGGGCGAGGCAGAGCCGGCGCTCGACCTCGTCGAGCTGCGGTCGGTCAGTGACCAGGCGCCGATCGTCCGCCTCGTCGACATGCTTCTGATGGACGCGATCCGGCGCCGCGCCTCCGACATCCACCTCGAACCCTTCGAGGGCGCGTTCCGGGTCCGCTTCCGAATCGACGGGGTGCTCCAGCAGATCATGACGCCACCCAAGCGGCTCGCGCCCGCGATCACGTCGCGCATCAAGATCATGGCCGATCTCGACATCGCCGAGCGCCGCCGGCCCCAGGACGGGCACTTCAAGCTGTCCGGCGCCGACCTCGCGGTGGACTTCCGCGTGGCCACCCTGCCGACCGTCTTCGGGGAGGGTATCATCCTGAGGATTCTCGATCGGAACGCGTCGACGTTCGACCCGTCCCGGCTCGGCTTTAACGGCGCAGGCCTCGAGCGCCTCCAGGAGGCGCTTCGCGCCAAGAACGGGCTGATCCTGATTACCGGGCCCACGGGCTCGGGGAAGAGCACGACGCTCTACGCGGCCCTGCAGACCCTCAACTCGCTCGCCATCAAGATCATCACGATCGAGGACCCCGTCGAGTACCGCCTCGAAGGGGTCAACCAGGTCCAGGTCAACGAGGACGTCGGCCGGACCTTCGCCACCTCGCTCCGCTCGCTCCTGAGGTCCGATCCCGACGTGATCATGGTCGGCGAGATGCGCGACGTCGAGACCGCGCAGATCGCCGTGCGCGCGGCGCTCACCGGCCATCTGGTGCTGTCCACGCTCCACACCAACGACAGCGCGGCGACGGTGGCGCGCCTGCTCGACATGGGCGTTCCGTCCTTCCTCCTCGCAGCGTCGCTGCGCGTCGTCCTGGCCCAACGCCTGGTGCGGATGATCTGCCCGGATTGCCCGGAGGCGTTCGACGTCGCGGAGGACAGCCTCGTGCCCTACGGCTACCGGCCGACCGGGCGTGGGACGTGCACGCTCTTCCGGGGCCGTGGGTGCCCCACGTGCAACAACACCGGACTCAAGGGCCGCGTGGCGATCTACGAGATCATGCCGATGCCCTCGACGATGCGCGACTTGATCGCCAAGGCTCCGTCGATCGACGAGATCAGGCGGGCCGCCCTGGAGCACGGGATGCAGACGCTCCGCGAGGCCGCGCTCCAGAAGGTCGTCGAGGGCGTGACGACGCTCGACGAGATCCTGCGCGTGATCTCGGAGTAACCCGGCCGACTTCGCCCCGCGTGACTTCCGCGTAGAAGGCGTGAACGATCACGCGGTCGCCATCGCGCGCCGGACCAGGTCACAGAAGTAGCGGTGGACAGTCGCGTCGTCGGTGAGCTCGGGGTGGAACGTCGCGACCAGCACGCTCCCCTGCCGTGCCATCACTGTCTCCCCGCCGTGCTCGGCGAGCGACTCGACGCCGGCGCCGACCCGGCGGATACGCGGCGCCCGGATGAAGACCATCGTGACCGGCACGCGCCGGCCCTCGAGGATGGCAGTGCCCAGGGCCTCGAAGGAGTCGCGCTGGCGGCCGTAAGCGTTGCGCTCGACGGCGACGTCGATGAGCCCCAGGGAGAACTGGCGCGGGCTCTCGACGTCGCGCGCCAGCACGATGAGGCCCGCGCACGTGCCGAAGATCGGCTTGCCGGCCGCGTGGAACTTCTCGATCGCCGGCACAAAGTCCCACTCGTCCATGAGCTTGAGGAGCGTGGTGGACTCGCCGCCCGGGATGATGAGCCCGCCCACGGCCTCGAGCTCCTCGGGCTTGCGGACCAGGACCGCCTCGACATCGACCGGAGGGCTCGCCTCGCCCGTCGAACGGTCTCGGCTCGCACTGCGGCAGCGGGCGAGCGCCTTGGCGTGCAGCGCGAAGTCGCCCTGGAGGGCGAGGACCCCGATCCGCACGCTACCAGCCCCGGGTCTGGAGCAGGTCCTTCTCGGCGAGCTTCGACGTCTCGATCCCGACCATCGCCTCGCCGAGCTCCTCGCTCACGCGCGCGAGCACGTCCGCGTCCTTGTAGTGGGTCGTCGCCTGGACGATCGCCCTGGCGCGCCTGGCCGGGTCGCTCGACTTGAAGATGCCGGAGCCAACGAAGACGGCCTCGGCGCCGAGCTGCATCATGAGCGCGGCGTCCGCCGGGGTCGCGATCCCACCCGCCGAGAAGTTGGGGACCGGGAGCTTCCCGGTCCGCGCCACGCACCGGACCAGCTCGTAGGGCGCGCCGAGGTTCTTGGCCTCGGTCATCAGCTCCTCGGGCGAGAGCGTCGTGAGGCGTCGGATTCCCGAGGTGATCGCGCGCATGTGCCGCACGGCCTCCACGATGTTGCCCGAGCCCGCCTCGCCCTTGGTGCGGATCATCGCCGCGCCCTCGCCGATGCGCCGGAGCGCCTCGCCCAGGTCGCGTGCGCCGCAGACAAACGGGATGCGGAAGGCGAACTTGTCGATGTGGAAATGCTCGTCCGCGGGCGTGAGGACCTCGGACTCGTCGATGAAGTCCACGCCAAGCGCCTCGAGGATCTGGGCCTCGACAAAGTGGCCGATCCGCGCCTTGGCCATCACCGGAATCGAGACGGTCTTCTGGATCTCCTTGATCTTCGTCACCGAGGCCATCCGCGCGACGCCGCCATCCTTGCGGATATCGGCGGGCACGCGCTCGAGCGCCATCACCGAGGCCGCCCCTGCGTCTTCAGCGATCTTCGCCTGCTCGGCCGTCGTCACGTCCATGATCACCCCGCCCTTGAGCATCTCGGCGAGGCCGATGTGCTTGCGGTCCGCAATCCTGATCTCGTCCAGCTCCGACATGTCAATGCCTCCTTTGTCGTTGCCGTCGGGGCGCCTTCGAGGCCTCCGGCGCCCGACGGTTGGGTCGTCCACCCGCTACACCACGGGTACGGCGGCGGGCTCGAACCGGCTCCTGGGCCGGTGCCGGCCGCGCGTCGCCTTGATCGTCTCGGCGAGCCGCTTGACCCCCTCGTCAATCCGCCCCGCCGCCACAGACGAAAACGACAGGCGCAGCGTGCCCCCGCCGCCGCCGTCCACGAAGAACGGCGCGCCCGGCGTGAACGCGACGCCGCGCTCGATCGCCGCCGGCAGGACCTCGGCGCCGTCGAGCCCGGGCGGTAGTGTGAGGAGGAGCGAGAAGCCGCCCTGCGGTTCGGTCCACGTCACCTCGGACGGCATGCGGCGCTCGAGGGCCGCGAGGAGGAGCGCACGCCGCCGTGCGTATTCGCGCGCCACGCGGACCGCGTGACGGTCGAGGAGCCGGCGCTCACAGAACCGGTGGACCGCGGCCTGGATGAGCGCGCTCGTGTGGAGGTCGGCGAGTTGCTTGGCCGCCTGGAGGCGCTCGAGGATCGGGGGCGGTCCCACGATCCAGCCGAGGCGCAGGCCGGGGAACAGGATTTTCGAGAACGTGCCGATGTAGATCACGACGCCGTGCGCGTCGGCCGCCTTGAGCGGCACGGCCGGCCGCGCGCCGTAGTACAGGCTCCCGTCGAAGCCGTCCTCGACGATCGGCACCTGGTGGCGCACCGCCGCCTCGAGCAGCCGCCGCCCGGTCTCCGGCGCCAGCGTGAGGCCGGTCGGGTTGTGGGCATTCGGCTGGCAGTAGAAGAGCTTCGCCGCGTGGCGCTCGAGGAGCCGCTCGAAGACCTCCACGCGCGGCCCCGCCGCGTCCCACGGCACGGCCGCGAGCTGGGCGCCGAACGACCGGAACACCTGGAGCGCGCGCGGGTACGTCGGCTGCTCGATCGCGACGAAGTCGCCCGCGTCGACGAGCGTGCGCGCGATCAGGTCGAACCCCTGCTGCGATCCGTTGACGATCAGGATGTCCTCGGGTCGCGCCTCGAGACCAAATCGCAACAGGTAGGTCGACAGGTAGCGCCGCAGCGGCGGATAGCCGCCCGCCGGGTAATACTGGAGGAGCGACGCGCCCTCCTCGCGGATGACCTGGTTCAGCACCCGACGAAACGCTTCGGTCGGGAAGAGGCCGCTGTCGGGCATGCCGCCGGCGAAGGAAATCACCACCGGGTTCGACGCCGCCGCGTTCACGAGAGTGCGGGCGCGCTCGTCCTCGGCGGCGATGATCTGCGCGCTCCGCGAGAGGAGCGCGGGCCAGTTGAGGGGGGCGGCCGCGCTTGGAGCGGGGTCCGCGTGGCCGGCGTGGTCCGATGCAGGCCTGAGAGAGGTGCCCGGGGCTTCGGGGCGCTCGGCGACGAACGTGCCCTGGCCGACGTGCGCGCGCGCCCAGCCCGCGGCCACGAGCTCCTCGTACGCCTCGGCGACCGTTCCGCGGTTCACGTCGAGCGTCCGCGCCAGCTCACGGGTCGCGGGCAGCTTCATCCCCGGCGTGAGCAGCCGCTCGCGGATGAGCCGCTCGAGGTGCGCCTGGATCTGGCGCGCCAGCGGGATCGGCTTGTCCCGGTCGAGCGCGATATTCACGGTGGTCACCTCACCCAGCCATTTTGGCCCTGAATGCAACCACGTCAAGGGCCAATTGGCCTGAGGGTCACCCGGCCAATGGCGGCGTCCGCTATAATCGCCTCGATGGTTCCATCCCCGACCGAAGGAGGAGTCGATGAAGCCGATGAAGGAGTTCGCCGGACTCTACTACCGGGAAGGCGCGCTCGATCCGAAGACGATGCAGCTGGTGGCGCTCGCCGCGATGGCGGCCGCCGGCTGCACGTCCTGAGTGCCGGGACGCTTCGCGGCTGCGAAGCAAGCCGGCGCCACGGACGACGAGATCAGCGAGACGCTCATGTACGCGATGCGCGGTGCGGCGCGCGCGACGTGGTCCACCATCAAATACATCCCGGGAGTCGAGGACCTCAACAAGGAGTGGAAGACGAAGTTCGAGCGGGACAACCCCGGCACGTAGCGTCGCGAAGGGAGGGCCTCTGATGGCAGCGGGCGAAGCGCCGATCAAGCAGGCCGTGAAGTGGCTCGAGGACCAGCTCCACGACAACCCCGCGGCCGACCGCGTCAAGCTCGTCGACGAGGCGTCGCGCCGCTTCGATCTCTCCCCCCTGGACGAAGACTTTCTCTTCCGCCACCTCGCCGAGCGCAAGAAGACCCGATGAGCGACGCCCACACCCGCCGCGTGCAGGCGCAGTTCGGTGGGAGCGCCGCGGCCTACGTCGCGAGCGGCGGCCACGCGGGGGGCGACGACCTCGAGCGCCTCCTGGCGTGGGGCCGCGCGTGCCGCCCGGGCCGCGCGCTCGACGTCGCGACGGGCGGCGGCCACACGGCGCTCGCGCTCGCCGCCATCGCGCGCGAGGTCGTCGCCTTCGACCTGACAGAACCCATGCTCCGTGTCGCGCGCGACTTCATCCGGAGCCGGGGCGCCGCCAATGTCGCGTTCGCCGCCGGCGACGTGGACGCGCTCCCATTTCGCGACGGCGCGTTCGACGCCGTCACGTGCCGGATCGCGGCGCACCACTTCGCCAACGTCGGCACGGCCGTCCGTCAGGTCCACCGCGTGCTCCGCCCTGGGGGCTCCTTCCTGCTCCAGGACATCCTCGGGCACGACGACCCGGATGCGAATGCCTTCATCACGAATGTCGAGAAGCGGCGCGATCCCTCACATGTGCGCAGCTACCGCGCGGCAGAGTGGAAGGCGTTCCTGCGCGCGGCGGGATTGACGGTGATCGACGACGCCGTCGTCCGCAAGGAGCGCGTCTGGGACGAGTGGACCGGGCGGGCGCGGATGACCGTCGAGGCGCGGCGCGAGCTCGAGGCGTTCGTCCGTCAGGCGCCCGAGCGCTGCCGGGCCGCCTTCGACTTCAAGCTCACCGACGACGCGATCGCATCCTTCACCGACCGGATGCTCCTGCTGCGCGCCGACCGCGACTAGTTCATCGGAGGGGGCCTCGACGGCCCCCTCCGAGCCACCCCAAGGAAGGGTTGCGCGGGCGAAGCCCGCGCTCGAACGGCGCGACTCAGACCCACGATTAACCTTTCAGGCGGACGATGGTCGCGCCCCACCCTCCCCGGTCCGACGGAGCATCCGCGAACGCGGCGACGAGCGGGTGGTGCGCGAGCAGCGACTGGACGATCCCGCGCTGGACGCCGATCCCTCGCCCGTGGATCAACCGCACCTCGGTGAAACCGCGCGCGTGGGCGGCCTCGAGGTACTCGGAGACGACTGACGGAATGTCGCGCGGGGCGAACGCGTGCAGGTCGAGCGCGTCCTCGATCGGGACCCGGACGGGCTCGTCGCCGGCTACAGCCGTGGCCCGCCCGGCACGTGCTGCTTCCAGTGGTCGAAGCTCAGGAGATCCTCCCCTGAAAGCTTGCACTGTCAGAAGGTCGCGGCGCGCTCGAAGAAGGGCACGTCCACCAGCGCAACGTTCTCGGCGCGCGCGGTCTCGGCGACCTTCTGCGACACCATCTGGCGCACGAACGGAATCGGGATCCGCCCGAGACGGTGGATGACCTCCTCGGTGCAGCGGATCCGCGTGCCGGGAAGCACCGGGCCCTCGACGATCGCCGTCGCCGCGGCGCGCTCGGGGTGCTCGCACGTCTCGGGCACGAGCTGCTGGAGCCGGAGCGACACGTAGTCGGTCACCCACGCCTGGATCCCCCGCTTCGCCGCGTCGAGGTCCGGCGCCATGCGCTCGAGCGTGTCGCCGAGCGCCGCGAGCCGCGCCTCGAGCCGACCCAGGCGCGCCTCGAGCGCCGCCACGAGCTGGTCCAGGTTCGCGTCAGCCACGAAGCCCCCGAACTCCTCGCGCCTTCACGCGAGCACTGGGTGTCGTGTGTGCCAGTCCGTCGAGCGCTGGTAGGCATCGGCGGCGCGGAGGACGGTCGCCTCGTCGAAGGGCCGCCCGACGATCTGCATGCCGATCGGGAGGCCGCGCGTGGTGAAGCCGCACGCGACGGAGCATGCCGGATGGCCCGAGAGGTTGAAGGGGCGCGTGAAGCGGATGAGCGCCGACCGTACGTCGGATTCTCCGTCGCCGAGCGTGGTCTTCTTCTCGCCGAGCACGGGCGCCGGGATCGGCGTCGCGGGCGCCAGGAGGACGTCGCGCCGTTCGAGCGCTGCGTCGACCTCTTGGCGGAGGAGTTGACGCGCCTGCTGGCCGCGTACGTATTGCACACCGGTCACGAACGCCCCGATCATCAGTCGCTCGCGCACGTCCGGCTGATAGTCGGCCGCGCGTGTCCGCAGCCAGTCGGCGTGGTAGGCGAGCGCCTCGGCTGGGACGATCGCTAAGGAGGCCGCGGACACGCGCGCGACCTCGGCGAGGTTCACCTCGTCCACCACTGCGCCCGCGCGCTCGAGGGTCCGCGCCGCGGCGAGCACGGCGTCACGGACCTCGGGGGTCGCCACGTCGGTGAAGTGCGAGCGCAGGAGGCCCACGCGAAGCCCCTTCACGTCGCCCGTGAGCGCCGCCAGATAATCGGGGACGGGCAGGACGCTCGTCGTCGGATCGGCGGGGTCGTAGCCGGCCATCGCGCCGAGCATCAGCGCGCAGTCCGCCACCGTCCGCGCCATCGGCCCGGCGTGGTCCATCGACCACGCGAGCGGGAGCACGCCCGCCCGGCTCACGCGCCCGTACGTCGGCTTGATGCCGCTGATCCCGCAGAGCGAGGCGGGGATGCGGATCGAGCCGCCCGTGTCCGAGCCGAGCGCCGCGGGCGCGAGCGCCGCCGCGACCGCGACACCCGAGCCAGACGACGACCCGCCCGCGATGCGATGGGTGCCTGCGTCCCACGGGTTCACCGCGTCGCCGTAGTGGGCGTTCAGCCCCTCGGGCCCGTACGCGAATTCGTGCATGTTGAGCTTGCCGAGCACGATCGCCCCGGCCGCGCGGAGCCGGCTCACCACCGTCGCGTCGTCCGTCGGGACGAAGTCGGCGAGGATCTTGGAGCCGCCCGTGGTCCGCACGCCCCGGGTGTTGTAGAGATCCTTGGGCCCGTAGGGCACGCCGTGGAGCGGCCCGGCCGGGCGCCCGGCCACCAGCTCAGCCTCGGCGGCGCGCGCCGCCTCGAGCGCCGCGTCGGCGCACACCGTGATGAACGCCTTGAGCTTGCCGTCGAGCGCCGCGACGCGCTCGAGGAAGGCGCGCACGACCTCGACGGGCGAGACCTCCTTGGTCTGGATCATGCGCGAGAGCTCCGTCACGGAGCGCCAGACCAGGTCCGGCATCTCAGAGCACCCGGTACTGCGTGGTCGGCTCGACGTTCGCGAGCGGCACCTGCTCCAGGCCCGCCAGGAGCTCGAGCGTCCGCGTCACCGCCGGCCGGATCGCCTCGAGCTCGGCGTCGCTCCAGTCGAACCCGGCGAGCCGGCTCATGCGCTTGAGGGTGTCCAGGCTTATTTCCATTGGTAGAACGCTGGCGCGGTACCCGTTAGCGGGCCCGTCTCCAGCACCCCCCTTTCAAACCGTGCGTGCCCGTTTCGGGCACACGGCTTACCGATGGTCTCTCGGCGTCAGACATGCGCAGGGTCAGGATAGCGTACCGTTCCCAACAAGCGATAGAGTCCGAGCCCCCAAAACCAGGCGAACGACCAGCGGGTGACCGCTCCGTGCCGATGCCGCCGCACGCCGCGGCGTCGAGCGAGAAAGAGCCCGAGCCGTTGCCACACGTAGTGGTCGATCTGGGTGAACTTCCGGGTGGCGTTCCCGGTCCGAAAGTAGTTCCCCCAGCCCCGCAACACGGGATTCAGTCGGGCGATCAAGACTCGCACGTCTTTCACCCCGTTGCGCCGCGCATCGGTGAGCTCCCGAATGCGAGCCCGAAGGCGCCCCATGCTCCTCGGCGACGGCCACCGCTGCAAGAACATCCGGCCGGGATACCGCACCGACCGACACTTCCTGAGCCGACACCCGAGAAACTCAAAGCTCTCCCTGCCCCACCCAAGATCCACCAGCCGCGTCTTCTCCGGATGCGCCTCCAGTCCGAGGTACTGTAGCGTGAGCTCCACCCGTCTCCGGGCCTCTTTCGCGTCGGCCCGGCCGCGACAGAGCACTACGAAATCATCGGCGTACCGGATGAGCACGCCGAGGGTCCCGCACCGCCGCTGCCACACCCGGTCCAATACGTGGAGATAGATGTTCGAGAGCAGCGGGGAAATGACCCCGCCTTGCGGCGTGCCCCTCACCGTCTCCTCTCGTCGCCCCTCCTCCAGCACCCCAGCCTTTAGCCACCCCCGAATCAGCTTGAGCACTCGCCGGTCCGACACCCGCCGACTCACCTCCGCCACCAGGCGGTGATGGTCGATACTCCCAAAGTAGTCTTTGATATCGACGTCCACCACGTGGTTGTAGCCCTGGTTGGCCGCCACGCGAATGGCCTCCAACGCCTCCGTGGCGCTCCGTTTCGGCCGGAATCCATAGGACACCGGCAGAAAGTCCGCCTCGAAGACGGGCTCCACCACGAGCTTCGTCGCCATCTGAACCACTCGGTCCCGTACCGTCGGAATGCCCAACGGCCGCTGCCGCCCGTCCGCCTTCGGAATGTACCGGCGCCGCACCGGTTGCGGCCGATACTGCCCGGCCTGGAGATCGTGCTGGATACCCAGCAGAAACGCCTCGACCCCCTGCTGCTCAATGGCGGCGATCGTCTCGCCATCCACCCCCGCAGCCCCACGATTGCTTCGTACCCGCTGCCACGCTTCCCACAGAACGTCGCCCCTGTAGATCCGGTCGTACAGCGCGTGGAAGCGGCGCTCCCGACTCCGCTTGGCCGCCCGCCACAGCGTCCGCTGGAGTTCTCGCACTTTGCACTCCGGGTGGTTGGAGCTTGCGCTCATGCCCTCGCGCTTACCCCCACGCGAACGCGTGACCAAAGTAGGGGCCCTTCCCTCCAGGCAGTTGTCCTGCCCTTCACCGGTACTACGACCCCCTCGGACTCCCTCCCGACACCGCGCCGTTTCGGACTCGCCTTATCGACGCAGCCGTGCTCTGACGTGAGCCGCCGGGTAGGGCCTCTCCAGTTCCGCACCGGGCCGTGGACACGTGCCGCTCCCCGTACCCCGGAGGGATCCAGCGCTGCTCCGATGTCTCCGCGCTGTCTGTGGCCTTCGCCGTGGCATGCCCGGCTCGGCTCCCTCTGCCTTTCGGCTGATAATCTGACGAGGCGGTAGGATTCACGTGACGTTGCGGCCCGCGCCCTCGCTCCCTCCGTAGAGGCTCTTGACGCCCCGCTCAGCCGTGGCGC
>WNGH01000555.1_pt1 | contig 32685 bp, 28 predicted proteins | sample 5400631 | NCBI WGS metagenome assembly WNGH01 (sample SAMN13153373, study PRJNA577476) | soil metagenome | isolation source: 115 cm soil or saprolite under Garry oak tree replicate 1 | place: USA:California | collected 2016-06-15
TTATTTTTTCACGCACGATCGACGGCCGCGGAAAAATCAACACACTTTTAGTGTGGAAGTGTAGCAGGGATGATGTAGCAGGGGCGGTACATGCCGTATTATCAATGCGTTATGTCACTGGAGTAGAAGACTAAGTTCTCCGCCACTGCAAACGTTGCGCTCCGGACGCGCTCGGCAAAATCCTACCCAATCAGCAACGAAGGCAGATGGGGACTCTCCAGTCACATGAATAAGTGCAATTACATCAACTAGTTATTTATCGGGGGATCCTAATGGATTGGCCTGTGGTCGCAAAAACCCCCGCCACCCTATGCTGCTGGCCGAAGCCTGGTTACACCCCACTGACATCGTCCGTTAATCATGGTTACAGACGTTGCCTAGAATTAGCTTCCGGACCATGCGTAAGTTCTTGAGGAAACGGGCAATATGAACGAAAGCTTCATAAGATAGTGACCAACCGATTATAGAGAATGATCAGCCGGCGGCGAGCGCCGAGCGCAAGACGAAATCACCGCCACTCGCTGCAATTCTTTCTGGCTCAATGCAAAGGTCCCCTTTCTCATAGCGTGACATTTTCACGTAGCCGTTACGAGGTGACAGAATTATGGAGCTAAGACACTACAACCTCCAGAACTTGGAAAAGTGGTGGAGCTGCCCGAAGTTGGCGGACTCCACCACCGATACGAACGCCGCGCAGCCTAGCTTGCCCAAATCCGTGCTCTCCAAAACCTGAACTTGATGGAGAACTGCGCTTCGTAGAGCCGTGACCAACCTCCTGCGTGTTCATGTCAGGGAATATCGCACGCAGCTCGGTTTGAATTGTTGGCCTCGGTGTCGCAGCAGCTTCTTACGACTCGGACGGAACTATTGGTGAGGACAACATGTAAAATCGCATTCCGTCTTGGCCAGTTAGCCGAGACTGTTAGAGATATCCGGTTGCCGGACTGAAGGCACTATGACCAGGTCCCCACTTTCAACGGGGCGACCGGATCGGCAAGCATAGAAGACATTGCTCGCAATGTTGGCTCTGGGCTGCGAGTACGCCCAAGGATCTTATTTCTCGAGACCCGTCGAAGCTCCAGCCGCGCAAATTCTAGTGCACTCGCAGCCCGCGTGGTGATCATCGCTCTTCAATTGTCCGCAGCGGCAAGCCCAGAGCGCTCATCCGGTTGAGCTCTCAGGCACCCAGCCTACTAAGCCCTCCTCGTTCGTGCGTTTGCCGCCGCATTGCGGGCATTCCCACAGGCGAAAGCTTCTCTTCTCCGGATTGATGCCGGCGAGATACATGCACACGCCATCCTGCGGACATCTGACTCTAGGCACTATTTCCAGCTCATTGGTTCCTTCATCTTGGCTCATAAGGAAGTATCCCCAAGAGGAACTATAGTGCACCGGGCAATCGGGTTCGGGACACACAAAGGCAAAGATCTGCGTCTCCTCACCCTCGCGTTTCAAGGGAATCTGGCGAAGGCTCATCTTCACGTGATGCTCGTGACAAAGCGCCGGATATTCCTTGCTCGGCTGTGCAACTTGCATGCGTCCTCCTCTCAAAAGCCCCTCAGGAGACCTTTCCTAAGGGTGATGGGAGCGGGGTCAAAGGCGTTTGGCGCCTCCGAAGCAAGTGAGGTTGCGCAACGCAGGATTCGGAGTTCTCTCAGCCCATGACGGAGTATCTCCGTGATTCCCTCAAGAAATTGTTTCAATCGACCCCAGTGCAATTGTCCTCCTCGGTCAGCTCTCAAATTAAAGTGTACGGTCAGCGCCGAAAAATATACCCGACATCGGCACTTGGAAATGTCTGTTGAGCCTTTCCGGGTTCCGCTCATGTGCCAAGGGTACGAACCAGCCTTCCCTATCATACAGATTTGCTCGCGGCCTCCAGCATCTTTTCGCTATCCCGAGATTTGTTGACGAGGGCCGGGCGTGCATGGGCTTTCATGACTTGCCCTCGCCGGAATGGCCGAGGGCATCTCGAAGCGTGATCACGACGGGCGTATTGTTCGCTCCTGGGAACACCAACTCCAGGTCACCGCTGGTTTCAATCGTTTCGCGGAACTCGCCGAATTGATTTGTCGCCGTCTGGACGACGCCTCCGCGCAGGTTAGAAAGCATGATCGGCACGTTGCGTCCCACGATCTCCGGGTGGGAAAAGTTCAGCAATTGTCCGGTGACGACGCTCTTGCCGCCGGGTTGCGCTTCGAGTTGCAGATCAATCTGATAAGGGTCCGCGCGGTAGAGCATATGTCGGGTTCCTGAACTCAAGGATCGAGCACCCTCGAATACGGGCTGCAGAAAACTATCGAAGAGCACGTCAACTGCACTTGCCGCTCGATCCTGCTGCTTTGTCAAAAGCGAACCAGCCAAGGCAGCCGTGGCGATTCGAACCAGGTCACTGGGCGGCTGGTAATTCCCTTCGTTTTTCGCCGCGCGCCGTACCAACTGCCATACCGACACTGTTTTCGAACAGAGTTTGCAGCCTTCCCTCAGGTGTTTGTCCATCTCTTGCTTCTTTCTGCCAGAAACCACCTGGTTGACAAAATCGATCCACTCTTCTGTGCTAAAGTGCTTCATCATCTCCCCCGTCAGCCCTTCTTAAGCGCCCACTCCCCCGTGGTCTGTGGCGCCGGCTTACGTACGTAACATAAGGGAACCTTCAGGCCTGAAAAATATAGGCTTACAGAAACTAACTAACGCCTTGTTTTTCAGCGACTTTGCCGACAACTACGAAGGGGGCCCAGAAGTATGGGTGAGAATTCTCTGACCGTAGGTCCCGCATCGCAGCTTGGAGGGAACGCGCCATATCTTTGGTTTGTATATAATTTTTGTAGAACTCTTGCATGAGCATGGCGGTGCTGCGGTCGTGAACGTCCCACAGTGAGAGCAACAGGGAAGTCGCACCCGCGCAGAACAGCCCGCGTTGCAGTCCCAGCAATTCGTCGCCCGCAGCGACGAGATTCATTCCCGTAGCGCAACCGCTTAAGGTTACTAGGTTTGCGCCCAGGCGCATTTGGTAGAGGTCGTACAAATTCAGGTATCCATCCCCCAGCCGAATGCCGGAGAACATCGGGTTATCCTGGCGATACATGCCGTGCGTCGCGATATGAAGTAATCCGATTTCTTGGCCCTTCTCACGAAGGACTTTCGCGGTGGCCTGTTTGCCTACGAAGAGCTCGGGGTGCGGCAGCAGGGCCGCGATCGACTCGACCTCGGTAAGAATCTGGGGAGCCCGTTCGTCCGGGATTCCAAGAATGAGGGAGGCGCACTTTTCACTTGCGGCCTTCTGCTGGCAGATGGCGAATACCGTCGAACTGGGCGCATAGGAGATGGCGTAAAGATCGCCCAAGTACTCATGGCCATTTCGCAAGGCATGAAATGGAAGAGAGTGTAGCGGTCCGTGGGGTACGATGACCAGATGCCGCGCCCGCAGATGCGCTCGCACAGGCTCGATCAGTTCCTTGTATAGAGTTTCCAAATGCGCCCAGGTGGCGCGCAGCAGGGGTTGCTCGAACTGTTGCGCGTAGTCCATACCCAGGCGAAATTTCGAAAACTGGAACCTGAGCAGATGCAACCAATGGGCGACACGCGAGACGTTCGTGAGGGGGGTGATTTCAATGGTTTTGCGTGTTACGACCGCCGCCACCAGCCGATCCCCAGCCGAATAGTATTCAACCAGAGCGGTGTCGGGTGGTAGGGCGGTCTGCAGTTTTGCCAGTGAAAAATCGGCTGGCGCTTCGAGAGTTGCGTTTTCGCGTTCGTGGGGCGGCAATTCGCGCAGCGCTCGTAACAATTCGTTCTCACGTGATTGCGCCTGGTGCTGCAGACGCTCGATGCGCACGCGGGATATTTCTTCGGGACGGAGCTGTTCGAGCTCGATGCGGTGGTAATACCAGTTGAGCTCTTCGCGCAAGTCGCGAATGTTTCGGATGTGCACGCTCTGCCCGGCTTCGCCCAGAGGCAAGCTCTGCCCGCTCTGGAAAATCATTTCAATCATGCTGCGGGATTTGGCGGCCTCGATACAGCCAAAGGCCTCCTCCGCCGAAATTTCAGCGCCTTGCCCGTCTAGGTACAAATCCACCAGCAGCTCATAGACCTGCAGACGGTTTTTTACGAAGGAGATCTTCAATTCCTCACCTCGCAAGCGGGTGCGCAAGGTTTCGAGGGTTTTGCGCGCCTGCTGGCACGCGGCGTAGGCGGCGGATCGATCACCCCGGCTGGACGCAATCTGTCCGAGCAGCAGATGGGCCTGGTAGACGAGCATCGGAGCTTGAACGGTGGACAATTTGGCCACGGCAGCATCCCCTTCGCGTCCGGCCGTGGCGAGGTCCCCGAGTTCGAGCGCGATGTGGGCGAGTAGAAGATGTGCGAGAACGGCCTTGCTGGAAAGAAGCGTCTGATCAAAGAACTCGGCCGCACCCGCGCAGAGTTGCCGCGCTTCGGAGTAGCGTCCCTCATGGAATCGCAGGAGTCCCTGATACAAATCGAGGAGCCACGGCCAGACGAGGTTTTTTTCCCGGGCGAATATCTCGCGGGCCCGCGCGAATCGCTCGAGCGCCTGGGACGTGTTTCCCTGCTGGCCGCAGGCGATGGCTTCGTTGGCCAGAGTTTTAGCGGCCTCATAGCCCATGCCTAGCTTCTGGAAAAGGAGGAAGCCCTGGTGAGCCATATCCCTGGCTTCCTCGCTGAGGTTCAGCTCGAGATAAATGTCCGAGAGGTCCAAGTGGCACAGAGCGAAGTGATAGGCGTCGCCCGACGTTTCGCAAGCTCGCCGCGTTGCAAAGAGCATGTCGATGGCGCGATTGTATTCGCCGCGCATATAGTACAAGTAGGAGATGTTGTAGTCGGCCTGATCGCGAAGTCTCGGCAGGTCGTACTTCACGCACAATTCGCGAGCGCTCCGATAGCACTCTAGAGACCTGGGGAAGTTGTTCAAACTGACCAGGCACATAGCCATGTTGCTCAGCGCGACCGCGGCATGTTCCCACTGCTCGTAACCGGCCAGCGCCTCGTATGCGCGTTCATAGTGTTCCAGGGCCTGCTCGAATTGATCCTGCCGGTGAAATATGTTTCCAACATTGTTCTCGAGACTCGCTATCCGTTTGCCTTCGCCCAAGCGGGCAAAAATCTCTCGCGCTTGTTGTGAGGCCGCGAATGCGCGGTCATATTCACCCAAAAGGATCAGTGGCTGAATGGAGTTGCTCAGGGTTCGCGCCGCTTCCTTCCAATTGCCACGCGAGGCAAAGATTTCATGAGCCTGGTCGTGGTGCTCCACCGCGGCGCGATTGCTTCCGCAAGCGTACAGAGCATTTGCTTTCGCTCGCAGCGCGAGCGCCAGGCCTTCCTGGCGCCGAACCCTTCGCGCGATCAGGACCACGGTTTCCGCAAGGCGCAGCGCTTCTCGCGCGTCCACGCGTATTTTGTCGACGACCAGAGGGGCCAGCTGTTCCACGACTTTCGCGCTAAGCAGATTACGGTGGCGCGCCAGAAACTTTTGGCGAGTCGAGTCATTTGCAAGCTGCATTAGTTCCGGCAGCAGTTCGTTGAGGGAAAGCTTCTCGCGAGCCACAGGCATCAGTCCAGTCCCAAATCACCGAGTCTCCGCCGCAGCCGGTCGAGGCATTTCTGCCGGGTGAAGCCGATCGAACCGACCGCCAGACCCAATTCGCCGGCGACCTCCCGGTACGGGCGCGGCGGCGATTCAAAAAAGAGAAGTTCGATCAGCCGGCGGCACTGCGGCGCCAACACGGCCATTGCTTCGCGAAGCATCTGCTCTTCCTGTGTCTGTTGCACCAATGTTTCCGCGATCGCCGGAGCCTCCGGTTCGGGCAAATCCGACTGAGCGTCACGGCTCACCACTCGCTGGCTCTGCCGTTTCCATCGGTAGCACTGGTGGTGCGCCACCTGCATCAACCATTTTGGAAGCGCACTGGGTTCACGCAACTGCGGGAGACGCGTCAGCAATTCCATGCAGGTTGCTTGAAAGACATCGGCCGCTTCCTGTGGAGGCAGTCCGTACTTTACGGGGATCGAGTAGATGAGCGCTTTGTACTTCTCGATCAGCAGGGACCAGGCCTGTTCACTCCCAGCCAGGCACTCCCTGACAAGGCGCGTGTCGTTCCATGTGGCCGCCGGCTTCTTCGGCGCTCTATCCATCACCGGTCGGCATTCTCCGCTCCACTGCGCAGTGAAACTACCAAACGCCCGCCGGAGCGCCCAACCTCGCCGGAAAGGGTCAGTAATTCCTCGCTCGAATTTTGCTTCTGGGCAAGCGCAACCGCGACTCGCGCCCCGCCCACGGTCAGGGCAACAAGCAAACCCAGGAGCACGCGACAGTGGCCTGACCTTTGCCCGTGGTTCCCCATCCCTGCCCTCGTCACCCGACTATCTTAGAGAAGTCCGCCCACTCCTGCAATGCACTCGAAAGGCCGAGATAGCGCAGCGCGGCGGAGCTGCAACCAAAAATGTATGCGCCCGGCAGTCATTTTGATCGCTAGTAGTAAGGGGATCCCAGTGCTCTCTGCGCTTTTTCACCATATTCTCTTTGTCGAATCCCCCAAAGGGCAACAAAGAGGACACAAGGAAGCGCAGAGAACCACAGAGAAATCAGGCTTTCTCTTTCCGTCCTGTGCTCATCTTCTTCTTCATTGGGTCCTCAGTGTTCTCTGTGGCTTTTCTCCGTGTCCTCTGTGTTAAATTCCGAAAAGCGCGACGAAAATGTGCGCGTCCTGCAAACATTTCGACGGCTAGTGGTACAGATGGAAGGACACGGACCCAAAGAAGCGGCCCGACGGGGCTATTGTGGGAGAAGGAAAAACCCAGGTCCCCGTGGGCGACAGAATTCACCCATCTCGAGTAACGCACGGGCGGTGGCCAATCGAGCTGATATTGCGCACGTAGAGCGATGACCGTTTCAGGGCCGATGGGCGGGCCAAGCGCATCTCACCAAAGTAATGTCCGGGCGCGAGTGAAGTGAACAAGTAGAGCAGGATCGATACTCCAACCACGAGAAAGACTGCGTGTCTCAACCGGCGCAGCAAGAAGCGCCTCAAAAAGATCGCGGCAGACGCGGCGTGAAGTTCGATCCCCGTATCGCTGCCACTAGCCGGCGAGTGGCTTCGTGTTCGGGCGTACACAAGACCTTCTCCGGAACGCCCTGTTCCACGATCCGGCCGCGATCCATCACCGCGATTTCGTCCCCTAGCTGCGCGGCCATCGCCAGATCGTGCGTGATAAAAAGGTACGTCAGTGCTAAGGACGACTGGAGCTCCATCAGCAGGTTGGCGATCTGTGCCTGCACCGAGCAATCGAGAGCCGACAACGCTTCGTCGAGAATCAGAAGTTGCGGCGCGAGCGTCAATGCACGGGCGATGGCCAGCCTTTGCCTCTGTCCACCGCTGAATTCGCTGATTTTACGGCTGGCCATCTCCCGCGAGAGACCCACACGTTCCAGCAGTGCGAGAGCTTGGTCGCGCTTTTCGCTCCTTCCACCACTCCGCTGCACAATTAGTGGTTCCGCCACAATCTCTAGCGCGGTAAACCGCGGATTCAGCGAACTTGCGGGGTCCTGAAATACGAGTTGGATTTGTGGGCGCACCTCCCGCAGTTGGCTCTCATCGAGCGCCACAATATCACACCCTCCAAACCAAATTTTTCCAGAGGTTGGCCGCTCCAGACCTGCGAGGCAAAGTGCCAGAGTGCTTTTCCCCGAGCCCGACTCGCCGACCAGTGCGAGCGTCCTCCCAGGAGCGGCGGCGAATGAGACGCCGTTGAGTGCGGACACCGCCTCTCCCGAACCCAGGACCCTTCTGCCCGAGTAATGTTTCATGAGATCTTCGACCTGGATAAGTGGCTGCATGCGTATACACTGCGTAACGCCTCATCCGCCAAACTTGAAACAAGAAACCGCGTGGTCGCCGCTCAACGTGATCGCCGCCGGCTCGCGCTTTCCGCAAGGCTCAAATCGATCCGGGCAGCGCGGCTCGAATCGGCATCCCTGAGGGAGCGAGGTGAAGGTGAGCGGCTCTCCCGAGATCACGGGCAACATTGTCTTTCGATTGAGCTTATCGGTCCCGCTCAGGGGGGGCGGCAAGCACCGCAACAACGCACCGGTGTACGGGTGCAAGGGCGAAGAGAGCACACTTTCCGTTGGGCCAATCTCGGCGACGCGTCCCGCATAGAGAATTAGAACCCGATCAGCCAGGCCCGCCAGTAGCGAGGGATTGTGTGTGATCAGAATGATGGCGAGTCCGAACTTCTGCCTGAGACTTTGAAACACCGAAAGAATCTCACTTTGTGTTGTAGCGTCGAGTGATCCCGTGGGCTCGTCCGCAACGATCATGGATGGCCCGCAAGCAATCGCCTGTGCGATTAGCACCCGCTGCCGCTGGCCTCCGCTCAATTGATGTGGATATGAGGATGAAATCCTTTCGGTTTCCGCGGGAAAAACGGTTGCGAGAACCTGCCGCAACCTTTCCCGCCGGGCTTTCTTATCCAGGTATTTGTGGGCCGCCAGGATCTCGCCCACCTGATCGCCGATACGCATCGTCGGATGGAGCGCGACTAAAGGGTCCTGATTAATCAGTGCGATCCGTCTGCCCCGAAGGCTTTCCAGCTCTCGAGGTTCCGCCTGAAGAATGTCCCGCCCCTCGAATAGGATGCTGCCTTGTTGGATTTTTCCGTTTGCCGGGAGGAGTCGTAGCAGAGATGCGGCAAGGGTGCTCTTCCCAGATCCGGATTCTCCGAGCATGCCCAGAATTTCGCCGGGCTTAACGTCAAAACTGACATCCGCGATGGCGGGAGAGGCCACACCCGTGTGCGAATAGTATCTGACGTAAAGATTCCGCACTTCCAGAATAGACACCATGTCCCAGGCCGGTCGCCGGCCCTCCTGCTTCCCAATTCATATTCTGTCATGAGGGCGAGGTGGTGCAACTTGTATCGCTCGGTGACAGCGGGGGAGAGCGGGAGGTCTGGAGCAGGGGGGACAATTGCAGGAATCCGGTGCGCCCGGTACGTATAGAACTGGCAATTCCCCTGACACAGCTTTAGGGTCTTCACCGGATTGTTAGCGGGACAGCCGAATGATACTGAATCAATCATTGATATGCCGGAGGGCAGAAATTGCGCCGGAGAAGTCTACAGCCAACCAAGACGCTCATCGGCGAAGATCCCAGATCAGCCGATGCCATGCCGCAGAATCAACCCTCTGGTAAAACGGCGTCGCCTAGCCAAGGCCGGGATTACGAGCAGATAAGTCATAATCTCCACGGCAGGATGGAGAAGCGACTTCCCATCATTATCGTCGTGCGCCTATCGCGGGTGCCGCATTCGCCTCCCCACGAAGAGGAAAGGACCTATACCGATAACCTCAGTCCCCACGGGGCCCGCGTATTTTCCAGATTTGGTTGGCGGCCTGGTGAAAAAGCCCAAGTGGTTACCTTGAAGGAAGAATCTACGATGCGCGGGGAGGTGATCTATTGCCAGAGGCTCGATCACGACCGCTTTTGTATCGGATTGAAGTTCGTTGAGCGCCCGATCACGTGGTCTACTTTGTGCAGATATTACGGCATGTGAATCAACCCACCGGCCGACCCAAAGGCCAGGCCCCGGAGCACCCAGAGATGTATATTACTGAGAAGTTACGCATGAAAAAACAAATTCGGCCCTCTTGCGAACTGCGGGACAAGTTTGCGGCGCTCGGCGTTCAAATCCTTCCGATTTACGGTGTGCTGGCCCGGAACTATACAACCTGCAATCGATACTTTCCGTCGGTCCCTGGGCCGACATTCCCGAATCGTCTGTTTCTGCCCGCCGCCCAAACCGAGAGGAAGTCATGAGGCGCCGGATCGCGCTTCTCGCCGCGCTATTCGTATTTTTGTGGGCCGCGCCCGCGAGGGCTGACAATCGAGTAATAGTCCGGTCAACTCTAGGCGGCAACGGGCTTCTGTCGCTTTTGAACGCTCAGCTGCTTTGCGGCGTCCCATTGCTCAACCAGGCCTGCACCGTGGTTCCGCTGGACGGACCCCTGGGGCAGCTCTTCCTGGTTACCACTCCACTTGACCCAACGATTTTTCTGGGCATCCTCCGCCCGCTGCCCGGAATTGTGGATGCAGAGTTAGACCAGTTGATCAGCCTGATCGGCGGTCTGAACCAGGCCCCCTCGCCACCTCCAGCTACGCTGATGTCGGACCGGATGCCCGTGCCATATTTCGGCACAATGGTGTGGAACAGCTACGCAAACCAGCCCGCTGCAACGATCGTGCAAGTGCAGAAGGCTCAGATTCAATTCAATGTCAGCGGCGTCGGGGGCGTTGTAGCCGACATCGACACCGGTGTCGATCCTAATCATTCCGTGCTCGCGGGTGTCCTCCTCCTGGGCTACGATTTCACGCGAAACCAGCCAGGCGCTTCCGAGCTGAACGACTTGACCCAATCGGATTTTCCTGTATATCCGCCTCCGGCCTGCAGTACTACTAATTGCCCGTCGCCGGCCACGGTAAATCAATCCAGTGCGGCCATTCTGGATCAGTCCTCCGCAGCCATTCTTGACCAAAACGTGAAGTACGCGGCATTCGGCCACGGCACGATGGTGATGGGCGTCATCCACCTTGTGGCTCCGAACGCAAAATTGTTGCCCCTAAAAGCATTTCATTCCGACGGCACGGGCTACCTCTCCGACATCCTCCACGCGATCTATTACGCCGTGCAGAACCAGCCGAAAGCAAGCGTCATCAACATGAGCTTCGACTTTATGTCGTATTCAGCGGAGCTTGCGTCAGCGCTCAATTACGCCAGCCAGTCTGCCCTCATCTGCGCCACCTCCGCGGGGAATGACGGCCAAAAGGAGATCGTATATCCCGCCGCGCTCCAGAGTGTGGCGATGGGCGTCGCGTCAACGAACGACATGGACGTCCGTTCTTCGTTTTCCAACTATGGTGACGCAATCGTCTGGGTCGCCGCTCCCGGCGAAAGCATTGTTACCACGTACCCATTTAACAGTTACGCTGCCGGCTGGGGAACGTCGTTCAGCGCGCCCTTCGTTTCCGGCTCGTCCGCGCTGCTCCTGAATAAGCAAGCGCAGACCAATGAGCCTCAAGCCGCCGCCGCAGTCGCTCACGCGGCCCCGGTTGGCGCGGACATGGGCAATGGCCGCTTGGACATCGTTCAAGCCTTGGGGGCCATCTCTCCTGCGGACTTCTCTCTCTCCTCCAACCCCACCACCTCAACCATAAACGCCGGACAGTCAGCAACCTACACCCTCACCGTGACCCCAAGGAGTGGATTCAATCAGGCTGTCGCGTTGAATTGCAGCGGATTACCTGCAGCTTCCACGTGCGTTATCACGCCTGCCTCGGTCACGCTTGTTGGCACCACCCCGGCGACCGCAACAGTAACTGTGCAAACGACGGTTCGCGCGGTTTTACCCCCCGCCGCTCCCGTGCTGCGGATCATCGATCCGCTTCCGTGGGATGTGCTGGCTCGCCTTGGTTGGCTACTAGCTTGGGTCACCTGGCTGCTAGTCTGGACGACACGGGGTCGTTTGGGCCAAACTTCACGTCAGCGGCCCGACGTTGCCGTTGCAGCCGGACTCCTTGCGGTATCGTTTTGCTTTTACTCCTGCGGTGGCATCGTCTCGTCGTCCTCTAGTTCGCCGTCTGGTTCCGCAGCGCTATCTTCGCTCACGCTAAACCAAAACAGTGTCAATGGTGGCTCCCCCTCCACGGGGAGCGTCACCCTGAGCGCTCAGGCTCCCAGTGGCGGCGCTATCGTCTCCCTCTCCAGCAGTAACACCACCGTCGCCACGGTACCTGCCAGCGTGACCGTTCCGGGTGGAACCACGAGTGCAACCTTCGCCGTGACCACCCTGGCTGTCACCGCCTCGACTTCGGTTACCATCTCTGCGTCTTACGCTGGTGTGACCCAAACTGCCTTACTCACCGTCAAGACGCAGCCTACATCCGGCCCAACTCTCACTTCGCTCACGCTGAACCCGACCGGCGTCCATGGCGGGTCCCCCTCCACAGGTAGTGTGGCGTTGAGCGCACCGGCTCCCAGTGGTGGCGCTGTCGTCTCCCTCCCCAGCAATAACACGGCTATCGCGACGGTGCCCGCAAGCGTGACCGTTCCGGCCGGAGCCACTAGTGCGGCCTTCACTGTGACCACCCTGGCCGTTACCGCCTCGACCACGGTCACCATCTCCGCGTCCTATGGCGTGACTCAAACCGCGTCACTCAATGTCACGCCGCAGCCCCCGCCCGGCCCAACCCTCACTTCGCTCACGCTGAACCCAAGCAGTGTCAGCGGCGGGTCTCCCTCCACAGGCAGCGTAGCGCTGAGCGCGCCGGCTCCCAGTGGTGGCGTCCTCGTTTCGTTCTCCAGCAGTAACACCACGGTCGTCGCGGTACCTGCCAGCGTGACCATTCCAGCCGGGGCCACCAGCGCAATCTTCAACGTGACCACCTTGACCGTCACTGCCTCGACCTCAGTCAACATCTCCGCATCTTACGCTGGGGTGTCACATACGGCGCCGCTCACGGTAACGCCAGCACCGCCTCCAGGCACAGCTGCGGGCACTTATACGCTCACGATCACGGGAACGTCGGGCAATCTCAGCCACAACACAACCGTAACTCTGGTGGTGAAATAGAAGAGCGATCGCATTGCAATGGTGTGCCATCCCAATCAAAGCAGGATGGAGTTGGGTGTGTCGTCGACCTCGTCAGTCGCCCCAGCAAACCGGCAGTAAGACAAATACGTCGTGTGGTGTGGATGAGCGGTGTCTCCGCCCGATCGGAACTTCCCGGATCTCTGTGCGGAGAGCACGCTTCGCAACCGTGAAAGGGGCCTCCTGAGCCGCCGAGGCATTGAGTTGCCTCACCCCGGACCGCGCATTACAAAATGTTTGTAGAATTCGAAGCGGTACTCACCAGCCTTTGTGAGGTTCTCCAGACGGTAGAGCTGCATCGTGCGGTTCCAACGCAGTTGGCGGGGATCCTAGTATTGGAGGGTGACGGCGATCCGGTAGCGGTTTAGGGCACGTGGATTGTCGACGCCGGCCAGAATCTTCCACGAATAGCTATTTGCATTTGCACCGACAAAATCGAGCCTGCCCTCGCCGAACTCCAGTCACGCCCCAAAAAGGACGAAGATTGTGACGATGAGCACGTCTCGGGCGTGTTTCCACATCATGGCGCCTCCTATGCCGCGATTGATTGTTTGCGGGCCTCGCGGTTCAGGCCTTTGAGGTAGAACTGGTAGCTTCGGTCGAGAAGCTTCTGTTCGCAGTTGGCGCAGTGAAACCACTGGCCGCCGACACTGAATGCTTCTGGTTCGAACGGTGCGATTAAAGTGAAACATCCGTTACAGAACCGTTCCGTCCCATCGCTCATCGAACTTCTCCTTCAATGTGAGATAGAGCTTGCGCAGAGGCCAAATGGCGAGCCCAACGGCGGCGACGATAATGAAAAGCACATGGAGCCTGAACCACGTCCCAACGGAATTTGCGAGAGCGTCCTTTCTAGTTGTTGAGGAAACCCCATCGCCAGTTTCAAGGTGAGGGCGGACATACCCCGATTTAAAGCGATCGAAAGCCGGAGTGACAGTTCTTTGCGAATCCCAAGTCGCAAGTGAGCTCAACCCCTGTTGGCCAAATTGATCCATTTGATCCGTCGCATCCTTCGGCCGGCTATCCTGGTGAAGAGCCGCCGCAGACAAGGTGTATGCCACAATAGAGTCAAGCGGGCAATCCGATTGATCCTCCAAGATGGGATTGGGAAATACCTGAACCGTCGATGAAGAACTCTCCTGCCTAGGCGAAACCGAAGAAGGAACTGGCCTTTCATAGTACAACGCATCGCGAATAGGAACCCTCTTCCGGCTCATGCCAACAACTTTGAGGCAGGTGCTCATGGAATTTACCGAGTTTTTTGTGTGCGTGGAATCAGCCTGTCAATCCAGACTTCGTTGTGAAGGACGGGTGGTTTGGAGGCGCTTCGCACGAAGCGCTCCGGGTGGAGCTGATAGACAACATCGATCACGGCCCAGTGTTGCCGAATGAAATTAGTTGCCATTTTGGTTTTTCCCTCAAGGAATTTGTGAATGTTAATGTGCGGAAATCCCTTAAGCCCCCTTGTCTCACCAACCTCGGTTGACCTAAAACCCTGGCAGGTCTGGAGTCTGCTTGCGAGGCAGAGCAGGCAATCGGATTCCAGGTTGTCATCGGCCTCGTGCGTTATAAGCCAAGATGGCGCTAATTCGGGCCTTCCTTTTTTTTCTAAAGGGTCGCCGGGTTACCTCGCACGGTATAACCCCCACGTTATTGAGTCAATACACGGAATACCGCTCGCTTCTATGGGGAATTATCCGCAGCATTATTTGAGGTTTAGACCTGATTGTGGGGAGTTTGCGCATCGGTTACGGTGCTTGAGGGGCTGAATCCTCCCTCGCGAGCGATGGCAGATGCGCTCACGGAGATTCCCGGCCAGTTCCTTACAAATGGTCCAGGAACTCTGGGACTTTTAGGGCGGTAGCTTACCCCGGGGAGGCATCATGGGAATTCAAGATCAACAGTGGCCCTGGTTCGCCATCATGGTCAGAACCAGCAAAGAAAAGTATGCGACCAATTTCCTGAAAAGCGCAGGCTACGAATGTTTCCTGCCTCTCGGCAAATTTATTCGTCGTTGGTCCGATCGCACAAAGACATCCGAAGTGCCATTATTCCCCGGTTATTTTTTCTGCCGAATGGATCCTCACAACCGTCTGCCTGTTCTGATGACGCCCGGTGTGATCCGGATCATGGGAATTGGCAAGACGCCCACTCCAGTTGATGAGGGAGAGATCATCGCCATCCAGCGCTTGATCGAGAGCGGGCTCTCAACAACACCGTGTCCCTACTTCCAGGTCGGCAATGTTGCTCAGATCGAAGAAGGGCCTCTTCGAGGTTTGACCGGTATCGTAATCAAAATCAAATCAGAATTGAAGCTCGTGCTGTCCGTTAATTTGTTGCAGCGGTCGGTTGCGGTGGAAATTGATCGTAGCTGGATCAGTGTGCGATTTCCATTGGGACCCGCTTCGATTCAGCATCCGTCCAGCCGATTGACCCCTCACCTCGATGCTCCCATCAAGCTGGGGGATCGCTATGAACGGACCACTTCTCCGAGTTAGGAGGCGTCGTAATTCACGCCATGCGCGAAATGAGCACGCCAGTCACCAGCCACACCTCAAATTCCCGCGCCGGCAGAAGCTACACGATGCGGAACAGAAGAGTATTGGATCTACTCAGCCCGCTTTTTCTCAAAGCAGTCCTCTGGGCAATTGAAGTGACGCTCTTGATGCTTCGCTGATCGCAGCGCGCCGTATCGTCAACGAGATATTGATAGGCCACCGGTTGATAGCCGCTCAAATTTCAAAACTGCTTTAGCCAAAGACGAGGAAGTCATGTATGCCCTTGTGTTTGTCGCAGCGCTTCTAGCTTCGGCAACTCTTACGCCCCTGGTTCGCGATTATTCCATCGCTCACAAGTGGGTCTCCATCCCGAGTTCGGACCGTCATGTGCATACCCGTCCGATACCTCGTCTGGGGGGAGTTGCGATTTTCCTCACGCTCTGGGGCATGGCGCTGCTGGCCCGTTGGCTGACAGGTCATTTCGCCACGCGCGCGTTTCCCTTCTCGTATCTCACTTTGAAGATCATGGGGCCGGCAACCGTCATCTTCCTGCTTGGGCTCATCGACGATTTTTATGGACTCAGCCCATACATCAAATTTGCGGTGCAGGCAGGGGCCGCGGTGCTTTTGTTTTCCAGCGGACTCGGAATTTCTCAGTGGTCGATCCTTGCAGGTCATCCCCATTTGGGGTGGCTCGTCGGACTTCCGCTGACAATTCTTTGGGTTCTGTGGATTACCAATGCTTTCAATTTGATTGATGGCCTTGATGGCCTGGCAGCTGGATCCGCGCTGTTCTCAACCCTGGTCAGCTGCGTCGTCGCACTACTTTATCATAATGAAGTAGTCCTCTTTCTGACTCTCGCACTCGCCGGCGCGATCACTGGATTTTTGCGATACAACTTCAACCCAGCCTCGATTTTCCTTGGCGACTGCGGCAGTCTGCTGATCGGGTTCCTGATGAGTGGGATTGCCATCGCCGGGTCGCAGAAAGCCCCGACCCTGGTAGCCGTCGTGATCCCTGTCGTCTCCCTTGGACTCCCGATTTTGGACGTCGCCGTCGCGGTGATCCGGCGGTTCTTAAGCTGCAAACGGTTATTCGACCCGGATCGCGAGCATATTCACCACAAATTGCTCGGCCGGGGTATTCCCCATAGGCAGGCCGTCTTGATGCTTTATGGTGTAAGCGCATGCTTTGGCATCTTCAGTCTCCTTCTACTCAATCCAGGTGGTGTTGCTACTGCAACGGTTCTGGTCATGATTGGGATTGGCGTTTTGATTGGCGTCAAGCAATTGCGCTATCACGAATTTCTCGAACTGGGCCGCGCGGCCAATCGCGCACTGAATCAACGTCACGTGATCGCCAATGACATAAGCATTCGCCGGGCTGCTGACGCTCTGAATTCGTGTATGAACCTCCCGCAACTCTGCCAGATATTGCAGCAGTGTCTTGAACCTATTGGATTCGATGGTTTCGGTCTGTACTTGACATCAGAGTTGCCTGTCGAGGCAGAGTTTTGTCCACTCAATAATGCCGGGGAGTCCCAACTTAAATTTTTCTGGAATCGGTCGCTAACTCCGGCAGAAACAAATTGGAGTTTGACTTTCAGCTTGATGAAACGGAACGGAAATCAGCTGGGCGGTTTCACACTGTACCGATGGAACGCGACATCCCCGCTTTGGCTGGACCTTGATGTCCTAGCGACGACTGGATTTTCCAGTGCAATTGCAGCGATTGTGGAAAGAATGCAGGGTTCCTGGTTTGTAAAGAACCCCAGAGAACAGGGCCAGAAGCCAGCATTCAAGCCTGCCGGTGGAGTGGTGGCTTCAGCAGCACCCCGTTCCATCGCGGCTCCAAGTTCCGGCTAGGGCTAGATTTCTATGACTAGTTTGACCAATCTGGGACGCCGTCCAGCATATGCAACGCGGCGCGCGGTCATCGACGAACAAGCGGAGGAACAATCGACGCGGCATTGCTGGATTGGCCATTCCTGGTGTGGATTCGCGTGGGTAGAATCATGAAAAAACTTTTGAGAGCTCTCCCAGTTGTCCTCGCAACTTTATTCCTAATCGTGCGCGCTGCCGCGCAAGCTCCCTCTTCGCCGCAATCGTATGAGCTGAAGTCGAAATGCAGCAGTCAGGCCCACTCGACTTACTTGCTAGGGCCTGATGATCAGGTGGAGATTTCCGGACCGGAATTGACCGAGGTCGCCAACAAGCCGATGCGGATAGACGGCGACGGCGACATACAGGCGCCACTCGTGGGACGCGTCCATCTGGCCGGGTTGACCGTGCAGGAGGCCGAACAAAAGCTCAACAAAATCATGAGCACCTACATTCGCCAACCGCAGGTTGTCGTGAGCGTCGTGGAAGTCCGCAGTCAGCCGGTTTCCATACTAGGGGCGGTGAACGCACCAGGCGTTCATCAGGTGCAGGGACACAAGACGTTACTGGAAATGCTGGCACTCGCAGGCGGAATGCGCCCGGACGCGGGGTACAGCATTCGCGTTACTCGGGAACTGGAGTGGGGCTGCCTCCCCTTGCCGAAAGCGCAGCTTGACGCCTCGGGTCAGTTCAGCGTTGCTGAAGTGTACGCGAAAGAAATCATGGAGGCCAAGAATCCCGAGGAGAACATTCAGATTTTTCCGCACGATGTCATCTCCGTACCGAAGGCCGAAATGGTGTACGTGATCGGCGAGGTTAAACGCTCAGGTGGATTCGTACTGGGTGAACACCAATCCATCTCCGTGCTGCAGGCGCTTTCTCTCGCTGAGGGGCTCAGCGGGCCTGCCGACACGCGGCATGCCAAGATTCTCCGCCTGCAGCGCGACGCCGATCAACGCGAAGAACTAGCCGTGGATGTTAAGGGTGTTCTCACCGGAAAGAAACCAGATGTCGCACTTCAGGGCGACGACATTTTGTTTATTCCCAGCAGCACGAGCAAGAAGGCGGCCCTGCGCACGCTCGAAGCAGCGATTCAAACGGGAACAGGCTTGGCCATCTGGCGCATGCCTTGAAGCCTTCACCGAGGCACAAAAATGAAAGATTCAGAATTTCCTCTCGAAAAAACTAACAGTCGTTTGCCCGAATTCAACTCGCAGACGGAGCCGCGTCACGCGGTGTACCGATATTTGGAGTCTCCTTCGGCGGAGGTCGCCTCTTCGCCAGGCTATGATAGCCTCCGGGACTACTGGCACATTCTGTTCCGTCACAGAAAGACATTATTATACTGTACGCTGGCGGGGCTGCTTGGAGCGACCGGAATTAGCCTGCTGCAGACACCGACTTACCGCGTCAGGACATCCCTCGAGATTCAAAGTACCAACATGCAGGATCTAAAGAACCCCACCGACTCCGCGGGGAGCTACACCACACCAGAGTCGTACGTGGAGACGCAGGTCAAGCTTCTGCAGAGCGAATCCCTGCTCGAGGACGTGGTCGACAAACTGAAGCTTCATAAAGAGCGGCCAACCGGCTGGCGAGCGTTGACCTCTGCCGTGCAGCGTATGGTGGCATCGTTTATAAAATCACATCCGCCGGAGAGAGAGGAATTGATCCGGCAGATAGAACGCAATTTGACTGTGCGAACTTCAGGTAATTCGCACCTACTGGAGGTGGTGTATGAGTCTCCAGATCCCCAGGGGGCCGCGAACTTCGCGAATACGCTGGTCAGCGAATTCATCGAACTGAGCCAGGAAGAGAGGTGGAAGGCTGCCCAGGGTACTGCTGAATGGCTGACAAGTCACCTGGACCAAATGAAGGCTCAGCTGGAGCAGTCGGAGGCGCAACTCCAAGATTATGCGCGCACTTCCGGGCTGTCGGTTACTTCGGAGAAGGACAACTTAGAGGAGGACCGGCTCAAAGCATTGCAAGACGATCTATCCAAGGCCCAGGCCGAGCGCATCGCCAGCCAGGCCAAATTGGAGGAGGCGAAGAACAAGCCGACGGATTCCTTGCCGGAAATTTTGGAAGACCCGACCATGCGCGAGTACCGCCGGAGGCTGTCTGAGTTGCAGCAGCAATATGCCGAACTCAGTGCAACGCTTACCCCGGAACATTACAAGGTGCAGCGCGTACAAGCACAGATCACCGAACTGCAATCTCAGATAGAGAAGGAACGCACCAATGTTGTGCGCCGTACCGGCAACGAATATGCTGCTGCGCTCCGCCGTGAAACGCTGCTGTCCAAGGCTCACGCCGAGCAGGAGAAGGTCGTGGCGGATCAATCCAGCAAGACCATTCACTATGACACGCTGAAGCGCGACGTGGATTCGAACCGCCGCCTTTACGAAGCGATGCTGCAGAGGGTTAAGGAAGCCAGCTTAATTGCGGCCATGCGCGATAGTAATGTCCTAGTTGTCGACCGCGCCAAACCTCCGCGCCTTCCATACAGTCCTAATGTGCCAATGAACTCTGCGATAGGTCTATTCAGCGGACTGCTCCTGGGTTTTGGATTCGTGTCGCTCCGGGAGCGCATTGACCGCAGGATAAGTGATCCGGGCGACGCCCAAGCTTATTTGGATTTACCGGAGCTTGGGGTTATGCCTTTGGACCAGGCCGATGCCTCCTGGCAAATCCTCGACCGCATTCACCCGCACCGCTCTGGCTCATCCCTTCTCTCTCATAGCGCCCGGGACTCCTCGCCAAGCGATGGTCCGGAGCTCGCCACCTGGAAGCGCAAGCCCTCTATGCTAGCCGAATGCACCCGTACCACATTGACTTCGATTCTCTTGCCTCGCCAGGATCGAGAGTGTCCCCGGGTCATAGTCCTTACCAGTCCATGCCAGGGCGATGGCAAAACGACAGTGGCTTGCAATCTCAGTATCGCGGTGGCTGAGATCGGCCGGAAGGTGCTCCTGATCGACGGCGATCTGCGCCGCCCCAGGCTGCATAAAGTTTTTGGCGTGAGCAACAACTGGGGCCTGAGTGACGTGTTGTGGGCACACACGCCGCTTGAAACCGTTCCCATCTCACACCTGGTTCGCGAGACTAAGGTCTCCGGTCTTTGCGTAATGCCTGGTGGGAGTTGCGGCGTAACCCCCTCGAACCTCTTTTATTCTCCGAGAATGTCGATACTTTTGAAGCGTCTGCCAATGGAGTTTGACATGGTGATGATAGACGCGCCTCCGATGATCCATCTCGCCGATGCCCGCGTGTTGGGCCGCCTCGCTGACGGCGTCATATTGGTGATCCGCGCCGGGCAAACCACGACCGAAAGCGCGCAGGTCGCCCGTCAGCGCTTCGCCGAAGACGGGACGTGCGTTCTCGGCTTCGTTCTAAACAAATGGGATCCAGCGAACAGCCCATCTTACGCCTACGGAAATTACCGCAATTATCGAGCGCATGCGGGAAGGTAGATCAAGAAAGCAAACTCCGCGCCTCGCTCCACCGGCAATTTGCGAAGAAAACACAGCTCCTTGAACGAGAATTCCGATCGGAACATCTCTTTCCGCCCTGTAGGGCTGTAGCGGTCGAAAGTTCGCCAACTAACAATCCTTTACGGCGCCCGGCAGCTTTTCCGGCGCGCAAGAAACCTTAATAATAAATATGCTCTTTGATTCGCCAGCGTATTTTGTTTTCCTGATTCCCGTTGTGCTGCTCTATTGGCGCTTGAATCGCCGCCAGCAAAACATCTTTCTCCTGCTCGCAAGTTACTTCTTTTACGGCTGGTGGGATTGGCGCTTTCTTGCGCTCATGATCGGCAGCACCACGGTGGATTTCCTGATCGCGCGGAAAATCGACCCCAGCCGATCGGACGCGAACCGCAAGAAGTGGCTTATCTTTTCGCTGCTGTTGAATTTTTCCATTCTCGGAACATTCAAGTATTTTAATTTCTTCGTGGATTCGTTTACATCGGCCCATAGCGTGTTAGGTATCCACAATATTCCGCTGCCCCTCATCCGCATCCTTCTTCCACCCGGCATTTCCTTCTATACGTTCCAGGAAGTCGCATACATCGTGGATGTCTATAAGGGAAGGCTCGAGCCCGCGAAGTCGTTTGTCGAATATGGCTTGTTTGTCAGCCTGTTCCCGCACCTGATCGCGGGGCCGATTCAAAGACCGGGGCACCTGCTTCCTCAGGTCCAGAAGGATCGTACCTTTGATGCAGACCGATTTTTCGATGGCTTGATGCTGATTTTTTCCGGGCTCTTGCGCAAGTGCGTGGTCGCGGATAATTGCGCTCTGCTCGCGAATGCAGCCTTCGGCGGCCAATTCGGGCAGCCGAACCTGTGGGTTGTACTGATCGGGACATACGCATTCGCGTGGCAAGTGTATGGAGATTTCAGCGGCTACAGCGATATCGCGCGCGGCAGCGCTCAATTGATGGGTTTCCATTTCATGGTCAATTTCCGGCAGCCTTATTTGTCGCGGCGCCTTCAAGAGTTTTGGCGGCGCTGGCATATCAGTTTGAGTACTTGGCTGCGCGATTACTTATACATTCCCCTGGGCGGCAGTGCGGGTGGAAAATTGAAAACCTCCTTGAACCTTTTTACGACCATGATCCTGGCGGGGCTTTGGCACGGCGCAAACTGGACGTATGTCATTTTCGGCGCGATTCATGGCGTTGTTTTGTCTGCTGAGCGGTACATTCTCCCAGCCACAAAGGAGCCCGGAATTGCAGCTCGCCCTTCACGCTTTGCCGGGTTTTTCTCCCTTTGGACACAACGGGTCCTAACCTTCAACGTTTTTTGCTTGAGCTTGGGCTTCTTCAGGGCGACGTCACTCAAATCGGCGGCGCAGTTCCTGGCTGGATTGTCTAATTTTGCCTGGAGGAGCGAGTACGCTTCGGCGTTCTTCATGCTGAGCCTATTCTCTATCCCTTTGTTCGTTATTGATTTGTTGTTGGAAGCCAGCAACCAGGAATACCCGTTTGCGAACTCTTCCTACGCGTTTCGGACAGGGCTCGCGACGATGGCTCTAGTTGTATTGGCTTTTTTTTCGGGGAGCAATCTCAATGCGTTCGTCTATTTCCGGTTTTAAGTCTAGAGCGCTGACTTACGCAGTGGCTTTGGCCGGGATCTGCGCGATACTCATCGTGGCCCTCGAGATTTTTTCCGCTTATCTGCTCAGACATCATTCGGTCACCTACGCGCGAATTTCACGGCAATACGACGAAGCCGTGAAACTGCGCCCCTCTGGACCTGGAGAACCCCCAACTGTTCTGATGGTGGGAAATTCCTTACTTCTGCATGGAGTCGAACTGGATCGCTTGCAGAAATTGACTTCCGCCCGAATGCGCATCTATCCAATTTTTCTTGAGGCTACTGGCTACTATGACTGGCTGTATGCGCTGCGCCGGCTGTTCCGGCAGGGGGCGAGGCCGCAAGTGGTCGTCGTGGGTGTCGGTGTGAATTACTTTCTCGAGAACGGCCTGCGTCAGGATTATGCCCCCATGCTATTTTTCGATGCCGGAGATACTCTCGACGTGGCTTCGGATTTACGCCTGGACCGCACAGCAACAAGCAATCTCTTGCTCGCACATTCGAGCAACTTCTGGGATACGCGCAGCGTCATTCGCACGCAGATTCTTAACCGCGTGGTTCCGCATCTTGAAGAGCTTTTCTTGCTCGTAAATACGAGGCCCGCGGTTCCGGAGGGTAGGGAGTTTGAAGAGATTTCAATTCCCAGGTTGCGAAGGCTACGCGAGCTGTGTGAAGCGCATGGGGCCAAGTTCATACTTCTGGTCCCTCCGACTTTATCTTCCGAGAGTGTGGTCAGCGAAATGGCTTACGCTGCGCACGCGGCCGGAGTCGACGTATCGGTGCCGATTGATCCAGCAGCGCTGTCGGCAAAATTTTACCAACGGGATGGAATGCATCTCAATCCCGACGGCGCACTGCTTTTCACATCAGCTCTGGCAAAGGACCTTCCCGGGAGGGTCGTGACCCACGACACGTTAGCCGCGCGGAAATAGAGTCCCTATTCAACAATGTGCCGCGCATCCTTATTTCTTCCGACTTCCAATATCGGTTTCCAATTTGGTGCCAGTAAAGAACTGTGACTATTACAATCTGCAAAACGAGTGTGGACCGTGAGCGCTGAAATTCCTAATGTGCTCACCGTGCAGCAAGGAGAACGTCCCTCCTTGAGCTCGGATTTCAGCTGGATGTTCGTGGGGAATGCCGTCTATGCCGGCGGCCAGTTTGTGACGCTGATGCTGTTGGCTAAGCTGGTTCGGCCGGAATTAGTGGGGCAGTACGCGTTGGCTCTCGCTGTGGTGTATCCCGTGATCCTCCTCACGAACTTGCAATTGCGGGCCGTTATGACTTCGGGCGTTCGTGAAGAGACACATTTCGGCCATTACCTTAGCCTGCGTCTGCTCACGACCTCGCTGGCACTCCCGATTATTTTCGCAATCACCCGAATCCTGGGATATAGCTGGAACCTGACGGCGGTGGTTCTGATGGTGGGTGTAGCTTACGGCATCGAAGCCATCAGCGATGTGTATTATGCGCGGCTGCAGCGGTGCGACAGAATGGCTGAGATCTCCAAGTCAATGATTGCAAGGGCGCTGCTTTCCATGCTTGGGCTGGCCATCGCGGGCTATTTCAGCGGGAATCTCTTGTGGGGAGTTGCAGGGATCGCGTTGGCCCGGGCAATCGTCTTTTTCGGTTACGATATTCGCAAGCGCACACACGGCTTGAGCAGGCAGTCCGGAACATACACTCGAAACGAGGCGCTGGCGCCTCATTTTGATCCGAAGATACAACGCGATCTGCTGTGGCTCAGTTTCCCGCTAGGAATTGTAGTCCTCTTATCCTCTTTGAATTCGTATATCCCCAGTTATTTCATTAAGCATGCACTCGGGGAACGGGACCTGGGTATTTTCACAGCGATAGGATTCATGGTATCGGTGGGAAACATGGCGGTCGTCTCGCTTGGACAGTCCGCATTCACTCGGCTAGCCAGATCGTACGTCGCAGGCAACCTCGTGGCGTTCCAATCGCTCCTCGGCAAGCTCCTCGTCTTTGGGGCATCTGTAGGAGTGTGCGGAATGATTATTTCCAAATTGGCGGGTCGCGAGATCCTTACCATCTTGTTCCGGCCCGAATACGCCGAGCGAGCCGATCTTCTTCCTTGGATCATGGCGGCCGGAGGGGTCGTGTACATGGCCCAGTTTTTGGGATTTGGGCTGACCGCAGCCGGTTTTTACAATTCACAGGTGGTATTGAATATTCTTGCCAACCTGGGCCTTTTTGCAGCCTGCTACTGGTTGGTTGCGCGGCAGGGACTCCTGGGAGTGATCATCGCGATGCTGGTCGCCGCGATCGTACAACTTGCTGGAAGCGTCGTGGTTCTTGCGTTTGGCCTGCGGATGCACGTCCATGCGCGCGGCGAAAGGCTTGAGAGTCAGCAGGACGCCATACCAGCCCAAATCCGTTTCACCGGAACGCAAAGGAGTTGACCTGTGACGGGACAGGGACACGTGCGTGTATCCCCAGGGCGGTGGAGAGCTACGCTTCACGAAGCCGCGCAAGATTTTGGGTTTGGGCATGAGGGAGTTTGGTTGCCTGCGCATCCTCGGGCTTGGGCTTCGCCGAGACCTGCCCACGTTGGACCCTCCCGCCCTCTCGTCGGAGCACCGCAGCATTCCAGTCTGAGAAAGCTTGCCTTCGCGTTCCTTTGGCTCCTGGTGTTCGCCATTCCATGGGAGGACGCAGTCACGATCCCTGGTTTTGGCACAAGCGCGCGTTTGATGGGGATGGCTGCCATGGGCTTGGGTGTCCTGGCAATCATCGAAACGGGGAAGGTCAGACGCCCAGCACCTGGCCACATCATTATGGCTCTGTTTGTTTTGCTAGCGTCAGCAAGTTACCTGTGGAGTCTTTTCCCTGAAGGAACTTTGGTTCAGGCTTTCTCGTACATACAACTCTTTACGATGGTTTGGCTGATCTGGGAGCTCGCATCTCGCCCCCCCGAGCAGATCCGTCTGATGCAGGCCTACGTCCTTGGAACCATCGTTTCCGCGGTGGATACCGTATATCTCTATCTTTCACATCAGGAGTCAGTTTATCAACGTTATGCTGGCGCCAAATTAGATGCTAATGACTTGGGGCTAATCATGGCCTTAAGCATCCCCGTCTCATACACCCTGCTCATTCAGACCAAGGGGCGAGTGGCTTGGATCTACCGGCTGCAACTTGTTCTAGCAGGAACAACCGTCCTGCTCACTGCCTCAAGGGGGGCTACTCTGGCAACTATCGTCGCACTCATCATCGTACCTTTGACCCATGCCCGCTTGACAGGCCGTCAGAGATTCGCCGTCCTCTTGACAATATCATCGCTCGTCTGCGGCGCTCTTGTCATCGTCCCGTCAAGCTCGTGGGACCGCCTATCCACTCTGCCGAACGAATTCGCACAAGGTACGTTCACCGGGCGCACGATCATCTGGAAAGCGGGCTGGGAAATTTTCCGCGTGCATCCTTTCCTGGGGATTGGGGCGAATGCGTTCCGGGTTGTCGTCAGCCGTGTTTTGGCTGAGCCGATTCGCATGGATCAATCTCTTCTACCTCCGGCGCCCCCTGCGCACAATACCTTCCTGTCGGTCCTCGTCGAGCAAGGCGTGATCGGGTTTACGCTTTTCTGCGCCTTACTAATTGTCTTGGCGCTGCCGTTGAGGGCGATGCCCATCTTCCCGCAGGCACTCTGGATTGTGTGTCTTGGGGTTTGGGTGGTAGGCGCATCCGGCTTAACGTGGGAAATGCGGAAACCAACCTGGTTTTTCTTCGGCCTGTTATTGGCGCAGTGCGGTTGCGTGGCACGAGAGCGCGGGACGCAACGTTATGCTCCCATTCCTTATGAGGCACAACTGACTCTTCTGCGCACATCACGGACGTGAGAATCCTTTGTCTCACTCCGAAACAGGGATGCTTTGTTCAATGGCCGGTCGACACTTCTTTCTTGGATCAAACTTTCAGCATGTTTTTCCCGGAATCTCCGAACCATGACGGCAACTCTCACAGCGTGCACGCGGCCCTGGTGAGAGAAATCCCGCTGACGAGCGACCACCAAAATCATGAATAAAATTAAAGTTCTCCATATTGTTCCGGTCCTTAGCCCGGGTGGCGCCGAGCGCGTGGCGGTTCATATCGTGAGGGGATTGAACCGAAACAGGTATGAAGCAGAAGTCATTTCGCTCGGGAGGCGGATGGAATGCGACCTCGACCGTTTGATCGAGGAGCATGGAATAAGCGTTCAATACCTGGGCAAACCAGCCGGTTTCGATTACCGCATGTATTTCAGATTACATCGTGTTCTCAAGGATTGCCGGCCGGATATCATCCACACCCACATACAAGTACTTCGCTACGCGCTACCGTCGATGTTATCCCTAAAGTGCGCTTCATTGTTGCATACCGTTCACAACTTGGCGGAACGCGAGGTTGAACCTGGGGCGCGGTGGATTCAGGGGTACGCCTTCCACAACGGAGTCGTCCCCGTCGCCGTTGCGGAAGAAGTCGCACGCAGCGTCCAGCGCCTTTACGGGATTCAACGGTGCCGCGTGATCTCGAATGGTATTCCGACGGAATATTATGCGCGCCCACAGACCCCTCGGAGCGAGTGGCGGGCAAGAGAAGGCTTCCGGGACAACGATGTCTTGTTTGTCTGTGTAGCACGCTTTGCTCCGCAGAAGAACCACGAACTGCTTCTGAAAGCCTTCGCCGAAGGTCCTGCTTCCGATCCGAACGCCCATTTGATCCTGGTCGGCGAGGGCGCCTTGCAGGAGCGCCTGGAAGATCAGGCTAAGAATCTAGGCCTGGCTCGCCGAGTCCATTTTCTTGGACTCAGAACCGATATTCCGGACGTGCTGGGCGCAACGGATGTTTTCGTGCTGAGCTCAGACTACGAGGGTAGCCCGCTCTCGGTGATGGAGGCCATGGCCTCTGGTCTGCCTATCGTGAGCACCGCTGTGGGTGGCGTGCCAGACCTCTTCGAAAATGGAAAAGAAGGCCTTATTGTACAGCCGGGAGATGTTCAGGGTCTCTCCAACTCCATGGCATATCTCTTGGGAAATCGAGAAGCGAGGGTGTCCTTGGGGACGGCCGCTGCTCGGCGGACAAGAGAAAACTACGACACGTCGATGATGGTCCGGGCATACGAGGAACTATATGAAGACCTCGTTAATCATTCGCATCGTCGGAACGCAGAAAGGGCGCTCCGCAGGTCCGCCATTCCGGCCTAAGAAGGGACGACAAGCCGCGATCGATGAACATTCTTATTTCTTATTCGTGGCCGTGCGGACCGGATTGGCAGTGCAAAAGCTCTCGATGCCCAGCGTTGGGCTAAGCCGCACCGTGTTGTCCTCCATCGGAGTTAACTATGATCTGCATCCTGAACGATCGGTAGTCGATAATTCTTGATGCCGGGTAAATCAAAAGTAACTTTATGATCAAAATCCTACACGTCATCACGACCCTCGGCCCAGCGGGCGCCGAAACCATGCTTTGCCGAATCGCTTCCGCGATGGACCGCACGCGGTTTAAAAATGAGGTTGTTTCGCTTACCGGTATATTGGACCAGGCCGAGAAAATGCGGGCAATCGGTGTGCGCGTACGCACACTCGGCATGAGAACGAGCATGCCAAACCCCCTGTTAGTAATGCGGCTTGCGCAATGGATACGACAGTCGAAACCACACGCTATTCACACGTGGATGTATCACGCCAACTTGGTCGGAGCCCTGGCGGCGCGTCTGGCTGGTGATGTACCCGTGGTTTGGGGTATCCACAATGGCGCACTTGACCCTCGCATGGACAAGCGTCGCACCATGCTGGTCAATCGCGCTTGTGCCTTTCTTTCGCGAAAATTCCCCGCCAGGATAGTTTGTTGTTCGGAAGAGTCGTTGCGCATCCACAAAAGTGTTGGATACGCCGCCGGAAAACTGGAGGTCATCCCGAACGGTTTCGATGTCGAGCAAGTCAAACCCGACCCTGGTGCGAGCGTGTCGGTTCGTGAGGAGTTGGGTATACCTGCGGAAGCGCTCCTAATTGGAATAGCAGCGCGTTTCCACCCCCTCAAGGATCATCGCAATTTCCTTTGGGCCGCCGCGCGACTGCACGAAAAGTTTCCTGAGGCTCACTTTTTGCTTTGCGGACTTGATATTACTTGGGAAAACTGGCAGTTGGCGGGGTGGATTGAGGCTGCGGGCATACGCAACCGCTGTCATCTTTTAGGCGTACGGCAGGACATTTCCCGCCTGTTCGCCGCCATGGATATCGCCACTACCGCGTCTCGCAGTGAAGCGTTCCCTGTCGTAATTGGTGAAGCCATGGCCTGTGGAACGCCTTGCGTCGTCACCGACGTGGGCGATTCCGCAATGATCGTTGATGAGACCGGTATTGTAGTGCCGCCCGGAGATCCGGTGGAATTGGCCGAAGCATGGCGAAAACTCATAGAAGCCGGGCCCGAAGTCCGGCAGCGCATGGGAATGGCGGCGCGGCGGCGCGTGCAACAATATTTTGCTCTCCCAGCGATTGTGGAACGCTACCAGGCAATTTACGCAGGGCTGACTGCCGGAACACCCGTGGGCGTGCCTTCCCCGAGCCTCTCGCAATGTTCCCGGTAGATCCCGCCAACCCAGTGATGTTCGGTTGGAAATTCTGACCGTACCCGATCCATTTCCGTCAGCCCTGACTTATTGAGTGTTCCTTGGCCCTACTGTGACGATGACTCTCATTTAGAACCTGGCGCCCTACCCCCGCGCCTCAATCATAGGCTTTCCGTTGGCAACAAAGGTGACAGATTCAATCGCCCATCTGGCACGTGGAGGAAAGATGCGTAAGCTAAATGCTCTGCTGATCCTGTGTTTCGCTGTGCTTTTTGCATCGACAGTTCAAGGCCAAACCAATACCGGCGTGAACAACGCTGAGTTGAGTGGCAATTACGCATTTACCTTCAGGGGCTTCAGCGGGAGTGGAAGCGTCTCCTCAATTTTGGGGGCCGTAGGGAGATTCACGGCCGACGGGGCCAGCAATCTCACCAACGGCGAACTGGTCACCAACAGCGTAGGCGCCGGGGCCACAAGTGCTAGAGCGTTCACCGGGACCTATTCGATCGGCGCTGACAATCGTGGCGTGATGACTTTGAATATTTCGGGCAGCTCGGTGAAGTTCGCCTTTGCGATGCTGGCCAACGGCAACGCCCAGTTCATCGAGTTCGACGCCTCGGGAGGGGCGGGAATCATTGGTTCGGGAACTATGGAAAAAGCGGACACTACTGCGTACAGCACGGCCAGAATAACGGGGGACTACGCATTTGGCGCCGCCGGTGTTGATAACTTAAATAATCGCGCCGCGATCGAAGGTCGATTTACCTCGAACGGAACAGGCGCCCTCACTAACCCAGCTGGGGACCTCAACGCTTATGGCACCGAATATTCGATGAACTTTACGGCGGCAAACTACGCGGTTTCCAATGCCGCTACCGGCCGAGGCACAATGCAACTCGCTTTCACATTCGGCGGAGTACCTGCGACCTTGAACTTTGTCTTTTACATCGTGAACTCAGGAAAGCTGTTTGTGATGGAGAGTGATGCGGTCACGACGGCAACTCCACTGCTGAATGGCGTCGTCGTGCAGCAGCTAACTCCCGCAGGGGGATTCTCCAACTCCTCGCTGAACGGAAACATGGTCATTTACCTCACCGGGCAATCCATATGCGGTACCGGATCAGGCGTACCCAAAGCGGTGGCAGGTTTGCTAGCCACAAATGGCAACGGCTCCCTTTCCCTAACCTACGACGAGAATTACTGCCGGGCGCCCAATTCCGTTACCGGCGCGCCAGGGACGTACAATGTGGCTAGCAATGGCCGGACATCGATTACGATCGGAGGATACAACCTCGTTGCCTATCTGGTGAATTCGAACCAGGTTTTCCTTTTCGTTTCGGATGCCAACGTTTTGTTCGGATTCGGAGAACCCCAGGCAGCGAGTTCATTCGACAATAGCGTGCTGAATGGCGCGTATGCTGGCTACACGACCAACCCGGCGGACTTCGGAGTGGTTGTCTTCTCCGGCGAGTTCACGGCGGACGGCGCTAGCCCCTCCGGCAATATCGCCGGGACCGAAGACATCGGCGCGCCGAGCGGACCGACTCCAGGTGTGGCCTTCAAAGCTACGTACTCCGTAGCCTCATCACCAACAAATGGAAGGGGAAGCATGACGGTCACCTCCGGAACAGGAGGTAACGCAGTCATTTATATGATCTCGGCCACGAAATTCGTGGCACTTTCAATGAACGATCCCAATCCCGCAATCCTGGACTTCGAGGCATCTTCTGTTCCTGCCTCCCTCTCTCTTTCTTCGCTTTCGCTCAACCCGACAAGTGTTGCGGGCGGAAATTCCTCCACGGGCACAGTGACATTAAGCGGACCAGCTCCGACCGGTGGCGCGCAAGTCGCGCTTTCGAGTAACAACGGGCCGGCTAGCGTATCTCGTAGCGTGACGATTGAAGCGGGAGCTACCAGCGCAACGTTCACGGTCAGCACCAGTGCCGTCGCCTCGTCGACAACGGTCACCATTTCCGCAGCCTACGGTGGCGTTACTAAAACTGTTTTGCTCACAGTGACACCTGCGCCTCCTCCCCCGCCCACTCTAGCCTCGGTAACGCTGAACCCTTCAAGCGTTATTGGCGGACTGCAGTCTTCCACGGGCACTGTAACCTTGAGCGGAGCAGCCCCCACGGGGGGCGTGCAGGTCATGCTTTCGAGCAGCAACGGCGCGGCGAGTGTACCTATCAGCGTGATCGTTCCTGCCGGAGCCAGCAGTGCGACCTTTACAGTCAGCACGTCCATAGTTCTGGTCTCAACCTCCGCTACGATCTCGGCTTCGTACAACGGTACGACTCGGACGGCAAGTCTTTCTGTGCTCTTGTAGGGGGATGCGTATCGGTAGATGAGCGGCGTCCTAACACGAACCGGCCGCTGAATCTCGCTGGGCGGCGCCGCTTTGTGGGTCTATCTATCCTCCATTTAACGTTTAAGTGCGCCAATCCCATGGAAGAAGCAATGTCGCACCAGAAACAATCGAGCGAGCGGCCTGGCAGCGCATTGGAAAACATGAAATCTGCTAAGTGATACAGACATGAGTTTGAATTCGGAGCAAACTCGTTTGGTTATTGTGGTGAATTCAGCGATCGCGCTTGGATTCGTGCAAGGCCAGCTGCAGTACTTCCGGGATAAAGGCTTTGAGGTGACTGTTCTCTGTCCGGAACGCCGCAAGGACGAGTGGGAGGTGGCAGCCTCGAAGGACATTTCGATCATCGAAGTGCCAATAGAACGAAAGATTGCTCCGTGGCGAGATCTTCGATCGCTTTGGCGTTTGTGGCGCATCATGCACGGACTTCGCCCGACGGTAACGAATGTGGGTACCCCGAAGGCAGGGTTGTTGGCGGGATTTGCCGCCTGGTTGAACCGGGTTCCTTGCCGGTTCTACACACTGCATGGATTGCGATTCGAGACGAGCAAAGGTTTGAAGCGCTGGATTCTTGTTTGCGCCGAGCGGTTAGCTTGCAGGTTCGCTCATCGCGTCATCTGTGTTAGCCACAGTGTCCGTAAAGGAGCGCTTGCTTCGGGACTCACGAGCGCGGCGCGAATGGTAGTTTTGGGGGCAGGCAGTTGCAATGGCGTTGATGCTTCGCGCTTCGCGGCTACTCCAGAATTGACCCGGCGAGCGGCCGAGGTGCGAAATCGGCTCCAGATCCCCGAGCGAGCGCCTGTCGCGATATTTGTCGGACGAGTGACGTCTGACAAAGGCATCCCCGAATTGACGGAAGCTTTTTCACAAATTAGTCATCGATTCCCCGATCTTCGATTAGTTCTGGTGGGATGTTTCGAGGATGAAGACCCTCTTCCTGCCGGCACGCGCGCATTTTTGGAGACGCATTCCCGGGTAATTTTCGTTGGAGCGGTGCAGGATACGGCCCCCTACTACGCGATGGCCGATGTCGTCGTGCTGCCAAGCCGCCGGGAGGGGCTACCCCTGGTCGTTCTAGAGGCACAGGCGGCTGGCAAACCGGTGATCGGAGCGGCAGCGACGGGGATCGTCGACATCGTGGCGGATAACGAAACCGGTCTCCTTGTCCCTGTGGGTGATGTGCCGGCGCTTGCTGCAGCGATGGCGAGGCTAATCACCGACAAGGCCTTGACCACTAGGCTGGGACTTGCCGGGCAGGAGCAAGTCAAAGGCAAATTTCGACAAGAGCAGATCTGGCAAGAGTTACATCGAGCATATCTCGAAGTCTTGCAACGGAAAGATTCCCCCCGGTCGTTAGTTCTTCCCCAGGTCGAGAATTAACTGGCAGGAGAAAAACGCCCATGAATATCTTTGCGAAATCTGGTCGCCGAGCCGGAGCACTCGTGCGCTGGACTTTTCGACACTTTGAAGGTGTGATGTTACTGGTAGCCATGATCGTCATTCTTATATTCTCCATTCCCTTCAAAACGACATCAGGTTCACCGTTTCCGGTGTGGGTGATGTCCGGTCTGGCCAGGGTCGGGCAGACTGACATGCCCGGGACGGCTTCCTCCATC
>WNGH01000672.1_pt1 | contig 32656 bp, 27 predicted proteins | sample 5400631 | NCBI WGS metagenome assembly WNGH01 (sample SAMN13153373, study PRJNA577476) | soil metagenome | isolation source: 115 cm soil or saprolite under Garry oak tree replicate 1 | place: USA:California | collected 2016-06-15
CGATGCGGCGCGCGCCATCACTGGCGCCCCGCACGTCGTCCAGCTCCGGGTGGTCCAGCAACGCTTGGCCGGGGTGCCGCTCGAGCCCCGCTCCGTGCTGGCGGTGTTCGATCCCACCACGGAGGAGCTGACGCTCTGGGTCTCGTGCCAGGCGCCCTTCCGCATCCGGGCCGAGGTCGCGCGCCTCCTCGGGCTTCCCGAGTCGCGCGTGCGCGTGATCGCGCCCGACGTCGGCGGAGGCTTCGGCGTCAAGAGCGGTCCTTACCGCGAGGAGGTCCTGCTGGCCTGGCTCGCGCGGCGGCTCGCACGGCCGGTCACGTGGGTGGCCACGCGCAGCGAGGACCAGATCACCACGAATCAGTCGCGCGGCTCGGTCTGCGAGGGCGAGCTGGCCCTGGACGCCGAGGGGCGCATCACGGCGCTCCGCGCGCGGGTTGTCGCTCCGCTCGGCGCCGCGCTGATGAACGCAGCCGCGGGACCGCCGTGGAACCACGCGCGCCTCCTGCCGGGGGCCTACGTCGTGCCGGCGTGCGAGATCACCGTCACGGGAGCCCTGACGACGACCACGCCGGTCGCGGCCTATCGCGGCGCCGGCAGGCCCGAGGCGTGCTTCTTCATCGAGCGGCTGATGGACACGGCGGCCCGGGCGCTCAAGCTCGATCCCGCGGAAATCCGCCGGCGTAACTTCGTCCCGCCCGACCGCTTCCCGTTCCGGACGGTGACGGGCCAAGTCTACGACTCGGGCGAGTATGGGAAGGCGCTCGAGCTGGCGCTCGCGGCGGCGGACTACGCCCGCCTGCGACACCTGCAGGCGGAGCGTCGCGCGCGCGGCGAGATCGTCGGCGTCGGTGTCGCGTCGTACATCGAGCCCGCCGCGCTCGGCTGGGAGAGCGGCAGCCTCAAGGTCGAGCGCTCCGGGCGGGTGACGGCGATCACCGGGTCGAGCGCCCACGGCCAGGGGCACGAGACGACCTTCGCCCAGATCGTGGCCGACCATCTGGGCGTCACGCCGGATGACGTGGTCGTCGTCCACGGCGACACGCGCTCCGGGCCCGAGGGCTTCGGCACCTTCGGCAGCCGGAGCGTCGCGCTGGGCGGCGGCGCCCTGGCACGCGTGGCCGGGGACGTGCGCGAGAAAGGGAGGAGGATCGCCGCCAAGCTCCTCGAGGCCGCCGCCCCCGACGTGGTCAACGTGCCCGGGGGCTTCCAGGTGGTCGGCGTGCCGCAGCGGCGCGTGACGTGGAAGGAGGTCGCCTCCGCCGCCTACGCCGGAGGCCAAGCGTTGCCCGCGGGAGAGACGCCTGGCCTCGAGGCGAGCACCTACTTTCAGCCGGAGGGCGAGGTGTGGAGCTTCGGCGCCGTCGTCTGCGCGGTGAGGGTCGAGGGCGAGACCGGGCGGCTCAGCATCGAGCGGCTGGTGTGGGTGGACGACGCCGGGACGGTGATCAATCCGCTCCTCGCCGAGGGCCAGCTCCACGGCGCGCTCGCTCAAGGTCTCGGCCAGGCGCTACTCGAGGCGATCGTCTACGACCGCGACGGACAACTCCTCACCGGCACGCTGATGGACTACGCGATCCCGCGCGCCGACGACGTGCCCCCCGTGACGCTCGAGAAGATGCACACGCCCTCGCCGCGCAACCCACTCGGCGCCAAAGGGCTGGGCGAAGCCGGCTGCATCGCCATCCCACCCGCGATCGTCAACGCCGCCGTGGACGCGCTGGCGCCCTTCGGCGTCTCGCATCTTGACATGCCGCTCACGCCCGCGCGACTCTGGGCCGCGACCAGGAGGCAGCGATGAACCCTCGGATCATATCCGCCGACGATCACATCGATCTCCAGTGGCTGCCGAAAGACCTCTGGCAGAAGAGGGTCCCCCCAGCGTGGCGCGATCGCGCCCCGAAGGTCGTCGAGACACCCGAGGGGCCGTACTGGGTCTGCGGCAATGACCGCTGGGACCCGTGGGGCGGTCGGAAGGGCGCCGCCGGCGCGCAGGGCGGCCGGCGCACGGCGCTCGAGAAGGGTGGTGTGCTCGAGCCCGGGGTCCTGCGCCCGACAACGACAGAGCTGCGGCTGACGGACATGGATCGTGACGGCATCGACGCGACGGTCATGTACGGACCGATCGTGCCGTTGCTGATCCAGGATCCCGATCTACGAGAGGTTTGCTACCGGGCGTACAACGACTGGCTGGCCGAGTTCTGCGCGACCGCGCCGGATCGGCTCGTCGGTGCCGGGCTGATCCCGATCGACGACCCCAAGACCGCGGCGGACGAGGTGCGTCACCTCAACCAGATCGGTCTTCGGACGGGGATGTTCCTGGCCGCCAGGGTCGAGCTCCCGCTGTGGGACGAGGCCTGGGAGCCGCTGTGGGAGGCCGCCGCCGAGGCGGCGTTGCCCATCGGCTTCCATCTCGGCGGGGGTCTCCGCACGGTCCTGTACAGCGGTCCGAAGGCGACCCAGGCCGGGAACATGGGCGTCCGCGTCGCCTGCTCGACGCTCCAGATGGATGAGCCGCTCGCCGCCGTGATCTTCGCGGGCGCGCTCGAGCGTCATCGGGGACTGAAGATCGTGCTCGCCGAAACCGGGATCGGCTGGCTGCCCTACATGCTCGAGCGGATGGACGACACCTACCAGAAGTTCCTCGACGCCGAGGAGTTCTGGCGGAGGCACGGCGGGCTCCAGCTGACGATGGCGCCGAGCGCCTATTTCCGACGGCAGGTGTGGGCGACCTTCCAGACGGATCACCTCGGGCTGCGGGTCGTGGACCTCCTGGGGGACGACCGGGTGATGTGGGCGTCCGACTACCCCCACGCCGACAGCACGTGGCCCGAGTCTCGGCAGGCGATCGAGGACAATTTCAAAGGCGTCGCGCCCCAGGCGCGCCGCCGCATCCTGTGCGACAACGCGCGAGAGTTGTACGGGCTCTGACCCCCGGCGAGGTCCAAGTCTGCTCAGAAGCGCCAGTCGACGCCCAGGAGCACCGGGTGGAATCTCGTGTCGAGGTGTCGGTCGACGGCGAATCGCACGTGAGTGCCTGAGGTATCCACGCGCCACCCGGGTCCGTCCCGTGGCCTGGTGTCCACGTCTCGCGCCAGCAGATATCGGGTCTCAAGGCGGAGTCGAACGTGCCCAGTCAGAGGGATCGAAACGCCTCCGAGCAGCTGGTCGCCGACGCCCCATTTACTGGCCCCGTGCGTGACGCTGCTGTGCACCGCTCCGGCTCCAGCCCCGAGATAGGCGAAGGTATCATTCTCGGGCTCTTCGGAGAAGCGACCGAGCCGAGGCCAGAGCGGAAGTCGCCCAAGCGCGCTCAGGAAGACGGCGACGCGCTGCTGGTGAACGGTGAAGGGCGGGGCGGGTGGGGTGTTGGCGCCCTTGGCGCTCATGACCCAGTAAATCGGGTCGAGCTGGACGCCAAAGTAGCGGAGGGCTGGCCAGTCACCCCAAGCCGTGAGGGTCGCCCCGACGAGCGGGCCGAGGGACTCGGTCACATCGTTCGTGGTGGTCGGGTCAGCCAAGGGCCGCCCGCCGTCGGACGGATACTCTTTGAACACGAGATCCTGTTGACCGGGAACCACAATACCGGTGGTCAGGCCCGTCATGACTTCGGAGGCGGCCGGACCCGACCAGGCCAGCCATATGCCTAGGGCCAGAGTCACGGCACCCTTGCGCAGTTGCCCCACTCAGATCAGGTTCTATCACTCCTTCTTCGGCGGCCAAAGGATTCCGAGCGCATCCAACCGGCGCAGCCGATCCTGCCCGAGCGCCTGGTCGTAGACTTCGGCCAGCGCCTCGGGCGTCCAGCCCTCGCGGCTCGTAATCGCGCGCAGCGGCGCGGGGTGCGACCAGAGGGTCACCTGGTTGCCGCGCACGTGGATGACCTGGCCGGTGACGTGGGCGGCGCGATCACTCGCGAGAAACGTCACGACGGGAGCCACCGCCGCCGGAGGCGCCGCCGCCTGCGCCCGGCGGTCGTCGGGGAGCCGCTCGGTCATCCGCGTCTCGGCGGACGGCGAGATGCAATTCACGGTGACGCCGTACCTCGCCATCGCCAGCGCCGTCGAGCGCGTGAGGCCGACGATACCCTCCTTCGCCGCCGAATAATTCGGCTGGCCCGGGCTCCCCTCCAGCCCGGCCGTGGAGGTGAACGCGATGATGCGCCCGCGGCGCTTCTCGCGCATGTGGCGCGTCGCGGGGCGCATGACGGTGAAGTGGCCCTTCAGGTGCACGGCGACGACCGCGTCCCACTCCTCCTCGGTCATGTTGAAGATCATGCGCTCGCGCAGGATGCCGGCGCAGCAGACGACGATCTGGAGGTCGCCGAAGCGGCTTAGCGCCGCGTCGACGATCGACTGACCGCCGGCCATCGTCGCGACGCTCTCGGCGTTGGCCACCGCCTGGCCGCCGAAGGCCTCGATCTCCTTGACCACGGCCTGCGCCGCGGCGCTCGACGGCTCGCGGCCGTCCACCGTCACGCCGTAATCGTTGACGACGACCCGGGCGCCCGCGCGGGCGAGTCCGAGCGCGACCCCACGCCCGATGCCGTTGCCCGCGCCGGTCACGACCGCTACCTTTCCGTCGAGCAGTCCCATGGATGTTTCCTCCTATTTGATCGCCAGCGGGTTCACGGTGAGCCGACGGCGCCGGTGACATGGGTGCGTCTCATCTCTTTGCGCTCGAGGTCGCATGTACCGAAGGAGTACAAGCATACTTGACAGGATTCCCGGACGTGACGATACTTCGGTCCGCCGGTTCCTAGGCCCTGACTTGACGCTCGGCAGTAGAAAGGAGGGCGCAGCCACCCCGCACCGTGGCGGTGTCGGATAGCTCCGAAGAGGCTTTAGCGGTTCAACGCAGGAGGAGAGGAATGAAGCGGTCGATAGTGGTACTCGCCGCGGTCGCGCTCGTGCTGGTCGGAATCGCCGGGTCGGCGCTCGCAGAGTCGCCGGCCGGCATGCGGCTCTACGCGTTCAGCTCAGGCGCCCTCACCGTCGCCAAGAACTTCCTCCAGGCCGGCGGTCCACCGACGCAGATTCAGATCCCCGTCGGATTCTTCGTCGTCAGGCACCCGAGGGGCAACGTGATCTTCGACACGGGTAACAACGACCGGATCCTCACTGACCCGGGCTACTGGGGCGACTTCGTCAAGGCGCTGAACCCGGTACGCACGCCGGACATCGCCATCGACGTCCAGCTCGGCAAGATCGGGCTCAAGCCTGACGACATCAAGTACGTCGTCATCGGTCACATGCACCTGGACCACGGCGGCAACATCGCGAAGTTCCCGAACTCGACGCTGGTCGTGCAGAAGGACGAGATCAGGAACGCCTTCTGGCCCGAGCCCGGCACCGCCTGCTGCTACGTCCCCGGCGACTTCATGTTCCTCAGGACGCCCCCGGGCGCGATGATGCCGAACGATCCGAAGTGGAAGGTGTTCCAGCTCGAGGGCGATATTGATCTCTTCGCCGATAATAGCGTCGTCGTGAAGCGCTGGGTGGGGCACACCCCGGGAAGCCAGATGCTGATCGTTCGGCTCCCGAAGTCGGGGACCATCGTTCTCACGAGCGACAACGTCTATTACAAGGAAAACGTGGAGAAAAACCTCCTGCCGGACGTGTCGCTCGCCTACAGTCCCAAGGGGATCCTGGGCTCGTACGACTTCATCCGCGAGATGCAGGCCCGGGAGAACGCCAACTACTTCACCGCGCACGACCCCGACGCGTGGAAGACGATGAAGCACGCGCCGGAGTACTGGGAGTAGGGGAGTCTCACGGCCGCCGAGTAGTGCGAGCGCCGGGGCGGCGTGACCGCCCCGGCGCTCTCGTGCTGGGTCGTTCGTCATGAGCTCTCTCATCGTCGCGGACAAGCTCACGAAGTGGTTCGGGCCGAGGCTCGCCGTCGACGGTGTGTCGCTCGAGGTCGGGGGCGGCGAGGTCATGGGCCTCCTCGGCCCCAACGGCTCCGGGAAGACCACCATCCTCCGGATGCTGACCGGGTACCTCCGTCCGTCCGCCGGCACCGCCAGCGTCTCGGGGCTCGACGTGGTCGATGAGCCACTCGAGGTGCGGAGGCGCATCGGCTACGTTCCCGAGGACGTGCCCCTGTACGACTGGATGCGGGTGCGCGAGTTCCTCACGTTCATGGCGCGGCTCAAGGGGTTGCCGGGCCGGGCAGTCCCGACGGCGGTAAGCTCCGTGATCGAGCGCCTTGCCCTCGGCAGTGTCGTCCGCCTTCCGATCGGAAAGCTTTCGAGAGGCTTTCGTCAGCGGGCGGCGATCGCCCAGGCCCTCCTGAACGACCCCGACGTGCTGGTCCTGGACGAGCCCACCAACGGTCTCGACCCGCGCCAGATCATCGAGATGCGCGAGCTGATCCGTGGGCTGGCGGGCACCCATACGCTGCTGATCACCTCCCACATCCTCGGCGAGATCCAGAAGGTCGCCGATCGCGTCGCGATTCTCCTGGACGGCCGCCTGCTCGCGACGCACAGTCTCCGCCGGGAGGGCCCCGGCGTTCGCGTCCGCCTGCGCGTTCGCGGCATCGAGGGTCAGGTGCGCGCCTGTCTCGAGCGGGTGAGCGGCGTGCAGGGCGTGACCGTTCAAGGACCCGAGCCTGCCGCGTACGTCGTCGACGTGGCGACGCCGGCAGCGAGGGAGGCGCTGGCTGCCGCGGTGGTCGGAAACGGGTTCGCGCTCCTCGAGCTGGAAGATGTGTCGGCCGATCTGGAGACAGTGTTCCTCGAGCTGACGGGTCGCGGGCCGGCGGCGTCGCGGTGAGCAACTTCGGCACCCTGCTCCTCAAGGAGGAGAGGGCGCTCTTCTCCTCGCCGATCGCCTACGCGGTCATCACGGTCTTCCTGCTCATCATGGGCTACACGTTCACGAGCGTCCTCTTCCTCAACAAAGTCGCGACGCTTCTGCACATCTTCTTCCAGATGTCCATGCTCTTCGTGCTCATGCTGCCTGTCATCACCATGCGGCTCGTCGCCGAGGAGCGCAAGACGGGCACGCTCGAGCTGCTCCTCACGGCGCCCGTTCGCGAGGTCGAGATCGTGCTCGCGAAGTTCGCCGCCAGCATGACGGTCGTCGTCGTGATCCTCGGGCTCTCGGCGAGCTACGCGGTGGTCCTCGGGCTCTACGGCTACCCGGACTGGGGACCGATCTACAGCGGCTACCTCGGGCTTCTGCTGCACGCCGGCGCGCTGGTCGCGATGGGGCTGCTCGTCTCGACCCTCACCGCGAACCAGATCGTCGCCGCCGTCGTCTCGCTCGGCCTCTTCCTTTTGCTCTGGATGATCGACACGCTCGGCTACCTCCTCCCCGATCCTTACGACACCTTCTTCGTGAGCCTCTCGCTGCTCGGCCACTTCACGCCGCTCGCCACCGGCTCGCTCTTCCTGTCGGACGTGGGCTTCTTCTTGAGCGTCACTCTCGCGGGCCTCTTTCTGAGCGTGCGGGCGCTCGCCCGGCGGTAGGTCGCGATGAGTCGCGATCTTGTCGACACGCTCTGGTTCGCCGGGTGGCTGGCCGCGCTGCTGGTCCTCTTCTGGCTCGGGACCCGGCTGCCGCTCCAGAGCCGCCCGCCGCGCCTCCGGGCGCTCGCCTTCGCCTGGGGTACGGTGCTGGTGGCGCTCGGCGTCACGTTTCTGGCGAACCTCGCGCTGTCCCGCCACGACGCGCACTTCGACCTGACCAGGGAGCGCGGCTTCACCCCGTCGCCAGAGGCCGAAGCGGTCGTCCGATCCCTCACGCACGAGGTCAGGCTCACGTACTTCTATCAGGCGCAGGACGAGGCCGGGCGCCGCGCCAGGCACCTGGTCGAGATGCTCGGCCGCCACTCCGCGCTGCTGCACGTCCGCACCGTCGATCCCGACAAGCAGCCGAAGCTCGCCGAGACCTACGGGATCCGCATCTACAACGCCACGATCCTGGAGGCCGACGGCCGGCGGGTCCAGGTCATGGGCACCGACGAGAACGACATCGCGCTCGGCATCCAGCGGCTCTTGCGCCAGCGTGTCACGACCGTCTGCTTCATGGAAGGGCACGGCGAGTACCCCTTCGACAACTTCGAGTTCCACACCCATGTGGAGTCGGTGCAGGCCCACAGCCACGGTGACAAGAGCTCGGCCCTCGTCCAGATGGAAGCCCACGGCGCCGGCCGCCTCCGGCGCGCCCTGGAAGCGCTCGGCTACGAGACCCGCAAGATAATCACGGCGACCCTGCGCGCCATCCCGCCCGACTGCGCCGGGGTCGTCGCGGTGAACCCACGCACCACCTATCTGCCGGCCGAGAGCGAGGTCCTGACCACCTACCTCGCGCAGGGCGGATCGGCACTGCTCATGTACGACCTCGGCTTCGTCCTGGAGCCGCGGCTCGCCGCTCTGCTCGCCCGGCTCGGCGTGAGCGTGGAGCAGCAGGTGGTCGTGGATCCGCTCGACCACTACTCCACCGACTATGAGACGGTCGCGATCCCGGTCTACGAGGCGCATCCGATCACCTCGCGGGTCGCGCTCACGTTCTTTCCCGGCATCCGGCCACTCAAGATCCTCCCGACGCCGCCAGGGGTCGTCGTCGCGCCGCTCTTCAAGAGCAGCAAGGAGAGCTACACGCGCCCCGTCGCCCCGGTCGGGGCGCACGCCCTCACCCGGGAGGTCGTCCCGATTCCCGCGCCACCGCCGGCGGGACGACCCGGGCCGCACGTCCTCGCGGCGGCGATCGAAGGGGCCTGGCCGGGGTCGACGCCGTTCCGTGTCGTCGTGGTCGGCGACGCAGACTTTGCGAGCAATTCCTACTTCCCGTACATGGCGAACAGTGACCTCGCGCTCTCGATGGTGCGGTGGCTCGTGCGGGAAGAGCGCACGCCGAAGGTCAGGGCGAGCGTGCCGGTGCCGCCGATGGTCCTCCTGACGACGCGCCAGATGCAGCGGATCTTCACCACCCTCGAGATCTTGCTGCCGCTCAGCGTCGTGGTCGTGGGAGCCGTCGTGTGGTGGCGGCGACGGTGACGCGGTCGCGCCGTCGCGCCGCGATCGTCGTGGCGCTGCTCGCCGTGGGCTTCATCGCGGCCATGGCGCTCTCCGGCGCTCGGCCCGAGGGCCAGTGGTTCGTCAAGTTCGAGGCCACCGGGCTCATGCGAGAGACCCCGGAGCGGATCGATCGGATCGAGCTGACCGCCACGGGTCGGCGGCTCCACTTCGTCCGGGTGGGGTCGGGAGCCTGGACGGCCGAGGGTGGACCGAGCCAGGTGTCGGCGCCGCTCGCGTCGCACCTCGAGATGTCGCTTCGCTTTATGCACGTCGCCGCGCCGGTCCGCGTGATGCGTCGCGACGAGTGGGAGGGCGTCCGGCTCGAAGAGTTCGGGCTCGATCCGCCGCGGTACGCCATCGCGCTCCATCAGGGCGATCGGGTCGTCCTCGCGACGGCGTTCGGGTCGACGAACCCGCAGCGGGTGGCCCAGTACGTCCGGGTCGAGGGACGTCCGGACCTCTACCTCATGCCGCGGTTCGTCGGGCGGGAGTGGGAGCTCGTGGCGGACGCCACGAGCCGGCGATGAGCACGCAACGGTGGCGCCGGCGCTGGCATGGATCGGTCGCGGTCGCGTGCCTTGGGATCGGCTCGCTCGCAGCGTGCGCATCCATCGCCGCCGCGCACACCGCCGGCAGCACTGGCTATGCCTCGGTGCTCGTCAGCGGGAACACCGTCCGCTACAGCCTGACGCTCTCGCCCGCGGCGCTCTCACCGGAGCTGAGGGACGAGATCCGCCTCGCCCGGGCCGGCCGGGCGGCGAGCCGCGAGAAGCTGCTGGGACTGATCCGAGCCAAGCTCAAACTTCGCACCGCGGGAGGCGGATGCGAGGCGGGTCCCGGCTTCGTCGAGTCGCCGTCGCTCGAGGTCGAAAGCGTGACGCTGGTGGTCGACTTCGTCTGCGCTCTGCCCATGCGTGAGCTCGTGATCAGGGACGACATCTTCGACGTGCTCGGCCCCGATCACCATACCCTGGCCAAGATCGAGTCCCCGAGGGCGACGGAGCAGTTCGCCTTCGCGCCTGACGCGCGTGAGGCGCGGGTGACGCTCGGTGACGAGGGCGAGGTCGGCCGCGGAAGCGTGAGCTTCTTCCTCCTCGGAGTCCACCACATCCTGAGCGGCTACGACCACCTGCTGTTTCTGCTGGGGCTGATCCTCCGCGGGGGCCGGATGCTTTCCCTGTTCAAGATCATCACCGCGTTCACCGTGGCCCATAGCGTGACGCTCGCACTGGCCGTGCTCGACGTCGTCGTGCTCCCGGACCGTCTCGTGGAAGCCGTGATCGCCCTCTCGATCGCCCTCGTCGCCGCCGACAACCTGTCGCCCCGCCCCGCGGTCCCGCGACGCTGGGTGGTCAGCTTCCTGTTCGGCCTCGTGCACGGCTTCGGCTTCTCTGCGGGCCTGCGGGAGCTGGGGCTCCCGCGTCAGGGACTCGTCCTGTCACTCCTGGGGTTCAATCTGGGGGTCGAGGCGGGGCAGGCACTCGTCATCGCGCTGGTGTTGCCGGGACTGGTCCTGTTGCGCCAGACGCGGTGGGAGGCGCGGATGGTGGCGAGCTCGTCGCTCGCGATCCTCGTGATCGGCCTGGTTCTGTTCGTCGAGCGCATCTTCCTCTGAGCCGACCCTACGCCCTCCGGAAGCTCGACGGCGGTGGGCTTTCGAAGACGACTCGCCGCCCGCTCGGGTGGACAAAGCCGAGCCGCGCGGCGTGCAGGCAGACACGTCGGAGGGGGTCGCGCCGGCTCCCGTACGTCCGGTCGCCGACGATCGGATGCCCGAGCGCAGCGAGCTGGGCGCGGATCTGGCCCCGCCGTCCCGTCACGAGCGCGAGCTCGAGCAGTGTCGCCCCTCGGTAGCGCTCCAGCACGCGGTAACGGGTGATCGCCTCCTTGCCGCGCCGGGTGTCGCGCGCGGCCCGGATGCGCAAGGTCCGATCCTCCACGAGGTACCCGGTCAGCATGCCCTCCGGCTCGGTGACGACGCCCTCCACGCGGGCCACGTACACGCGCTCGGGCATGCGCGCCTCGAACTGCGCCTGGAGCGCTCGCTTCACCGCAACCGACTTCGCGAAGACGAGGAGGCCGGAGGTCTCGCGGTCGAGCCGATGGACGACGAAGATTCGCCGGCCTCCCCGCGCGCGCATCCAGTCCCCGAGCAGGCGGTACACGGTCCGCTCGCGCTCGGTCTCGGTCGCGATCGTCAGGAGCCCCGGGGGCTTGTCGACAACCAAGAGGTGTTCGTCCTCGTGGACGAGCCGGAGCGGCGCCGGAAAGGCGGCCGGGGCTGGCGAGTCGAGCTCAACACGGTCGTCCGGGCCTACCGAGGCGTCGCCACGGCAGACGACGACGCCGTTGACGCGCACGCGCGCGCCTGCAAGCCATTGCTTGAGCCGACGGCTCGACGTCCCCGGGTACAGGGCGCGCAGCCGCTCCCGGAGTTGACCCCCACGCAAACCACCCTCCCTCGCGCCCGAGGTCGACGAGCGACTGGTCGACACGCTTTGCGTCGCGAGCTAGCGAGACGGAGCGGACGGCGGAGCGGGCGCAGCCGCCGGAGGCGGCGGGGGCAGCGGCGGGTTCGGGATCCACACCCACTGATACGGCATCTGGATTCCGTCTCCACGGAGCTCGTAGCGCCCGTGGGGGTACTGAACCACGGTCGGGTACGGCGGGGCCTGAGCCACTACCGGCGTCGGCACGTAGACCTGCTGATAGTACATCGGGCGCTCGACGTACACCGGCGCCGCATAGACTGGGGGCGCGACGTAGACGGGCCGGGAATAGGCGAGTGGCCAGAAGAGCTGATTGAACACCGCGAAGGAGGCGAGCCCGAGGGCGACATTGGTGGCAGTTCCGCCACCGGCATGGGCGGCCGGCACCGCCATGCCGGCGACCAGAAGCAACGCGAGCACGAACGCGACGAGCCTTCGCACGACCTGACTTTCACACTCGCGCCCTCGCCTGTCAAGCGGCCGTCCTTGACCTTGCCTTCAAATGTTGACCGTGGCGAACCCCTGCCGTTAGAGTCAAATAGACGCCCTTGAAGCGTCCGTCGCGCTGAAAGACGGGGGATGCCAAAGCCAAAAGCCGGTCGCGCGTCGCGGATCCGCCTGCCGCTGAAGCTCAAGCTCAGCCTGCTCATCACCGCGCTGCTGGTGGTGACGGTGACCTTCCTGAGCGCCTTCCTCCTCTACCGTGCCGAGCGGAGCCTGATCGCGCAGATGACCAAGCGCGGCCTCACCATCGCCCAGCACTTGGCCAACGCCGCCAAGAACCCGCTGCTCAACGACGACGGGCTGACGCTGAATCTCCTGGTCAAGGACGCCATGAACGACGCGGACGTGGCCTACGCGATCGTCACCGATCACGACGGCAAGATCGTCGCCCATCCGGACGTCACCCTCATCGGCCGGCCGCTCGAGCGACCTACCGGGCTGGCGCGGCTGGGAGACGATCTGCTGATCCAGACCTACACCGACTTGGACAATGAGCGGATCATGGACTTCGCGATCCCCCTCACTTTCCGCAAGGTGCCTGTCGGCGCCGTCTTCCTCGGGTTCAGCCAGAAATCCATCGAGCAGGCGCTGGACAAGGCCCGCAATCAGACGATCGGGATCAGCGTCGTCATGGTCCTGATCGGGATCGGCGGGGCCCTCGGCCTCGCTGGGCGCATCGCCCGCCCCATTCTCCGCCTCGTCGAGGGCACGCGCGCCATCGCCCAGGGCGACTTCGGGGTGACCCTGGCCGTTCCGTCGCGGGACGAGATCGGCGACCTCACCGAAGCCTTCAACCTGATGGCCAATAACCTCCGCGAGAAAGAGATGATCAAGCGGGCGTTCGCGCGCTACGTCGATCGCGAGGTGGTGGACGAGCTGCTGAAGGATCCCGAGCACCTTGTCCTCTCTGGCGAGCGGCGCGCGGTCACGGTGCTCTTCTGCGACCTGCGCAGCTTCACCGCGCTCTCCGAGCGGCTGACCCCGGAGGAGGTCGTGATGCTGCTAAACGATTTCTACAATCTCATGATCGAGGCGACGTTCCAGAACGCGGGCACCCTCGACAAGTTCCTTGGCGATGCTGTCATGTCGATCTTCGGGGCGCCCATCGCCCATCCGGACCACGCGATGCGGGCGGTCCGCACGGCGGTGGCCATGCGCGACGGGATCGAGGGCCTCAGCGCTCGACGGATCCGCGACGGCAAGGATCCCCTCACCGTCGGCATCGGCGTCAGCACCGGGGACGCGGTGGCGGGCACCGTCGGCACCGAGGACCGGATGGAGTACACCGTCATCGGCGACAGCGTGAACCTGGCGGCCCGGCTCGAGTCCAACGCGAAGTCCATGCAGATCCTCATCAGCGGGCGCACCTACCGGGACGTCAAGGAGCACGTGCAGGCGCGGCCGCTCGGCGAAGTGAAGGTGAAGGGCAAGGAGGAGGCCGTCGAGATCTACGAGGTGCTCCGCCTGAAATGAGCGGCGCCCGGGGCCTGCGGTCCCTCGTCCTGACCGGCGCCGCGCTGGCGCTGACCGCATGCGCGCTGCCGGCGGCCTGGCAGCCCCGTGAGGTCTTCAAATCGGACGACTTCATCGTCACCTTCGCCCGGGAGGGTGACACCGTGCAGAGCCTCGCCGACCGCTTTCTCGGCGATCCCGGAAAGGCGTGGATGATCGAGGACTACAACGGGCTGTCCCGCGTCGCCCCCGGCCAAGAAGTCGTCATTCCGAAGAAGCCATGGAGCCCGTCGGGCGTCTATGCGAACGGCTATCAGCTCGTGCCCGTGCTCGTCTACCACAACATCGGGCCCCAGGCCAAGGGCCGCCTCGTCATGGCCGCCCGCACGTTCAAGCAACAGATGCGCTATCTGAAGGCTCACGGCTACCGGGTGATCAGCCTCGACGACTTGGTCGACTACACGGAGCTGAACCGCCAGCTCCCCCGCCGGAGCGTCGTCCTCACCTTCGATGACGGCTACAAGTCGTTCCTCCAGTACGCCTATCCGATCCTCAAGGAGCTGGGCTTCACCGCCACGCTATTCGTGTACACCGACTACGTCGGGAACGGGCGCAATGCGCTCAACTGGGACGACCTCAAGTCGCTGGCGAAACAGGGCTTCCCGATCGGCGCGCACTCGAAGACCCACAACGATCTGCGGCGACACTCCGGCGAGTCAGACGAAGAGTTCGCCCGCCGCATGCAGGTCGAGCTGGCGGAGCCGCTCGAGCTCTTCGAGCGGCGACTCGGGCAGGCGCCGCAGGTCATTGCGTATCCGTACGGCGCCCACGACGACGCGTTGGTGAAGAAAGTCCGCGAGCACGGCTACATCGCCGCGTTCTCCGTGCGCCGGGAGGGCAACGCGTCGTTCGTCCCCCCGCTCCGCATCCACCGGAGCCAGATCTACTCGGAAATGACCATCGAGGAGTTCGCCAAGAGTCTCGACGTCTTCCAGAAGGAGGCATTCCAGTGACGGCGCGCGTCGGCGCCAGCCGGCTCGTCGCGCTCGGGCTGGCCCTCATGCTCGGGGCCTGCGCCACGGTCGCGGGCACGCCCTCCTCCTACGGGCCGCTCGTGGCCCGCCACCGCGAGAAGGCGCTGAAGCTCGAGCGGAGCGGTGATCTCCGGCGCGCGCTGGACGAGTGGCAGATCGCGCTGACCCTCGAGCCGCACAACGCCGCGGCCCGAGAGGGTCAGGCACGGCTGGAGGCGCGGCTCCAACGAGCGCTGGCGAGCCGTCTCCGCCAGGGCCAGGAGGCGCTGCGCCGCGGCGCGCAACTGGAGGCGCGCCGCAACTTCCTGGCGGCGCTCGCGCTCGATCCCGGGAACAAGGTCGCCTTCGAGACGCTGCGCGATCGTGTGAAAGAGATCCACTTCGTCTCCCACACGGTGGCCCGCGGAGAGACGCTGGCGTCGATCGCGGACCGCTACTACGGCGATCGCCTGCGCTCCGAGGTCATCTGGGAGATGAACCAGCTGTCTTCTCGCCCAAAGGCGGGCAGCCAGCTGAAGATCCCGGAGATCCCGGGCGTCCCCTTCCGGACTGCGGCGCTGCAGCGGACGGCGGCGGCCCGGCGGCTGGAGCCGACGCGGCCGGAGCCGACGCCGCAGGAGCCGAAGCGGGCGGAGCCGGCGCAGCCGGAGCCGACGCAACCGGAGCCGCCGGACGCGGAGCCGGCGCAACCGGAGCCGCCGGCCCCGGCGGCTGAAGCGGAGGAGTCGGCGCGGGAAGAGCTCACCACGGAGGCCAATCCGTTGCTGGTGGACACCCGCGAAGCGCTCGAGCGGAAGGAGTACGACGTCGCGCTCCTCGGAGTGGACAAGCTCCTCGAGGGCAATCCGCGAAACCCCGAGTGGCTCGACCTCAAGAAGTCCATTCTGTACGAGGACGGGAAGGACAGTTTCGACCGTAAGAATTACGACGAGGCCTACCGTACGTTCTCCCAGCTCGTCGAGCTCGATCGCCACTTCAAGGACTCTGCCGCGCTGCTGCGCGAGGCGCGGGCGAAGGCGATCCAGCAGCATTACAGCGAGGGCATTCGCCTCTACCGGGAGGAGCAGCTCGAGGCCGCGATCGCCAAGTGGCAGGCGGTGCTCGAGTACGACTCCCAGCACGTCGACGCCAAGAAGAACATCGACCAGGCAGAACGGATCCTCCGGGCGCTGCAGGAGCGGCAGCGGAAACAGTAGGCAAGGAGACGGCCGTGGCCGGCCCGCGCGGCCGGACACGATCGGCTCGGCGTGCGGCTATGCCCCGCCCGGCGTGATGACGGTCTTGACGCCCCTGCCGGCCGCGGCGTGCGCGAAGGCTTCGGTGATGCGCGGGAGCGGGAAGCGCGCGGTGACGAGCCGCTTCACGCCGAGCGTCGGCATGAGGGCGAGCGCGCGTCGAAAGGCGGCGCCGCGGCCGAAGGCGCCGAGGATCTTGACCTCACGGAAGTGGATGTCCCAGAGATCCAGCGGGAGATGGCTCCCCAGTGGGCTCACGCCGACGAGCTGGACCGTGCCGGTGGGCTTGACGAGCCGCATGGCTTCGGCCACGAGATCGGGTTTGCCCACGGCTTCGCAGACGACGTCGGCTCCGCGGCCGCGCGTGAGCGCCATCACCCGATCGCTGAGGCCTCCGGGCGACGGGTCGACGACGATGTGAGCCCCGAGTCGCCGGGCGATCGAGCGGCGTTCCTCGAGGGGATCCGAGAGGATGAGGCGCCGGGCGCCACGCCGGCGGGCCAGGACCATGGTGAGGAGCCCCATGAGGCCCCCGCCGATGACGAGCACCGTCGCGCCGGGCGGCATGCGGAACATCTCGAGGCCCGCGAGACAGCAGGCGGCGGGCTCGGTCAGCGCGGCGGTGACGGGATCGAGGCCACGGGGCAGGGGATGCACGCAGCGCGCAGGGAGCACGACGCGCTCGGCGAAGCCGCCGACACGGACGCAGCGTGGGCACTGGCTGACGCGCCCTGCGTGGCACTCGGCACACTCACCGCAACCGTACGAGGGCTCGCAGGCGACCACGTGCCCGATGAGGCGGCGGCTGACGCCTCGGCCGACATCGCGCACGACGCCGGTGTACTCGTGGCCCAGCACCACAGGTGGCTTCCACGGAAAGAGCCCCTGGGTGGCGTGGATGTCGGTGCCGCAAATGCCGGCGGTGTTGATGTCGACCACGACCTGCCCGGGCCCCGGGGCGGGATCGGGCACCTCGTCGATCGTGAAGCGCGCTTCACCTCGCCAGGTTGCGACCTTCATGGCCGCGCCTCCTCGTATCTAGCGCACCCTGAAGAGGTCAGCTCGTAGAACCTCCCCGTGTTCTCGCAGGTGTGCCTCCCCAAGCGACGGAGAAAAAAGAAAAGCGCCAGAGAAGGCCTGTAAGCCGGGTTCTGTTCCCCGAGTGGTTAGCCCAGGGCGGCGGTCATTTCTCTAGGGCGCCGGTTGCCCGGCGCCTCGAGCGGCCTAACCCGAGAGCGCGGGCGGGCGACCCGATAGCTCTCCTATTTGGCCTTGCTCCGGGTGGGGTTTGCCGAGCCGGCGCGGTCACCCGCGCCGCTGGTGAGCTCTTACCTCACCGTTTCACCCTTACCGCCCTCGCGGACGGCGGTCTGCTTTCTGTGGCACTGGTCCGTGGGGTTTCCCCCCCTGGGCGTTACCCAGCACCCTGCCCTGTGGAGCCCGGACTTTCCTCCCGCCGCGTTGCCGCGACCGGCGACCGTCCAGCCTTCTCTGGCGCACCGATGAGTATACCGCGCGGGAACGCGTTCGCGTGGGATTCGGCGCCGCTGCCGATTCAGACCGGGACGAGCCGGCGCGCGCGGCCGTCCCAGCGCCAGTGGGGGCGTGGCGGAATCAGATGGACGCCGCCCAGCCAGCGGTCGAGCCGATGGTGCGCGAGCCAGTCGGCGCGCCCCGCCACGACGTCACGCCCAAGCGGTGTGATCGCGAGCGTCCACGACCGCGGCGCCGGCTCGCCCGCGCCGAGCTGTGCGCTTCAGAGCGTCTGGATCGCGTCGCGCGCGAGCTTGTCCGCGCGCTCGTTCAGCGGGTCACCGCTGTGGCCGCGTACCTTGTGCCAGACGACGTCGTGGCGCTGGGTCTCGGCGAGCAGCCGCTCCCAGAGGTCGCGGTTGGCGACAGGCTGCCTCTGGCGGTTCTTCCAGCCGCTCTTCTCCCAGCGCTCCCACCAGCGCTCGCGAAAGCAGTTCACGATGTACGCGCTGTCCGAGTGCAGATGCACGCGCCGCCGGCCCGCGATCGCCGCGAGGCCTTCGACGGCCGCGGTGAGCTCCATGCGCTGATTCGTGGTGTGCGGCTCGGCACCGCTGACGATGCGCTCCTCGCCGGCGTCAAGGATGATCGCCGCCCAGCCGCCGGGACCCGGGTTCCCGGCGCAGGCGCCGTCGGTGTAGACGATGACACCGCGAGGGGACGACCGCTTGGGCAGGCGAGCGGTCAGGCCGATTCCTGCCAGTAGAGGTAGCGGCCGCAGCTCTCACAGACCAGGGGCTGGCTCGCGGCCTTCAGCTCCTGGATCGCCTGGAGGCGGATCGCGACGCGGCAGCCGCCGCAGACCGCGGAGGGCGTCACGGCGGCGACGGCGACACCCCCGCGCGCCCGGAGGATCCTCTCGTAGTCGCTGAGGAGCGACCTCGGGAGCTCGCGGGCGCGTGACTCGCGCTCGCCGCGCACGCCTGCCAGCTCTTCCTCGACCGCCGCGAGCTTCTTCCGGACGACGAGCTCGTCTTGCCGCGCCTCGGCCTCGCGCCGCTTGAACTGCGTCTCCGTGTCGCGGATGTCCGCGACGAGGTGCTCCTGGAGCTCCATGAGGGCGAGGATCTCCTCCTCGACCTTCGCCTTCTCCTGCTTGATCGCCTCGATCTCGGCGAGCACCGCGGAGTACTCGGTGTTGTTCTTCACCTCCCAGAGCCGCGCCTCGGCCTTCGTCCGCTTGGAGGTGATGAACTCGAGGTCCTTCTCCTTCGTTCGCAGATCCTTCTTGGCGGTGTCGGCTTTCACTCGCAGGGTTTCGAGGGCCTTCTTCGTTTCGGCGAGGGCGGCCTGGATCGCGTCGATCTGTTTCGGCAGGCGGGCGGCTTCGGCCTCGAGCGCGGCAATCCGCGTGTCGAGAGCCTGTAAATCGATCAGCGCAAGAAGCTGTTGATCCACGCCCTCCTCCAGACGCGGCCGCACGCACCTCGTGGCGGGCCATCTATGGTCGGAGCCGGCCTCGTGGCCATGTGGAATGAGAAGCGACGTGCTGGACGGAGCCAGACTGCACCTCGTCTCAGGCCACCCACCGAGTGGGCCGGCCTCGCGGACCCCGGTACAACGGTGGGCCCACCTGGACTCGAACCAAGATCTAACCGGTTATGAGCCGGCTGCTCTGCCATTGAGCTATGGGCCCCCGGCGCCATCATACGTGGTCAGGTCTCCAGGAAGCTCCGGAGCTTCTTCGAACGCGACGGGTGCCGGAGCTTGCGCAGCGCCTTGGCCTCGATCTGCCGGATCCGCTCGCGGGTGACCGCGAAGTCCTGCCCGACTTCTTCCAGCGTGTGCTCGCAACCGTCGGAGAGGCCGAACCGGAGCCGCAGCACCTTCTCCTCGCGCGGCGTGAGGGTGTTGAGGACCTTGTTCGTCTGCTCCCGGAGCGAGAGGCCGATGATCGACTCGACGGGCGAGACGACCTGCTTGTCCTCGATGAAGTCGCCCAGGTGGCTGTCCTCCTCCTCGCCGATCGGCGTCTCCAGCGAGATGGGCTCCTGCGCGATCTTCAGCACCTTGCGCACCTTGTCCACGGGGACGTCCATCTTCGCCGCGATCTCCTCCGGGGTGGGCTCGCGGCCGAGTTCCTGGACGAGCTGGCGCGAGGTCCGGATGAGCTTGTTGATCGTCTCGATCATGTGCACGGGGATGCGGATCGTGCGGGCCTGGTCGGCGATGGCGCGCGTGATCGCCTGCCGGATCCACCAGGTCGCGTAGGTCGAAAACTTATAACCACGCCGATATTCGAACTTATCGACCGCCTTCATGAGGCCGATATTGCCTTCTTGGATAAGGTCGAGGAACTGGAGCCCGCGGTTCGTGTACTTCTTGGCGATCGAGATCACGAGCCGCAGGTTCGCCTCCACCATCTCCTTCTTGGCCTGCGCCGCCTTGATCTGGCCCTGCCTGATGATCGTCATCACGCGCTTGATCTCGTCGGCCTTGGCGTTGGCGCGCTGCTCGGCGAGCTTGACCTCTTGCTGTGCGACCCAGATCTGCTGCGCCTTCGGCGACTGGAACTTCTTGGCGGCCTTGAGGTGGAGGTCGCCGACCGGGCCGTTGACGGTGCCCGTGCCCGGATCGCGGAACGAGACGTAGATGAGGTTCTGCACCTCCTCGGGCGAGGGGCGGCGGCCGTTGGTCCAGAGCTTGATCACTTGCTCGGCGCGTTCGATGTCGTCGAGGAGGTCGCGCAGCCGCTGGACGAGGCCGCGGCGGCCGGGCTCCCCGTCCTCGCGGTCGACGATCTGGTTGCCGATGTTGAGCTTGCGGAGGTTGTCGAGCACCTTCTCCTGGTACTTGTGCGCCTGGGCCTCCAGCCGCCTCCACGCGGGCTCCTTGCCCTTCTTCGTCTTCTTCCTGCCGCCGGCCTTGAGCCGGAGCTTCTTGGCCTGGGCGACGAGCTTGTCGCGGTCGCGGAGGAGCCGGTCCACCGTGCCGAAGGCCGCGATCACCTGGCGCCGGAGCTCCTCCTCCTTCTCCTCGGTGAACTCTTCCTCGTTGACGTCCACAACCTCCTTGATGGAGCTCTCACCGCGCCTGAGCTGCTCGCGCAGCTCGCGGAAGCGTTCGAGGGCGAGGTTGGTCGAGAGGATCGCGGCGGTGACCTGGTTCTTCCCTTCCTCGATCCGCTTGGCGAGGGCGATCTCGCCCTCACGCGTCAGGAGGGCGACGCGGCCCATCTCGCGCAGATAGAGGCGCACCGGATCCTCGGTGCGGCCGACGGGCCCTGGCGTCAGGTCGATCGACTCGGGCGGGCCGTCGTCATCGGCCTCCTCGGCTGGCACCGCCTGGCGCTCGCGCCCAACCTCCGAGGGGAGCCGCCCCGCCTTTGCGGAGTCGACGACCTCGATGTCCATTGCGCCGAACATCATCATGATGTCGTCGAGCTGGTCGAGTGAGACGATGTCCGACGGCAGCGCGTCGTTGACCTCGTCGTAGGTGAGGAAGCCTTTCTGCTTCCCCATCGTGATCAGCCGGTCCAGCTCCTCCAGTTTGGGCTCTTCACTCATGCGTCTGCGCTCCTTCGGACCCTGGAGTCCTCGGCTCGAGAGACTGAGCGACACCCCCCGTGATCTCGTAGACCACGGCGGTTTCCTGGTGGAGCATTCGTAGCTCTTCGTGCGGCAACGGCGCCGCTGCGCCGCTCTTGGCCTGGACGTCGGCGATAGACTGACTCACCTCGCGCGCCCGCCGGAGCCCCTGGCTGCGCTCGAGACGCTTCTTGAACTGTTCAATGCTAACCCGGACGTCAAGCTCCGCGTGCTCTTCGACGAGGAGGGCGGCCAGGACGCCTCGCGCCTCGTCGGCGGCGAGGTCGGTCATCAGGCTCTCCGCAGGAGCGGTGGGCCGGAGCCGGAGGGCCGCGACGATCGTGCGGAACGGGCCATGGGCGAGCTCCTCGGCCTCCACGATCATGGGCAGGAGCGCCTCCCGCGCCTCGGTCGAGTGGAGCAGGAGCGCGACCAGGTCGCGCTCGACGGATGGGGGCGTCGCGGCGCGCACCGGCACCGCGGGGCGGCGCAGCGCCGTCTGCAAGCGCTGGGCCTCGATCCAGAGCTGCGTGGCGTCCACGCCGAGCTTCTGGGCGGCCTCGCGCGAGAGCAGCGCCGCCTCCTGGGCATCGGCGACCTTCGCGAGCATCAGCGCCGCGCGGGCGAACGCGTTGGTCCGTGCGCGCGGGCCCGTGGCGCCGTCCGGGTCGGCGATGGCACGGTCGAGGGCGTAGGCGAGCAGGCTCCGCGCTGCGGCGATCCGCTCCTCGAACGCGGCGGCGCCGCGCTCCCGGAGGAACGTGTCGGGGTCGTGGCCCGCCGGCAGGAGCGCGACGCGCAGTCGCAGCGCGCCCGAGGACTCGATGGCGCCGGTGCGGTTGACGGCCCACGCCATGCTCGAGCCCGTGGGTTCGAGCAGCTCCTCGGCGCGCTCCGCCGCTTTGCGGCCGGCCGCGTCGGCGTCGAAGAACAGTACCGCCTCGTCGCAGTAGCGCTTGAGGAGGCCGAGCTGCGCAGGAGTGAAGGCCGTGCCCAGCGCGGCGACCGTCTCGGTGAAGCCGTGCTGGTGGGCCATGAGGCAATCCACGTACCCTTCGACCAGCAGCGCACGGTTCTTTGCCTGGATCGCGGGGCGCGCGAGGTCGGCGGCGTAGAGCAGGTTGCCTTTGGTGTAGAGCGGCGTCTCGGGCGAGTTGAGATACTTGGGCTGCTCGTCGCCGAAGGCGCGGCCGCCGAAGGCGACCACGCGGCCCTGGAGATCGCGGATCGCGAAGAGGAGGCGGCCACGGAATCGATCGTAGACGCCCGTGCCGCCCTCACGCGAGATCGCGAGGCCCGCGGCGACGAGCACGTCTTCCGTGACCTTCTCGGATTTCATGAAGCTCGCGAGTGCGTCCCAGCCCTCGGGCGCCAGGCCCAAGCCGAAGCGGCGCGCCACCTCGGAGTCGATCCCGCGCTGGTCCAGGTACTGCCGCGCGCGCTCACCGGCCGCCTTCGAGAGCTGGTCCACGTAGAAGTGCCAGGCCAGCGTCATGGCGCGGAAGAGCTCTTCGCGGCCGCGCTCGCCCCCGTCACCACCGCGGTCCTCGGGGAGTGCCACGCCCGCCTGCTTGGCGAGCGCGCGCACCGCCTCGGGAAACGAGAGCTTGTCCTGGCGCATCAGGAAGCCGAACGCGTCGCCGCCCACGCCACACCCGAAGCAGTGGAAGATCCCTTTCCTGGGATTGACCATGAAGGAAGGAGTCTTCTCCATGTGGAAGGGACAGAGGCCTTTCCAGTTCTGACCGGCCTTCTTCAAATTCACAAACCGGCTGATGAGGTCGACGATGTCGACCGCCGCTCGGATCTCGTCGAGCGCCGCCTGGGAGTAGGAAGCCATGCTCAGCTTACCTTCAGCGCGGCCACGGTGGCGCCGGCGCCGCCCTCTGCGGGCTCGCCATCGCGGAAGGAGTCGACGAGCGGGTGGGCGGCGAGGAGGTCGCGCACCGCCTTGCGTAGGGCGCCCGAGCCCTTGCCGTGGATCAAGCGGACGCTCGGCAGGCCCGCGAGGAACGCGTCGTCCAGATACTTCTCGACGGCATCGCGGGCCTCGTCGGTCGTGCGCCCGAGCAGGAGAAGCTCAGACGAGATCTGGCGGGGGGAGGGGGCACCCTCCTTTGCTCGGAACGACACTCGCACGGAGGGCGCCCCCTCCCCCCGTCCACTCACGCCATCGCCCCCGGCGGGGCGGAGGGCCTCGAGGGGCACGCGAACCGTCAGCGAACCGGACTGGACTGTCGCGGTGCTTCCGGCAATCGCCAGCAACTCTCCACGAATGCCGAGATGTTCCGCGGCCACCGTCTGACCCGGCGTGAGCCTCGCCGGCTCCCCGGCGTGCGGTGCAGCGGCCTGGGCTACTGCCTCCACGCGAGCCGCGGTCTCGCGCAGGCGCTGGCGGCTCTCCTCGAGCGTGCGCCGCGAGCGCTCGGCGTGCTTCAGCCGATCCCACTCGGCGCTGACGGCCCGGCGAACGTCGGTCAGGAGCGCGGCCGCCTCCGCCTTCGCCCGCTCGACGATCGTCTTCGCCTTCCCCTCGGCCTCCTTGGCGGTCTCGCACGCCTTCGCGAGCTGCACCGCGGCGTCGGTCCGGGCCCGCTCGATCTCACGCGCGCGCGCGGCCTCGGTGCGCGCGTGGGCGTCGAGCGTCGCGAGGAGCTCCGAGAGCCGCGCGCTGTGCTCGGAACGATGCGCCTGGGCCCGGGCGATCAGCTCGGGTCCGAGCCCGAGCCGCGCCGCGACAGTCAGCGCGTAGCTCTGGCCGGGCTGGTCGTAGCGGAGACGGAAGGTCGGGGCCAGCGTCGCCGTGTCGAACTCGACCGAGGCGTTGCGCGTGCGGGGGTGCGTCGAGGCGAAGGCCTTGAGCGGCTCGAGGTGGGTCGTCGCGATCACGAGCGCGCCCCGCTCGGCGAGCTCCTCGAGGATCGCCTGGGCGAGCGCGGCCCCCTCGTCCGGGTCGGTCCCCGCGCCCAGCTCGTCGAGGAGCACGAGCGAGCGCTCGCCGGCTTGGTCGAGGACCTCGCGGATCTGCTTCACGAATGCCGAGAAGGTCGAGAGGTTCTCCGAGACCGACTGGTCGTCGCCGATGATCGCGTGAAGGTGCGTGATGACTGGCAGCCGCGAGCCTTCCGCGGCCGGGATGTGGCAGCCCGTCTGGGCCATCAACACGAGGAGCGCCGCCGTTTTCAGCGCGATCGTCTTGCCTCCCGCGTTCGGACCGGTGATCAGGAGCAGGGGACGCTCAGCCGTCAGCTCGATGTCCGTCGGAACGACGGGGCGCTCGGCGTCCGTCCAGCTCTGGGCGAGGAGGAGGGGGTGGCGGGCGCTCTTGAGCGACAGGGTGCGCCCCTCGTCGATCAACGGCTCCGTCGCCTCCATCCGATCCGCGGCCTCCCCGCGGACGAAGATCCAGTCGAGGCGGCCGACGGTAGCGACCAGCCTCTCGAGATCGTCGATCCGCTCGCGGACCGCGTCGGTCAGTTCGGCCAGAACTCGAGCGGTCTCGTGCTCTTCGTCGCGCACCGCCTGGACGAGGTCGTTGTTAGCGTCGACGGTGTGCTCGGGCTCGACGAAGAGGGTCTGGCCGCTCTGCGAACGGTCGTGCACGATGCCACGCACGCGACTCCGCGCCTCCGCCCTCAGGGGGAGGACGTAACGCCCGTGGCGGATCGTGACGTACCGCTCGGCGAAGAGCCGCTCGGCCTCCGGATCCTGGAAGGCGCGCTCGAGCTCGGCGGTGAGCCGCCGCCGCCGCTCGCGGATCTCGCGGCGCAGGTGACGGAGCCGGGGGCTCGCGTCGTCCGTGACCGCGCCGTCCACGTCGAGCGACCGGCCGAGTCGACCGGCGAGCTCGGGGAAGCGGGGTAGGGAGTCGATGATCGCAGCCACCTCGGGAGCAACAGTTCTGACCAACTTGGCATACGCTGCGAGCCTCGGGGTCGCCAGGAGGGCCGGCGCCAGGCGGGCCAGCTCGGCGCCGTCGAGGACGCTCCCGGCCACCCGGCAGCGCTCGAGCACCGGTCGGATGTCAGGGAAGCCGTCGAGCGGCAGGGGGCTGGACGTCGCGAGCGCCAGCCGCGCCTGGCGCGTCAGCTCGAGCTCGGCGACGACGGCGCGGGGGGCGGTGAGCGGCTCGGCGGTTGCCGCCAGCTCACGACCCATTTCGGTCTGCGCTTCGTGAGCCAAGAGCGCGCGCACCGCGTTCCACTCGGTGGATCGCTCCCAGGTGTGGCCTGCCTCCACCCGTCGCCTCATTCGCTCCCGCGGGAGACTAAGGGAGTGTCGGCGGTACGTCCTGGAGTGTTCCGGCTAATCGGCCATTCGCTCCCGGCGCTTGGCTTTCTTGCGGGCGGCGAGCGCCTTCCGCTTGCGCCGGACGCTGGGTTTCTCGTAGTGCTGACGCTTCTTGAACTCCGACAGGAGCCCGGCCTTCTCACACTGCTTCTTGAACCGCTTGAGCGCGTTCTCAAAGGACTCGTCGGGCTCGACGATGACCTTGGTCACTCCGCTCCCCCCTCGGAAAACCCGCGCCGCTCGATAAACACTATATATCACGCGCTCCACCCCCCGGCAATCGAGCGCAGGCTGCTACACTAGGCGGGCCGACATCCCCCGTCCCGGGAGACTCCAAGCCGTGACGAGCGCCGCCCTCTTGCCCGTCTATTCCGTGGCCCCGTTCGTCGTCATGCTCCTCGCCATCGCGGTCCTTCCCCTCGCGGTGCCGCACTGGTGGGAGTCGAACCGCAACAAGCTCGTCGTCTCGATCGTGCTCGGACTGCCGGTGCTCTCCCTCTACCTCGTCCGGGAGCCGGCGGCGCTCGTCCACATGACGCAGGAGTACGTCTCGTTCATCATCCTGCTGGCCGCCCTCTACGTGATCTCCGGCGGAATCCTCATGCGCGGCGACCTCCCCGCGACCCCGCTCGTGAACTCCGCGTTTCTCGCGACCGGCTCCCTGCTCGCATCGTGCATTGGCACCACCGGCGCCTCGATGCTCCTGATCCGCGCGCTCCTCCAGACCAACCGCGAGCGCACGCGCGTCAGGCACACGGTCATCTTCTTCATCTTCCTGGTCTCGAACATCGGCGGCATGCTCACGCCGCTCGGCGATCCGCCGCTTTTCCTCGGCTACCTGCAGGGCGTGCCCTTCGCCTGGACCTTCCGGCTCTGGCCCCACTGGCTCCTGATGGTGGGCGTGCTCCTCGTGACGTACTTCGTGTGGGACACGGTCCTCTACACGCGCGAACCGCTGGCGGCGATCCGGCGTGACCGGACCCAGCTCGAACCGCTCAGGATCCGCGGCGCGCTGAACGGCCTCGGGCTCGCCGGCGTGGTCGTCGCGGTCGCGTTCCTCGGTGAACCCTGGCGGGAAGCCGTCATGGTGGCCCTGGCGGCTGTCTCGCTCTGGCGGACGCCGCGTGAGATCCGCCGCGCGAACGGCTTTACGTCCTACCCGATCGTGGAGGTCGCGGTCCTCTTCTTCGGTATCTTCCTCACGATGATCCCCGCGCTCGAGCTCCTGCGGCTCCGGGGCCGCGAGCTCGGCGTGAGCGAGCCGTGGCAGTTCTTCTGGGCGACCGGCGTGCTCTCGTCGTTTCTCGACAACGCCCCGACCTACCTGACGTTCCTCGCGCTGGGGCAGGGCCTGGGCCTCGCGCGCGAGGTGGTGGACGTCCCCCACACGATCCTCGAGGCGATCAGCGTGGGCGCGGTGGCGATGGGCGCCAACTCGTACATCGGCAACGCGCCCAACTTCATGGTGAAGTCGATCGCGGAGGAGCAGAGGGTGAAGATGCCGACCTTCTTCGGCTACATGCTCTGCAGCGCCCTGATCCTGCTGCCCCTTTTCGCCGTGGTGGCGGTCGCCTTCTTCCGGTAGGTCCAGGTACCCGGCCGCGCTATCGGAGCAACGCGAGCACGCGCTCCGCCGCCTCGGCGACCGAGGCGTCGATCACCGGCAGCTCGTCCCGCGCGAACGTGGCGAGCACGTGGTCGGAGACGTCCTCCTTTCGGTCGGGACGCCCGATGCCCACCTTGACGCGCCGGATGTCCGAGGTGCCGAGCGCCTCGATGACCGAGCGCACGCCCTTGTGGCCGCCGTGGCTGCCCCGGAGCCGCGTGCGGACCGCGCCGAGCGGCAGGTCGATGTCGTCGTAGACGAGGACGAAGTCGGCCGGTCCGGCGCCGACGCGCTGGAGCGACCGGGCGACGACGGGACCGCACACGTTCATGAACGCGAGCGGCTTGATGAGGTGGATCGTCTCGCCCCGCCACTGGCCCCGAGCCACGAGAGCCTGGCCCTCGCGGTGCCACGGGCGCTTGAGCATCTGGGCGAGGAGATCGAGGACGCGCTGGCCCACGTTGTGGCGGGTGTCCCGGTACTCCGCTCCGGGATTCCCGAGCCCCACCACCGCGTGGGCCACGCGGGTCCGGCTCCGCTACTTCTCCTTCTCCGCCTTCTCGGGCCTCCTGGCTTTCTTGCCCTCTTCGGGGGGGGCTTCCTCTTCCTTCGGCTTGCGCTCCGTGAGCACCTCCGGCTCGGTGACCGTGGCCGCCGCGGGCGCCGCCGCCACGGGCGCCTCCTCGGCCATGGGCGGCACCACCGTGGCGACCGCCTGCCCTGGCGGGGTCAGGATCCGGACGCCCTCGGGGGCGCGGAGCTGGGCGACGGTCAGCACGTCGCCGATCATCAGGGCCGTCACGTCGGCATCGATGCGCTCGGGGATGGCGGTCGGCAAGCACGAGACCAAGAGCTCGTGGACCACGATGTTGAGGATGCCTTTCTGCTCCTTGACGCCCGCGGGTTCCCCCACCGGGCGGACCGCCACGCGTACCGTGATCGTCCGATCGGCGGACACCTCCTGCAGGTCCACGTGGAGGAGGTGCTCCGTCACGGGATGGAACTGTAGGTCGCGGATGATCGCCATGCGCCTGCCGCCGCCCGCCTCGCCGTCGAACTTGAGCGCGAGCAGCTGGGTGGTGCCCTCACGGCCGTGGATCATCTTGAGCACGGCCTTCGGGTCCACGACAACCGGCTCGGGCTTGGCGCCGCCGTAGAGGATGGCGGGTACCTCGCCCGCACGGCGCAGGCGCTTGGCGACCTCCTTGCCGGTCGCCTGGCGTCGCTTGATCGTCAGCTCTTGCATCTCCATCGTCAGGCTCCCTCCGGCGAGGTCATACGAACAGCGTCGACACGGACTCTTCGTCGTGGATGCGGCGGATCGCCTCACCGAGCAGCGGCGCGACGGTCAGCACGGTGACGCGCGCCGTGAGCTTCGCGGCGGGCACGATGATCGAGTTGGTCACGACGACCTCTTCGAGCGGCGACGTGGTGATCCGCTCCACCGCGGGGCCCGACAGGACCGGGTGGACGCCGCACGCGAGGATGCGCCGCGCGCCCTCGCGCTCGAGGGCGCTCACGGCCTGGATGAGCGTGCTCGCGGTGTCGATCATGTCGTCGATCACGACGGCCTCCCTGCCGCGGACGTCGCCGATCAGGTGCATCGCCACCGCCGAGTTCGGGCCCTCGCGCCGCTTGTCGATGATCGCGAGGCTCGCGTTGAGCCGCTTGGCGATCGCGCGCGCCCGCTCGACCCCGCCCGCGTCGGGCGCGACGATGACGGGCTCGCGCAGCTCCTTCTTGCCGAGATAGTCGATGATGACCGGTGCGGCGAAGAGGTGGTCCACCGGGACTCGGAAGAAGCCCTGGATCTGCCCCGCGTGGAGATCGAGCGCGAGCACCCGGTCGATACCGGCCGCTTCGAGCAGGTCGGCGACGAGCCTCGCCGAGATGGGCACCCGCGGCTGGACCTTGCGGTCCTGGCGCGCGTAGCCGTAGTAGGGCAGGACCGCCGTGATTCGGCGCGCCGAGGCGCGCTTCAGCGCGTCGATCATGATGAGCAGCTCCATGAGCGTGTCGTTCACCGGCGGGCACGTCGGCTGGATCACGAACACGTCCGCGCCGCGGACGTTTTCGTTGATCTGCACGTACACCTCGCCGTCCGAGAAGCGCGTCACCTCCGCGTCCGCCAGCGGCACGCGCAGGTACTGCCCGATCTCCTCGGCCAGCGGCCGGTTCGCGTTCCCCGTCAAGAGCTTCAGTTCGTAGGCCATCGGTGCCTCGCTCGAGGTGTGGTTGGGGCGGGAGGATTCGAACCTCCGAATACGGGATCCAAAGTCCCGCGCCTTGCCACTTGGCCACGCCCCATCGTTCGCGTCTCCTCAGGGGTCCCGGGTCATCCGGATCGCCGGGCCTCGAATCGCGCGCACCGCCCAGCACGCCCAGGAGCCCCGGGCGACGCGCGCCCGGATCTGCCGCGCGTGGTCGAACGAGCGCGCGACGCCGAACACGGTGAGCCCGCTGCCCGACATCGCTGCGCCCAGCGCGCCCGCCGCCAGGAGCGCGGCTTCCATCTGCGCCACCTGCCTGTACGCCGTGGCCGCGACACGCTCGAGCGCGTTGAAGAGGCTCGCACCGACCCGCGCCGGGTCGCGGCTCCGGAGCGCCGCCACCATCTGGCGGACGTGGCTGCCGTCAGAATACATCGCGGGGGTCACGCCCCCATAGATTGCCAGGGTGCTCGCGCCGACGCCAGGGTTGACCAGCACGAGCGCGAGCGCGGTGCCCGCGACCGGCTCGATCCGCTCGCCCCGCCCGGTCCCGAGCGCTGCGCCGCCGCGGAGGAAGAACGGCACGTCCGTTCCGAGCGTCACGGCGAGCTCGGCGAGCCGCGCCGCCGGCCATCGGAGCCCCCAGAGGCGGCTCAGGCCCACGAGCGCCGCTGCGGCGTCCGCCGAGCCGCCGCCGAGCCCGGCCGCCACCGGGATGCGCTTGTCGAGCGTGATCCGGGCCCCCCGACTCACTGCGGTCGCCTCCCGTAACGCGTGCGCTGCCCGCACAACGAGATTCCTCCCATCGCTCGGAAGATCGGGGGCGCTGACGCGCAGTTCCAGGCCCTCGGCGTCCTCGATCACAAGCCGGTCGGAAAGGTCGACCGCCTGCATGACCGTGGCGACTTCGTGATAACCGTCGTCCCGCTTACCCAGAACCTCCAGGGCGAGGTTGATCTTGGCCGCGGCGTTGAGCACCAGCCGGCGGGCGACGCGCGACCGCTTCGACAAGGCATCGAAGCCTAGCATGCAGCCAGGACGATTTCAACGGATGTTCCGTGTTTTCGCCCCTTTCGGCAGCGCCAGCGTGAACCGCTCGGGGTCGATCCCGGCGCCCACGGCCACGTTCCGGTAGATCACCGATCCCGTCACGTTGGCGCGCTCGGATCGGAGGTCGAACCCCAACCTGACCTCCCCGTCGCGCCGGAAGGTGATCGTGACCGGGAAGCGTCCGCCATCGATCTCGAGTTGCTGGACCTCGCCCGTCCTGAGGTCCATCCAGACGCGCTGGCGCCGGTCGGCGCCGACGAGGGTCAGCGAAGGGCCGAGGCCGTCGGCTGGCACGAGCTCGGCCACACGCAGGTCCTTCGGCGGCACGGCGCGCCCGGCGAGCTTCGCGGCGTCGTACGCGGTGAGCCGGCCCTCGTGGACGGTGACGAGAAAGTAGGGCTGGCCGAACGGAGAGAGCGCCTCGAAGCGCACCGAGTCGGGGCCCTTCACGAGGAGGGCACCGGTGAGTTGCTGGCTCTCCCCCCCGCGCGTGAGCATGATGTCGGCGAGGGCGCGGAGGTCGGTGAACTCGTGCCAGCGCGCCTCGAGGAGCCCGAGCGCGTGGCGGGCGTCGTCGGCGACCGGCTGGCGCGGGGGTGCGGTCGCGCACCCGCTTAAGAGCCCCAGCAGGCAGAGGAGGCTACTGAGACGCCTTCGAGCCACTCTTGGCCCGGCGCCCGCTATCCTTGAGGTCCTCGATCTTCTTCTTGACCCCCTCGGCGGCCGGGTCGAGCTGCAGGGCCTTCTCCCACGCGGCGAGCGCCTCGGTCTCGAGTCCGTTCTTCAGATAGGCGTCGCCGAGGTGCTCGTAGATCACCGGGTCGGGTTCCTTCGTCTTGTCAACGGCGCGCTTGAGCTCCTTCAGAGCGTCGGGGTAGCGACCCTTCTGGTAGTACGCCCAGCCGAGGCTGTCGATGAAATAGCCGTTGTCCGGCTCGATCGTGAGCGCCTCGCTGATGAGCTGGATCGCCTCGTCGAGGTTCTGCCCGCGCTCGGCGTACATGTAGCCGACGTAGTTGTACGCCTCGGCGTGCTTGGGATCGAGTGCGATCACCTGCCGGAACGCGCGGACGGCGTCGTCGAACTTCGCCTGCTTCTCGAAGACGACGCCGAGCTGAAAGTGGAGGTCCTTGTTCTTGTCGTCGAGGCTCAGTCCCTCCCGGAGGGTCTCCACGGCGCGGTCGTACTGCTTGCCGCGGAAGTACGCGGTGCCGAGGTAGAGAAAGAGCTCGGGCCGCTTCGGCTCGAGGTTGACGGCGTCGCGGAGGACTGCGATCGCCTCGTCGTGGCGCTTGGCCCGTCCGTGGAGGAATCCGAGCTGGACGCGCGCGTCGATCGAGCGGGGGTCGACGCGCAGGATGCGCTCGAGCTCCGCGCGGGCCTCGGTGTCCTTCCCGCCGTCCATGTACGTGGTGGCGAGGAAGTACCGCGCCCGAAGGTTCGTCGGCTCGAGCGTGACGGCGCGCCGGAAGGCGTCGGCCGCCCGGTCCCACTGTTTCTGCTCGTAGAAGACCGCCCCGAGCTTCATCCACACGCGCGCGTCGCGCGGCGCGACCTCGGCGAGCGCCTCGATCTCCGCCTGCGCCTCCTGGAAGCGGCCGAGCCTGATCAGCAGGTCGCCGAGCCGTTCGACGAACGCCGGGTTGTCGGGGTTCGCCTTGGCGGCGCGCCGGTAGATCTCGACCGCCTCGTCGGGCTTGCGGCGCGTCTCGTACACATAGCCGAGGGCAGTCCAGGCGCCGTCGTGGTCGGGATCGAGCTCGACGGCCTTCTGGAGCTCGGCGATCGCCTCGTCCCACGACTCGGTTTCGATGGCGAGGCGCCCGAGCAGGAAGCGGGCCTGTGCCAGCCGAGGGTTCGTGTTGATGAGGCGGAGCAGCACGGCGCGCGCGCGGTCGTAGGCCTTCTGCTCGACCTGGTAGCGCGCGAGCGTCAGATAGGGGTCCTCTGCACTCGGGTTCAGGGCGATGGCCTTCTCGAGCTCCGCCTCGGCCTCGGCCCACTTCTTTTGCGCGCGCAGCAGCTCGGCGAGCGTCGTGTGGGACGCGACCTCGTCCGGCGCGAGTTCGACGGCGCGCCGCGCGGCGGCAAGCGCCTCGTCGGCCGCGTCGGTGCGCACGAGCCACTGCGCGAGCGTGGTCCAGAGATAGGCCGAGTTCGGATCGCGCTTGAGGGCCTCCCGGAGCGCGGGGATCGCCTCGGTGAACCGCCCCGCCTGCGCGGCCATCTGCCCGACCACGAACTCGTGGTACGCGTGGGCCCGGGTGTCCAGCGAGGGCACGGAACGCCGCGGCGTCGCGTCGAAGGACGTCGCGACCGTCCCAGCGGCGGCGCACGCGGCGAGCGTCACGCTCGCCAGGAGAAGCGCGGTTCGGACGAGGAGGCGGCGGATCACCGCTCAGCGCCTCGTTCTGCGGGGAACCGCCAGGCCTTCGTGAGCAGGCGCCGCGCGGCGGCCGCGAGGGCCGGATCGGGGATCGGGGAGATCGCCTCGTCGATCGCCCGTAGATCGGCGGCGCCGAGCGGCGCGGAGGAGCGCGGGCGCCTCCGCGGAGCGGCCGAGGGCCCCGCCTCCTCGAGCGTCCCGAGGGTGAACCGGAGCGCGCGTACGGCGGGGAACCGCGCGCGAAGCCGCGCCGTCAGCTCGTCGGCGCGCAGCGTGAGCTCGTGGAGCCACGGGGAGTTGTCGACGATCACGGTG
>WNGH01000559.1_pt1 | contig 32652 bp, 24 predicted proteins | sample 5400631 | NCBI WGS metagenome assembly WNGH01 (sample SAMN13153373, study PRJNA577476) | soil metagenome | isolation source: 115 cm soil or saprolite under Garry oak tree replicate 1 | place: USA:California | collected 2016-06-15
GACGAAGCTGCGGCGACTTTCAGCCGAGCATCCTGAATCTCGAGGCTCTTCTCAAGTGTCCAATCGGAGATGGAATGACTCAATTGCTTTGCTCGAATCAAACTCTTGCGCGCATCATCGAGTTTTCCTTCCATTTGAAAAGCTTTGCTGAGAAATATTAGCGCTGTGCTCTCGCCATCAAAATCCTTGTGCTCATCGGACTTCGAAACGACTTCTCGCAAGGCTATTTCCGCGTCGGTCAGATGATTTTCCTCGATAGACACGAGTGCAAGGCTCAAGTGGATTCCGGGGAGCAAGTCTTGCGCGTCGGCTTTCGTGTAGATTTCCATGGTCTTCTGGTACTTCTCGCGAGCGCCGACAAGGTCGGCTTCAGCCATCAAGATGTCGCCCGTCACTGCGATCGCATAAGCGTTGTGTCTTGCAACTCCCTGCGCGGCACAGGCCTTCAAAGCTGGATCGATGCGAGCGTGGGCTGTCCTCAAATCCCCCGTCGTCAAGTGGAGAGACGCAAGGCTATATAGGGCATAACAGCCGCCTGAGGGATTGGCGGCGAGATCGATATCCAAAGCCTTTTGGTAGGCTTCGTCGGCCAGGCGAAGACTTCCCACCCCTGCCAACACATCGCCGAGGTTGGCCGAAGTTGCGGATACGCCGCTCCTATTGCCAGATTCTTCGTAGCTCTTCCTGGCGTTGCGAAAACTCCGCGCAGCTTGCTCTGGGCGGCCCATCCGTGCATATACGTTTCCTATCCCGTTGAGTACATGACCCATGAGTTCGCTGCCATGCAGATCGCGAGCGATTTGCAGGGCGCGCACAAGTGTTTGCAGCGCGAGTTCGCCGTTGCCGCTGTCTGACTGATGCGCAGCTATGCTGATGAGAGCGCGCGCAACGCCAAATTGATCTCCCAGGTCTTGAAACACTGAGCGCGCTTCCTCGCAAGCAGCTATGGCATCTCCCCACCGCCCAACCATTGACAGATTTCCGCACGCCGAGAGTTTCGCTCGCGCGTAGAGAAGTCGTTGGCCGCGCGCAAGAGCCTTGCCCGCAGCACTTTCTAGGAGCGTAAATTGCCTTGAGCGGTCGTATGTAGAAACAGCCCATTGCTCATTGAAGTCAATGCGGGGATCGTCCGAAATGGCAGGAGGCAATCTGCGCAGAGAATCCAGCGTTGCGAGTGCGTCCTTCAAATGGAAACCCTGGATCTGCACTGAAGAAAGAAGAATACCGCAATCCAAACAGTCTGGATAATAAGCGAAGAGCGCCCGGTAGTCTGCGGCTGCGTCTTCCATCTTGCCTAGCGTTTGGTAATAGTGACCCGCAATCAATAACTTCTGCGTTTGAGAAAGATTGGACGAAAGATCGAGCGCCTTTTTCGCCTCGTCCTTCGCTCTCTGGCCGTAACCAAGGTTTTGCCAGGCTTCCGAGAGCATGGAATGCGCCAGTGGGAACTTGGAATCGGTCTTCAACGACTGCTCTAATAGCTGCACGCCCCCGATATAGTCGAATTGACGCAGCCTATCCAGAGCTAAAGCATAGAAGCGAGCCGCCTCACGATTGACGGGCATCGAGGCAAAGACGCTCGACTCGTCCGACTGCTGAAGATTGGGAACGCCGAGGCGATCGCGCACCCTTCCGCCAATGCGGGAGACGAGCTGGAAGAGATTCTGATCACCGCCGATTTCCGCAACTTCGGCGAGGATTTCTCCCGTCCTCGCATCCTGCAGGCGCACGTCCAGCCGAATTTGCTGCCGGTTACTTTTGCCGACGCTTGTGTAGGACCCAAGGACAAGTAAATCGCTGTTCAGGGCGGTGCCGATGTGCGCGGTCGTCGCTTGGCTCAGGGTGTCCGTTTGCGACCACGGAGAAGAGACTCGCAAGTTGGATACATCTTCACCTGACACAAGACGTAGCTTGTCTCCTGCGGCAAGCTCGGTGCTCATCATTTCGGAAAGCGCGGTGGATAGCCAGGCGTCTTCCGCCCCGCCGGAAACGTTGCGGAAGCCGAGCACGGCAATGGATCGACGTGCGGGGATCGGCTTTATGGATGCGACGGCCGTAACCATTGGCGAGCGATGTCGCATCATCCATACGATGATTGCCAAGGCGCTGACCGCCGCCGTGAGAAGAAAAGCCGCGGCGAAAATGCGACCGCGAGGCCCAGCGGGCCTCACTGTTTGCTGGATTTGAACGGAAGCCTCCTCGGTGCGTTCATTTACAACAGAAGCCGCGGCGAACCCATTGCTCGATCCTCCATTCCCGGAAGCCTCCCGAGAAACGGGAGCAATAAACCGGTAGCCGCGTTTAGGAACCGTCTCGATGAACCGCGGCTTATCGGGGCCGTCATCCAGCGCCCCTCGAAGTTTTTTGAGCGCCACGTTCAAACTGCCGTCGAAATCCACATAAGTGCCGTTTGGCCAAAGCTGGTGGCGGAACATTTCGCGGGTGACGATCTCACCGGGCCGTTCGAGAAGCATGGCAAGAATACGGAAGGGCTGATCCTGCATCTTCACGCGCGTTCCATTGCGGGTGAGCAGTCCACTGGAGAGGTCGGCTTCGAAGCTCCCGAAGCGGCAGACGCGGCGTGACAGGATCCAAGGCTTCATAAATCAAGGCAGAAGAATGGGAGACGGCGCGAGTATACCACGCCAACTCCAAAGAGGAGGTCACCTCTGATCGTCCGGAAGCCATTCTTTTTGCAGAGGTTTAGCAGGTCAGAAATTCTTCAGGAACAGTTCCTTTGACTAAAACGGACTGCTCATATATTTATCCGAATTTATCAGACAGGTTTCGCGTACGGCTTCAGAACCACTGGAAGCCGCGGGCGCGTCGGGCTCCTGGGAGCAAAGGGAGAAAACGGTCGCCACGGGAATACGGCAAGCCGCACGCATCGAAGTCTGGGGAAGGCCACGTCAAGGCCAACCGGACGTGGGCCTTCGCGCGGGTTCCTTCCGAATACAACAAGGAGGGCGTCGTCATGAAATCGCTTGCGTTGACTTTCACGTCGTTGTTCGTTGCCTCTTTTTGCGGAACATTCGTGCTTGCTCAGACCGGCCGCCAAAATCCGCCTCCGGCCACCCCCGCTCCCGCGCAGGGTAGCCGCACAGCGGAACCCCCGCTAAGCAACGTGCGCCCGGCAAATGCGCTGAAGGGCTTCGTGGACCTCCACACTCACCCGTTGTCGAACCTGGCCTTCGGCGGCAAGCTCATCTACGGCGGGGTAGACGTCGGTTCGCTCCTCCCCGCGGATCCCAAGTGCAACCACAATGTCCGGGCTACCAGCATGGAGCAAGCCTTGGGGCACGACAACTCGACGCATGGGGGCTGGGGCGCCTTCGATAATCAATGTGGTGACGAGATACGAAAGCAAGTTATCCATGGACTACAACAAGCAAACCACGCCACGGACCCTCCAGACGACGCACGCGGCGCCCCGGATTTCAAAGATTGGCCAGTTTGGACCGACATCACCCACCAGAAGATGTGGGTGGACTGGATCTTCCGCGCTTACAATGCGGGCCTGCGGGTGATGGTCGCTCTCGCAGTGAACAATAAGACGCTCGGTGACGCGACCGCTGGCCCGGGCGATTATCCGACGGACGACATGTCGTCTGCTCACCGCCAGATACAGGAGACAAGTGCCTTTGTCCATCGCCACTCTGACTTCATGGAGATCGCCTACACATCGGCCGACCTCGAACGCATTGTCAAGGCCAACAAGCTGGCGGTTATACTTGGCGTCGAAATTGACGACATCGGTAATCTGAACAAGGTTGCGCCGCTCACCGGTGCCGCGATCACGGTCGCAATTAACCGACTCTTCGCCGACGGTGTGCGCTACATCTTCCCGATTCACATAATCGACAACCCATTCGGCGGGACGGCTGTCTACGAGGGAGGTTTCAACATCTCCAACTACCGGGAGAGTGGGCATTTCTGGAATCTGGAGTGTGCAAATCCGGCCGACCAGATCACCTACCGCTACAAGCCCGAAGGTTTCGACGTGGGCGTCGCATTTGTCAAGGCGACAAAGCTTGGAATCGATATTCTCCGCAATCCGCCCGATCCCCCGAAGTGTCCCGCCGGTGTCGGTGTCCAGAATGCGCGCGGGCTGACACCTCAGGGCGAGTCCGCGATCAAGGAGATGATGCGTTACGGCATGCTTATTGACATTGACCACATGTCGCAGAAGTCTGCCAATCGCGCGCTCGACATCGCAGAAGCTGTACCTGGGGGCTACCCGCTCTTCAGTGGCCACAACGGCCCTCGGGGCCCGGGGGGAAATTCCGAGAACCAGCGGACGAGCATGCAGTATTCCCGGATCGCCCGACTGGGCGGAATGGCCGGTGTTGGGAGTGCTGGTTTGAATGCTTACGAGTGGCTGCAACACTATGATCTTGTCGTGCGCGAAATGAGATTCGCAAGCGCCGCCTTGGGGACGGACTTTAACGGCCTCGTCAAAGGCATGCGTCCTCGACCCAATGCCATTCATTATAGCCCAGGCTTTCCCAAGAGCCGTCTCGGCAGTAAGGAGTGGGACTACAACACTGACGGAGTGGCTCACTACGGAATGCTTGCTGAGTTCTTGATGGACGCACGAACGGCGCCGAACGGCAGCCAGTTGGTTGACCAGAATCTTATGTATGGCGCAGATAATTTCTTCCGCGCTTGGCAAAAGTGCGAGGCGCTAAGGAAGAACGTGAGTCGCTAAGGGCGAACGTGAAGTAGGCGGTGGCGCGGCCTGGGCCTTGGTCTTGGCTAGGCCTTGACCGTTCCGTGATCGATGCCTGTCGACGGGCGAGCAGGAGAGGCTGTGAAGCAAGGCTGCTTGATTTTTAGTGCAATTTTGCTTGCAGTGCTTCTGCAGCCCGGCGTGCAGAGCGACTCGACCTTTACCGACATCGTTACGGCGTCGCATCCGGACAGCTCGACAACCGTTTGGAAAATCAGCTCGCCCAACGTCAGGCAGGCTACAACTTCGTATCCTCAAATCCAGTTTCATCCGGGCGACGCGATTACGATCACCGCCGGTGGCTGCGTAGGAACGGGGAAGACATGGAAATCCTATGTCCAGCCGCTAGGCAACAATGCAGGCCGTTTTTACAGCGGCACGATCATGATTCCGGCGGTCATTCCACCTGGTGCGCAAGGCTATCAGCGCATCGGCGGGTGGATCTCCACCCCGAATAATCCGAAGACGCTGATCGTCCCAGAACATTTGCCGTCAACCGTGCATGAATCCGAGCTTTTCCTTCATCTGGGCTATCAGGACGACGACTATAGCGACAACGGCTATTCGAACCACGATAATGGCGACCCTCCCCAGTGCGTGAATGTTGGTGCTGCTTGGGTTGAGGTGAAAATTGTCGCAGGCAGTTATTTCGCCAAATATTCCCCACACTCCAAGCCTTTTGACCTCGTCTGGCACCTCAAGAACGGAGTAGACGCCAACGGCCTTCCTCTCAACCCGATCTGGGCCTACCAGATCGACCACCCTGGAATGGCACCGAACTTTCAGGCTATTTGTGGTGCGGCGTTTTCGGGCGGCGATACCGTTAATGTTTCGCTCTTAGCTGCCGTCTGCACCACTCAGGCACCGAGCACCGATCTAAGCCATAGTTCTTTTGAGATCCTTGGTCTTTGCCACCCTGAACCTCTGAGAGGTCACCTTAACTGGGCCCTTGCAACCTACATCGGCAGCATCTATTGGGCCAAGTACGAAGGCGGTTGGCCTAACGATGACGACTTCAACCTTAATCTCTTCCGGTCGGACAAGGCAGGATTTACGACCCTTAATGACGATGGACTCGGCCTAGAGTTTAAGAGAGACGAAACCCTCACAAACTTCAAATCCCCCTTTTGGGTGAACCTGGAGAATGCCCGCGATAATGATACGGCAGCCGCGCAGCTCGTTCGAGGGCCACTGGCCGTTGTCACTGGACTCATCGGCATTGATGGTGTGCACGGGGGTTACACCGAGTCTCATCCAGTTTTCTCACTCGCCATTCGAACCTCAATTCGGGCCGGGAGCGGTGGAGTGCAGGAAAGCTGGGCTTTCTTTCTCCGAAACAAGGGGAATGAAGGCAACTGCAGTGAATTGCAGCACTCTTGGTATGGACTCGCCGACAGCAACTCCCCCAACGCTTGGTATTTCATTCAGTTGCCGTGGCCTGAAGGAGCGACCGATGCAAGTATTATCGTCTCCGCCAGCCAAGTCTGGGCCAACGATCCTAGAATCAAAGGACCCAAGATCACCAAAGATTCAGGATGGACTTACCTGGGATTTCAATTACCCGCTCCTGAAGCATCGGCTTCCCTGGATGGCGACATCACGCTTCATTACGCCATACCGCAAGGCTCGCGCATCGCCACGCAAGAATTGAGACCGGCAGGCACGTTGAGGTTCCACGAGCCCGAGGAGGGCGGTTGGGAGGAAGTGGAAAGGCGCATTGCCGAGCCTGCCGCCCGCCAGCGTTTTCAGCAGGCACGCCGAGCGCGAAAACCGATTCGCCCTGCTCCTCGTCCACATGACATCCCCTTGGCTGTGAATCCGCTTATTGCAGTTCACAAACCGCTGATTGGACCGGCCCATAACGGAATGCTGGCCCGCGACCGGGCCAGCCTGGACCCGGCCGAAGAAAAAGCGCGAATCGATCTCGAACAGGCGCTAATGAAAACACTTCCTGCCAACTTGCGGCCAGTTCAACCAATGCGGCAACCGTCGAACCCGCATTGACATGCCGCCGATAAGAGCACCGTTGGAGATTACCGGCAGGCGGCACGTACACCATCCAGGTCCGTTCAGATGGGTACACCGGCAATGATAGCTTCACTGCTTCGCAAGCTCGACCGCAACATCCTTGACGTCCGGCGATGCGGCCTGGCATTTGACCTTCGTCCAAGCTGGAGGCCGCGTCGAGCTTATTCGTCAGTGAACGGCCCGAATCTAAATAGAACTCTCAAGGAGGATTGAATGCGGAAGAATATTTTGCTTGGCGTCATCTTTTTGTGGGCCCCTCTTCTTTTGGCAAGCGGGGATGTCCAACCACTGAACATCAAAACTGGTCTTTGGGAAGTCACCATGACCAGTACAGTCAGTGGTCGCCCTCCCATACGCCCAGAAGCCTTGGCCCGGATGACTCCCGAACAGCGCGCCAAGTTTGAGGCGGCAATGAACCGGATGGCCAATGGAACACCAAAGGAAAAAACCTACAAGAAGTGCGTGACGAAGGAACAGTTGAATAAGGACCCGTTCAGCGAGAAGGGGAAATCGTGTACTCGGACCGTTCTGGCTTCGACGGGCAGCAAGATGGACGTGCGGGAGGTATGCGTGGATCAGAACGGAAAGAGGGATGTGACGATTCGAATTGAGGCAGCCGACTCCGAACACGTCACAGGCTCGGGGCAGGTGAATACGGCCGGCGGCAACAATTCCATGAAGATAAGCATGCACTTCACTGCGAAATGGATCGGCGCGGTTTGCACTGGCGTAAAGTAGTGGAAGACCCTGGCACGAGGAGAATTCCTTCCAGGTCAACGGCAAGCAAACGGATGATTGCTCGAAATAATTCTAGCGCCTGAAGACAATTCAAGCGGAGGCGTGTCATGAACCCGAATGTGGATCGTTTTCTGCGGCAGTTTACCGTTGTGGTGGTTGGGCTGTTATTGATCACCGCTTCTGGGTGTAACGCCGGACCTTCCAGCAAAAACCAGGCAAGCGGCGCGCGCGCACAATCCAACAGCCAAGCAAGCCAGGAGAATCCCGATCTCAGCCGCGCGGTCCTCTGCGTAAAAACAATGATGCAGAACCCGGTCGCTCCATTCCATTTTTTTCTATAAGAAAAACTCCACGGCCATGGGGGCGGCAGATTGGGAAGCGGACGTCTCACCCGGGACCATCGACGTTACCGTCAGCAGCGGAACCAATACGCACACAACCCACGCAGCGCGCGCCGACACCCAGAATTGGAACATCGCCATCATGGTCTTGATCCAGCCGTTGCCGAGCTTCCATTTTGTCATGGCGAGGTCTGCCACGAAGCGATCCGGATCCGAAAACGTGAACGGCTATGACACGATCAAGTACGCCGTGGACACTACTCATCAGGAACCGATGGACAAGGCCGGGTACATCGGCGGGATGAACGTCAAGGACTATAACATTGTCGGCTCAGCCTGGGTGACCAAGGACACCGGCTGCATGGTGAAATTTATCCTCGACTTCGAGCAGGACGGCAAGGACGGTAGCGTGGATAAGACTCACTACGAAGGCGTCATCACAAAGCGATAACTTCTTGCTCCTTCACGGAACAATTCCAGGCATGGCGCTGCGCAAATGATCACCGAGACAACGAACCATGCGGCGATCGGCCCGCGCGATCGCGAGAGTTTTTTCTACGCGACCAAGGCGAAACGCTCAGCCCCGCGCTCCGTTCGCAACTTCATACTCTTTCCAGTTTTCTTCACCAACACAGCAATCAGGCTGTCTCTCTGGTTTCTCTCCAGCCTTATCCCGGGGCCAACCGTCGCGCTGCAAAGCCAAATCAAGAATGGACTGAACCCTTGAATTGAGACAGGCAGGTGGTCGCACTTTGCCAGTGTGCCCAAAGAATTTGTCTCACCGTAGGGGTGCAGTCGCAAGACTAGGGAACAGGAAGGGAACAATAGCCACCGAATACCATGCAAAACCATGGTTCGAGACGCAAGAAAGAGCAAGTAGAATCAACTACATGGGTTTTCTGGAGCAATCGTCAGGTTTCCTTTCATCCGCTAACGTGGAAAACCCGACTCAAATGGCTCATGGAATCAAGAAAAATTGTGTGGGCGCTCGTCCCCGGCCTCTGGTGGGCCACTTATACATCCGTCCCGCCCTGTATGCAAGTGGAGACAGTCCTAACGGGGGACCCCGAGGGGAGAGCCGATTACCGCCTGCGGTTTGAGTGCGATGGAGGGAGACACTGCCGTTTGGACACTGAGTCGGCCTTTCGCGCGATCAGTCCAATTCCCTTTGCTCTGGCACTCTTCGATCAAGAGGGTCTAATTCGGCTTCTGCGCTGCGGCGGCCCGCTGGCAAGGGCCACGGCGCTCAGCTACACGGCGGTTGGTTACGAGCTACAGTTTCCTTGACCTGCCCCCATTTGCCAACCTTAACGATTGTTCGCGGGGGCATTGACACTGACCTACGCCTTGCTGGATGATAGTGCCCACTTAGCGGACCGAGCACGATAAAAGTGGACATCCTGGCGTCGTGGAGGGGGCCGCTCGACAACCTAACGGAACCTGCTCCGCGGGTCATCCAGGGAACTGCGCACGGTGCGAGCTCCCGGTAAGAGGAATGGACGCATTTGTGGATTTCCATGACGTGGCGGCTCCTCCTGGCGCACCCACCGAAAAGCTGTTTAATGAGTTGGAGGTTGACTTTAATCAGCCGTTGTCCGAGGGTCCTGTTCGCCGTTTGGTGTAAGCGGACGCCGTGAAGTTGTAGGCGAGATTTGATGGGCGCAGACGACATTTCAAAAAGAGGAGGCGAGCGATGAAACTGAAGCATGCGGTCGTGTTGACAACTCTTGCGGTGGTATGGCTTGCGCCGCCGCAGGCAGCCCGCGCGCAGCAGCGGGGGGCGGAGCCGAGGCCGTTCTTTGTAACGATTGTGACCCAAGGGGGGATAAAACTGAGTGAGGAAACCGTGCGCGGAGGAAAACAGGGCAAGATAGAAGGAATCAAGTTTTTATATCAGCTGAGCTCTCCGCGGGACGTCGCCACGGGACAAGCTACCGGGAGGAGACAGCACAGTCCAATTACTTTTACGAAGGAGTGGGATGCAGCCTCCCCGCAGCTCGTCCAGGCGGCGGTGACGAATGAAGTTCTCCGGAGCGTTACGTTCGAATTTGTGAAGACGAACCCAAACGGCAAGGAAATCATCTATGAGACCATTACGCTGACGAATGCGACGGTCGCGTCCATCAAGCGATACATCGCGACTCCCACGGGAAGTGAGCAACCCGACCCGCGCGCTCTCGAGGATGTCAGCCTAACGTTTCAGAAGATCGAAATTAAGAACACGGTGGCGGGCACTGCATCCATGGACACCTGGGCGACGGGGCCGCTCCGGTAAGGTTTATTTCTCGCCGCTGCAAAGCGTGGACACATCCGCACGGCATGCTGCTGCGGAAGCAGGCTGGCCAACAGGCCGCAAATCCCACGTTGGAAAAATAAAACCTCTTTGTGCAGAGAGGTTCCAGTGCTACGATCAGCCCACTTCTCGCACGTGGATTTGGGATCGTGCGGCATTTTTCCTATCAGGCCACTGGGCGCGTCCCTGCCGAAAGCAGGCAGAAGAATGATCATCTTCATGTGGCTTAGCAGGGTTTCGCCCGTCGGTGCACGTTGGGAATGTTGTCCCAACAGTATGGAGCCAGCCATGAGCATTAGAATCTACAGACCCTTTCAGGTGGGGATTCTGTCTCTCTTGCTGTTGCTTTGCGTTCCGCTCGCCGCTCAACAGCTCAGCGGCGACCCAGCGCAGTCCACTGGGCAGGCGGCGCCGAGCGCCGGTCAGCAACAGACTTCGCCCCAGAACCCCCAGGCCATCTCGCAGACAGGGCTGCTGCCGGTCTATGGAGTGGACGTGCGCCTGGACCCTGCTTGGGTAGACAGTTCGCAGTTTCCCAGTCAGTCGCCCGGTTTCCCGAACTCTGGAACGACCGCGGCATTCCAGCAGGTGTGGGGCGCATTGCAGTCGGGCGGTTATAACGTGATGAGGGTTCCAATCGACGTCCGCGACGCTGCCGGCGCCGCGAATCGCGCGGCGAATTTGTGTCTCTGGGCGAAGAATAATAATGTGCAGCTGATTCTGTTGCTGACCGGCTCCGATCCGGGACAACCGATAGGCCGAGATTACCCCACGCAAGCTTCGAGTTTTGTCCAATCGCTCGTCACATTAATGCGCAGCAACAACGGGCAATACCTGGCCAACTACTCGCAGATCATGTCCTACCAAATCGAAGATGAACTCAATCACGCTGGGCGACACGGAGGAATGGCGGCCTCGGCTGCTCAACAACTCATACTACAAGCCGCGCAAGCGTTGCGCAAGGCTGAGAGTGATGCCCTGAATGGGTCTGGCCTGGCGGCCACCCCGCTGATGGCCAGCACTTCATTCGATTTCGAACTGATCAAGGCGGGCGCAATTGCCGGCGGGACGCTGACTGACGCTGCTTACAGCCAAGCATATCAGTCCCTCAAACAAGTCCTTGTTGGTCTCGCGGGATCAACGGACCTGGATCTGCTTTCCGTGGATTGGTTTGCTGGGAGCGTGGGGGGCGGCGGCGTGGAGAAGGCACCGGCGTTGCTCAAGAGCCTCATCGCCGATGTCTCCGGCAAACAACTTGTGCTGACAACCGGGTTTTCTACTGCGTTCCGGTCGGCCGACGAACAGAAGCGTCTCTACACTATGGCCTTTGCCAATTTGAGCGACCTTCGCGCCAGCGTCGGCACGGACTGCCCTTTTGTGGGGACCATCTTTCGCGAAGCTCTGAACGGAAACAATCCCAATCCCAATCCGCCGCGGCCAACACTCCCGGGCGAGATGGGCAAGTGGGACTGGCAAGCCAAGGCTGCAGAGCTGACGGCCATGTGGACCCAGAATAAAACTTCGGACGACATGAGCTGGTGGTTGGCGAAGGTCGATAACAACATGGGCCTCGTGACACTGCAAAACGACGCGAGCGGGAATGTGGCTGTGAACCCGCTTCCCGCGCAACAGGGCATGACCCAGATCGCCAGTACGGTCAGTGATGTCAACGCTTCGATGGCGACCAATCCTGCGATGAACTTCAGCGGGCAGCCGACAGGCGCGCCAAGTAATCCTTCGGTGGACCCGAACGCGGCCGGCGCCGTGTCAACACCTTCTCCGTTCGTGATGGGCCTCCAAGGGGCAGTGCAGAAGGGCATGCTCGGGCTTCTGGACAACGTGTTCCAGCGCTTGGGTACGATGAGTGCATCTGCTGGAGGACAAGGCTTTAACAACCCAAATAATGCCGCCGCCCAATACAACAATAATGCGTATAACAACAACGGCGCACCGGGAAATCCCTATAACTATTACAATGGCAACGCCCCTGGTACTCAACCCGGAGGACAGCCAGCGGCGAGCTACGGTGGGCAACCAGGAGGCCAGCAGGGCGGTTACACGGGAAGACAGCCTGGTGGTGCTGCCCCAGGCTCCGTGCAGCTCGGTCCACAAGACGTCAGTCTGCAGCCAACGAATCCGCAAGTGGGATCTCCTGTGACGATCAACGTCAACCTGCGGAATGTTGGAGGGACGGATGTTTATGGCCTTATGGTGATGGCCGTGGGCGATGACAACTTCACGCTAGCCCAGACGGACAGCGTGCACATCGCGCCGAATTCGAATACCCCCGTGCCCTTGCAATGGATCCCCGCGACTGCAAAACCGTCTTACCAAATCACAGTGAACGTAGGCGATGGCTCCGGGAACCAACTGGCCAGCGCGCCGCTCAACCCCATTGCAGTAACAGCTATGCAGGCGCCCAACAACCCAGGCACTGGCGTTGTTGGCAGCGCAAACAATCCTGGTGGAGCGGGCGCAGACACCAGTGGGGGCGCGAGTCCCACCGGAGGGGCCGCCGGTACGCCCACGACTGGAGCCACTGGCGGTGCCGGGAGTGGGACGGCGGACTCGGGCAGCAATCCTCCAGCGGGCTCACAGCTCCTGCCAGGCGGGACTCCAGACACGAGTGGCGCAGGAACTTCGGGCAATCCAGGCGGGACGTTGAACTCTGTCACACCTATGGGGGCGGTGAAACTTGTAGGGATTCAAGTTGGCAATACGACGGATAGTCCGTCGCCGGGGCAGCAATCACCTGTGGTTGTTGCGGTTGCAAACCCTTACTTAGTTCCGTTGAACAACATCAAGGCTACCCTTATGGTAGACGGCAAGGATGTGCAGACACAGACGATGGGCGTATTGCTCCCGCAACAAAATCGCTCCTTGTTATTTCAAGGAGTCAACTTTCCGCAGGCTGGCCAGCACGAAGTCAAAGTAAGGGTTGACAGTCAGCGGCCGGGTGCGCAGCCACAGACGGGCACTGCGACGCAACGGATTGTAATCCGGGCAGGAACAAAGGCCCCGCCAGGCAGGAGCGGAGTTGCCGGAACTGGAGGCACCGCAAGAGGTGCGGGCCCATCGGCACAAGGCAATACGGGAACTACTGTGGCCCAAGCAGGGAAGGCGGGTCTCGGGCCCCCGATGGTGCCGCCGGTGAGGTCCGTTATGCCTCGTTCATTTCAGATTGGGAAGACGACAGTCGTCCCCACCGGAGCGGGGTCCGTGCCGGGCAACACAACGGGAAGCACCCGCAACAGCGCGTCTGCACCCTCAACCGGGACTCCGGCGCGGGTTGGCACAGCCGCTACAACCGGGTCACCTGGAACTCCTGTCGTCGCCATGCCAATGAAGTCTGGCTCGACAGGGGCAACAGCTAGTGCGGGCACAACCGGCGCAACACCTGCGCCACCTACCGGTGCTCCGGTAAGGATCATCGGGGGAGGAACTACGGTTAACCCTCCGCCGAATAGTGGCGTTCCACTGAGGCCTGGCCAGCCCGTGACGAAAGGCGCCACTGGCACAACCGGCGCAACACCTGCGCCGCCGACGGGTGCCCCGGTAAGACCCGGCCAGACTAGCACGACAACAATGACGACTCCGCCGAGCACGGGGCTCCCCCCGCGGCCCGGCTTGAGCGGAACAACCGGGGCACCGGGGACGCCCGTGACTTCGGGAAAGGCTGCTCCTGCAACTGCAACCACACAGGTAAACGTGAATCTTAGCGTGTCCTCAGGGGACATTCGCTTCAGCCCGACTCCACCCCGTACGGGACAGTCCACCACGTTTACAGCGGTGATACGGAACAACGGAACTTCGGCGGCTCAAGGGGCCTCCGTGGTTTTTAGGCTAATTGCGGACGGCCGCCAGGTAGCAGTCTCTGCGCCTCAGCCATTCAACATCGCGGGCCGCGGCACTTTCCAGGCCAGTTGGTCCACGGCGATACCCATGGGTCAGCAGATGCAGCTCGTGGTTTCCGTCACCGCAAACGGAGTGAATAACCAGGGCACTGTTTCCTTTGCGGTACCGCGTCAGAATGCACCGCTGAAACGCTAGAAGTCTCAGTGCGGCGGGGATCTGATGTAGGATTTTGACAAACTATGAAATGGATGCTCAGACATTGCGAGACCATAGCGGGAGGTAATTCAATGAGAGTGAGACTTATTTTGGCGCTGATGGCGATCGTTCTGGTTGCAGGTTCCAGTGCCGGAGCGCAACAAAGCGGCAAAGCGCTGACCAACCAGGATGTCATCTCGATGGTGAAGAACCTCTTGCCGGAGAGCGTCATCCTCAGCGCCATCAAAACCAACGACACCGATTTTGACGTCTCTGCCAACGGGTTGATTTCGTTGAAGAAGGCTGGTGTCACCGCCAAGGTGATGGAAGCGATGCTTGCCGCCGCCAACAACAAGAAGAATAGCGGGAGCGCACCGGCAACTCCTGATGCCACGGGACAAGCTCCGAATGCCACGGCCTTTGCCAGCGGCGGCGCTGGAGCACCGGCCGCCGCACCCGCGGCTGCGGCGCCTGCCTGGCAGCCGACGGTTTTATCTCGACAGGGCAGCACGATCCTCAATTTGGTTGCTGAAGCCACCGAGATCGTGCAGACCAAGTCGAAGGCTACTTCGCTGTCTGCGCTGGCGGCCGACCAGGCTCTGGGTCAGGCCTTGAGCCTCGGCACACAAGCGGCTCAACAGGCTTTGATGAAGTCGGGCTCTGCCATGGGCAGCTCCGCCGTATCGTCGGGGACAAATATTCTGGGCGGCATCCTGGGTCGCCGCCCTAAACAGGCCAAGGTTACCTACGTCTGGGCTTTGACCGGAGGGAGTTCCACGGCCAGTGCGGGCGCCAATCCGCCGACATTTGAGGTCAACTACGCCGGCATTCCGGGTGTCAACACCGACCAATTCGAGCCGGTGATCGTGAAGCTTTCCTTGACACCGCAATCGAACTTCCGGTTGGTCGGGGCCACCGAGGCGGCGACCACAGCGGAGCAGAGCGCACAGCAGGATTGGCCGATTTATTCCTCGTTTGTCGAAGACCGTATTGCCGCGAAGGTGCAGAAACTTGGTTCCGGGCGCGCGAAGGTCACCGCGGCTGCCGCACTAGCACCGGGACAATACGCGATCGCCCTCCGTCCCATCGATAAGTCCCACAAATTCTCGGGCGAGGAGGTTGGGAAGAATCAAGGCGAAGGCCTGCTGTTCAACTATGCCTGGTCGTTCTCGGTGCAGTAGAAGCCGCCCGCGGGAAGGGCGGCAGAACCACGGCGCGTACGCCCCGTGGGACATTTTCATTGCGACCGAGGAATCTACGAGTAAGTTCCAACGCAAAGTGGAGGTTCACCCATGACCGTCTTGTTCCGATACCGCAGCATCCGCAGGGCGGCGCTCCTTGTCATCTTGACAACGACCTGCGCCTATGGCCAGCAGCACTGGGGTGACTTCAAAAAAGACAGCTGCACCAAGCCGGGCTACCGCCAGTACTCGGCGGTCCTTGAGGGCATTCCATTCGGACAGTCCTGGGAGAAAGCGTGCGCCAGCAAGGATGCCACCATCGCAGGCCACTACTTTGCCAAGCCCGACCGATGCAGGAACCAGGGGCCGGGAATAGCGATGTGGGGGGAATTCGACGTGCCGGACAACAGTTGTAAGGCACAATGGGGCAGCTTCCAGCGCGGCGCCTGCACCGCGATTGGAAAGCGCAAGTACTCTGCGCAGATTCTGAATGTCCCTCCAGGCCAGACCTGGGAGAACGCTTGCGCAACCACTCCGGCCAACGTGCAAGGCCAGTCTTTCGCCACACCATCCAGGTGCCGCAACACAGGAGTCACGGGCGAATGGGGTGAATTTGATGTGAACGACAGCGCGTGTCAGGCGCATTGGGGCAATTTTCAGTCTAAGTGCACGACAACTGGAAAGCGCGAGTACTCGGCGCAACTCTCCGTGCCGGATGGTTTGTCCTGGGAGGCCACCTGCGCTGCCACCTCGGCTACCGTGGGCGGGCAGTCGTTTCGCTCCCCGACGCGGTGCGAAAAGAGAGGTGTCGCCGGTAGCGGCGGTGAATGGGGCATATTCGATGTGAACGACGCCGGATGTGAAGTCCACCTATCGTCGCCAACTGTTCTGTACATCGATAGGAGGGGATATCGATACGTCGAGACTTCAGACTCGTGGAAAAAAATGTGTACGGCCTTTCCGTGTTTCGCAGCGTTGCAATGGCCGGACTACGCTTCGTATTCGTTCGATGACAAGATAGATGGTCACCCCGTAGTGATTCAGCTGTGGAAGGGCTATTGTGAGAAGTTCTCGGGGCTAGAGCGATTTCCCGGCGGTATCGGCGCGGAAGTAGGTATTTATCGCCGCGAACCCGGACGGGCTCGGCCAACGTCGCTTCCGTTTCTCCCGCAGCAGCTTGCAGCTTTCTTTCTCAAGCCAATTGGGAGTTTAACCGACAATGATCTGTGGTGGGCTTATCCGGAGCTGAATACACAACTCAGTTTCACACTCGTCAATCCCATCACCAAAGAAACATTCTTTAGCACTGGCACTGAGAAGACGTACTGGTTGAACCGATGGATGGATGAGAGTAGCTATTCGAAATATAAGCAAAGCCAGGGAGCAGGAAAGACTCCAACATTCTCTGTGGATTACCGGCTGGAATACACCATTAATGGGACCAGATATAGTTGGTAACGATGCGCCCTGACATGTTGGCCGATTCAACATGCCGGGCCGTTTTCGGTGAAGTAGCCAAGGTTCAGGGTCAAACACCGAGCAGTTCTCAAGTCATTCTAGGGAGGTTGCAATGAGCGCTCCGAGATTCGTAGCAAATACCCTCGTGGCGCCATCATTGTCATGCGCGCGATTCGTGGTTACCCGGTTGGTCCTCGCAATAGCGGTCATGTTCGTGTGCTTGAGTGTCGCTCAAGCTCAGATCCACGTGACCGAGGCCCGCATCGGATGCCTTCCCATCCAGAAGGACCGCAACCTGACCGGACGTGTCGGTAACGCTTGCAACGGCAAGCTGTATTGTTCCTACAAAGCCCCAAATCCGCAGGCGAATGAGGATACCTGCGGCCACAAGATTGGGGTGCACCCAGGCAATGGAGATCATCTATCAGTTATCAGTGCGGCAATGGCCCCACCAAGGTCGTGACCGTACCCGGGGACACCTGGAACCACCCTCCTGCAGATTTGGAGTGTCGACCACCGGTGTCTTCGGGCGGAGGGGGCAAGAGGGCTAGGCTTTCAGGCAAACGGGAAGCTCAAAACGGAAATTCCGGGTAGAGGTGCAACCATGACACATTTTTTTCACTGGCGTCGCATCAGCACTATCCCGCTGCTTGTCATTTGGGCAACGACCTGCGCCTATGGCCAGCACTGGGGCAACTTCAAGAAGGATAACTGCACCAAGCCGGGCTACCGCCAGTACTCGGCGGTCCTTGAGGGCATTCCATTCGGACAGTCCTGGGAGAAAGCGTGCGCCAGCAAGGATGCCACCATCACAGGCCACTACTTTGCCAAGCCCGACCGATGCAGGAACCAGGGGCCGGGAATAGCGATGTGGGGGGAATTCGACGTGCTGGACAACAGTTGTAAGGCACAATGGGGCAGCTTCCAGCGCGGTGCCTGCACTGCGATTGGGAAGCGTAAGTACTCCGCTCAGATTCTGAATGTCCCGCCAGGCCAGACCTGGGAGAACGCTTGTGCGGCCACTCCGGCCAAAGTGCAAGGTCAGTCTTTTGCCACACCATCCAGGTGCCGCAACACAGGGGTGACGGGGGAATGGGGCGAGTTCGACGTGGCGGATAGCAGCTGCCAGGCGCATTGGGGCAGTTTTCAGCGCAGCGAATGTAATAAGCGCGAGTACTCAGCGCAACTCATTGTGCCGGACGGCTTGTCCTGGGAGACCACGTGCGCTGCCACCCCAGCCACTGTGGCCGGGCAGACGTTTCGCTCCCCGACGCGGTGCGAAAAGAGGCTCGCCGGTGTCGCTGGCGAATGGGGCATATTCGATCTGAACAATAGCTCAGGGGAAGTCCACCTCCTTCCCAACCAATGGCCGAACCCGAATAAGAACCCCAATGCCCCGATCTGGGGTTTCGCTGATACGCACAACCACCAATTCGCTTACCTGGGGTTCGGCGGGAAGTTCGTTGCGGGCGAAGTTTTCGACCCGAGCCCGGATGGCATCAAAGCAGCTCTTCAATGGTGCGACTGCTTCGGGACGCATGGTCCCCTATGCCTCCCTGAAGCCCCGACTCAGATTCATGGCCCTGGCGGAATTGGCGACCACTTGGGCGACCTCTTAACCGGGGGCTTAGGCATAAAAAATTCAGTTGGGCACTGCGTAGGGGGTTATCCGCAATTCGACGGATGGCCTCGCTGGGATTCAGTTACCCACCAGCAGAACTATTACCAGTGGCTGAAACGCGCGCATGCCGGAGGCTTACAACTGATGGTGATGATGGCCGTCAACAACGAAATGCTGTGCGAACCCATGGCCAAGACCGGACACGCGCCGCTAGGGTGTGATGACATGCAGGCGGTGGACCGGCAGTTGGCAAAGGCAAAAGACCTGGAAAACTACATCGCCCGGAATGACGGCGGCTGGTACAAGATCGTTTATTCGGGCGAGCAAGCGCGACAGGCCATTCACAACGGCCAGCTCGCAGTCGTTCTTGGAATTGAGGTGGCAGACCTGTTCAACTGTGCACGATTACCCAATCCATGTACCAATGATGCGCAAGGCCGCCAGTACGTCCGAACCCAGTTGCACAAGTACTATGACCTGGGGGTGCGCCATCTATTCGCCATCCACGCCACCGATAATGCGTTTGGCGGTACGGCAATTTTCGAAGACGTCTACCTGCTGAACAACATGTTTTTCAACCGTGGCGGCTTTACGGTGTACGACTGCTCGGCGCAGGGAGTGAACTTCACCTTGGGTATCCCCTCGGTTATCGAGCAGCCCCTGTGGCAGATGCTGCATAGTCTGGCTCCGGGACAAGTCCCCAGTTACCCGGCGAAGGGGCAATGCAACGCACAAGGCCTCACCGAACTCGGGAAGTTCCTCATCCAGGAGATGATGAATCTCCACATGATCATTGACGTGGACCACATGTCATGGAAAGGCATTGACGACGCACTGAAAATGGCAGAAGCGGTTCATTATCCGGGAGTGATCTCTGGCCATTCCGGGTACATCGAGACGTCGCGAGGCCGCCATAAGAAACACGAAGCACAGAAGAACGGAAGTCAGTTGATAAGGATATTCAATCTGGGCGGCATGGCGGGAGTCATCACGGCCCAGGGGAAAACAGAGCAGGCAGATGCAGACGACGGGATCGGTGCGCCGCAGGGGTCCAAGGTCCCGAATGACTGCAGCAACTCATCCAAGACCTTCGCCCAGGCATATCAGTTTGTGGTTGATACAATGGGTGGCCCTCAGAAAGCCCGCGTTGCATTGGCCACCGACCTGATGGGTGCTATCTACCAGCCGGGCCCGCGCTATGGGGAGGACGCGTGCTACGGCGGCAAAAGTGCTGAGAAGGCGGCGCAAAAAGACAACAACCGGGTCAAATATCCATTCACCCTGCCTGGTGCGACGTTGGCACTGTACCAGAGCCGCGCCTGCGATGGCCGGGATTTCAGTGCGGCCACAAAGGATTGCACAAAAACCTTCGACTTCAACTTTGATGGCCTGGCGCATGTGGGTATGCTGCCGGACCTGATTCAAGATCTGCGTCAAATCGGAGTCAGCGACAACGACCTGACTCCGCTGTTCCGGTCGGCGGAGGGCTACATCTCCATGTGGGAAAAAGCTGAACGGGCTAGGCCGTGACCGTACCCATGTTGACCGTGCACGCGACGCCTGACAGCGGGATAAACCAAGACGCGATAGGGACGACTAGAAGTCATCTCATAAATGGGGGGACGTCGCAAAAACGGCAGGGCTTACAGAGTCAAACTCGTAAAACGGAACAAAGCAAACGCCAGGCGGCCGGGAGGGCAACCATGAGCGTAAGAAAGCGATCTTGCGGGAGACCAACGATGAACTCAGAATCGCGCAAAAATCTTGCGTTCCAGGGATTCATTCGGGTGCTTGCAACGTGCCTGTTTATCTACATCGCTGGAGAAAGTTACGGGTTTAAAGTGGGCCTCCCCACTGATAAGACTGCGATTCACGAGGGTATTACCGCGGAAGCGATCACGGCGACGGCCCCGGTGGATCCCCACTACCATGAAGCGACGCCCGTGGGCTCGCCGCCGGTCTTACGCATCAACGCCACATTCGTCCACAACGTAAATGCTGGCGTCGTGAATACGGACATCACCCATCAATTTGAACCGAAGTATCACTTCGATGACAGCACATGGGCGAATCCAGGGTTCGACGACGGATTCGGGAATCTCCACGATCTTTTGCAACGCGCGAAGCGAGAGGCAATGATTTGTGACACACAACCCTGCACGATCAACCCGCTCTTCCTGCAACCGATTCACGACAGTTTCCGCGGACTCGTGATGGATCTCGAAGCCACGTATTGGGACCTGGCTTTCAACCCCGGCTGTTCCCTTCAGCCCAAATGTCCATCAGGAGAGTTCGTCGAGTATGCGACAGATACTACAGAAGGGGCGCTGGTGGCGCTGCCTGACGACAATCCCGATCCTGATAATGATCTGTTTACGGGAATGTTTCAGATGCTGACTGGAGAGTTAGAAGACAGCCTTAGCGGACGCTTAGAAGACATGGCTCCCAAGGACCTGGACTTCCAAAATGACGTTCGGTACTTACGGATCATCTACAACGAATTGCAGGCTTATTATGCCTGGCAGCACCTGGGGCACGCATTCCACGGTGTCCAGGATTTTTTCGCCCATTCCAACTATGTTGAACTAGCGGCTGGCTTGCCGGGACCACCCTGTCCGCCGTCTCTTCAGAACTCGTCGTGCGGCACATCCAGTATCTTGGCGGCAACGGGGCTTGCCCCCAACGCCCTCCGGATCCCAACCGGGATTCCAGGAGTGCACTGGACTCTTGACACATTCAAGCATCAGTTCAACACAGGAGTGCTCCAGGAGATCTTGCCCCAGTACGCGCAGTTGCAGACGGGCTTCATCAACTGGGTGGCAGACTGGTGCGCCAGCGAGTATATGATAACCGATCCTATAGCGGATGTTCGCGAGCCGCTGCCGAACGGTGCAAACCCGGACCCGCCCCATTCCTCCTCTGGATACCGCTTTTGCCATTACCTTACGCCGACTACACCCGGTCTGAACAAGGACGAACCATTCGAAAAGTCCGGCGACGAACCGGCTCATCAAAACTTCGATTACGCCAGGTGGGCCGCCCTCCAGGTCTCCAAGGCACTGTGGATGTCCTTCTTGAATGATCTTTCGGCGCCCCCCACGAGTTCATTGGGCACCATCGTCCAGCGCTGGGGTGACTTCAAGAAAGATAACTGCACCAAGCCGGGCTACCGCCAGTACTCGGCGGTCCTTGAGGGCATTCCATTCGGACAGTCCTGGGAGAAAGCGTGCGTCAGCAAGGATGCCACCATCGCAGGCCACTACTTTCCCAAGCCCGACCGATGCAAGAACCAGGGGCCAGGAATAAGGATGTGGGGGGAATTCGACGTGCCGGATAGCGGCTGCCAGGCACATTGGGGCGGTTTTCAAAAGGGCGCTTGTGTAGCGAGCGGAAAACGGAAGTACTCCGCGCAGATCATGGGCGTCCCGCCAGGCCAGAGCTGGGAGAGTGCCTGCGCCTCGACTCCGGCCAACGTGCAAGGCCAGTCTTTTGCCACACCATCCAGGTGCCGCAACACAGGGGTGACGGGGGAATGGGGTGAATTCGACGCGTCGGATAGCAGCTGCCAGGCACATTGGGGCGGTTTTCAAAAAGGCGCCTGCGTAGCAAGCGGAAAACGGAAGTACTCCGCGCAGATCATGGGCGCCCCGCCAGGCCAGAGCTGGGAGAGCGCCTGCGCCTCGACTCCGGCCACCGTACAGGGTCAATCGTTTCCCACCCCTTCCCGCTGCGTCAACACAGGGGTGACGGGGGAATGGGGCGAATTCGACGTGCCGGATAGCAGCTGCCAGGCCCAGGCACATTGGGGCGGTTTTCAAAAAGGCGCCTGCGTAGCAAGCGGAAAACGGAAGTACTCCGCGCAGATCATGGGCGTCCCGCCAGGCCAGAGCTGGGAGAGCGCCTGCGCCTCGACTCCGGCCACCGTACAGGGTCAGTCGTTTCCCACCCCTTCCCGCTGCGTCAACACAGGGCTGGGTGGGGAATGGGGCGAGTTCGACGTCACGGACAACACCTGTCCCGAGTAGTGAGCATGAGAGAGCGGGCTCATAGGAAGTATATTCCAAGACTGAGCTACTTGCGGAGGTGGATCAATGCTCCAGGATATGCGCCGTAGCCGTTCTGAGGATCACTCACGTTTTGGCTCGGAAGACTCTATGCCCCACGCCAGGAAACCCAGGATTGTCGCGTCGCTGCTGGTCATTGGCTCCTTCCAGATGGCAGGCTGGGCACAACGCGCCCCTGTTGCAAGCAACCCTGCCGGGACCAGGCCGAATTTCCAAGGTTTCGCGCGGCCCGGAGCAGGTCCGAGCGGACTTACGGTCACGGCAGTCACCCCGAACAGCGTCGTGCTCGCTTGGAAGAGCGTCGGCCCTGGTGCGACCTATCAGGTGTTTCGCAATAACAAACCGCTTCTCGCCCAGCCCACCGCGGCGACTACTTTCACCGACACCGCCGTGCAGCCGGGGACAAAATATTCCTATTTTGTGGTCGCGAATCAAACTGCCAGCGGAACTTTGCCAGGAGCCAGTTCGGTGCTGAGGATCATGGTCCCCACGGTGCTCGTCGAACGGCCGGTCCGGTTGCGTACGCTTGTGCAACCAGGAACTATCGCCGGTGTCCAAGCCCCCAACGCCAAGTCCGCTACCACCCCGAGCACATCGCGTGGCCGTGTTCTGCCGCCATACCCGGGAGCACTTGACAATCCTGTGTTGCGCCGACGGGGAGCACCCCCGGCGCAGTTAACCGCGCAGGTCTCCGGTGCCAACGCCATCGTGCTCAAGTGGCAACCGCAGCCGGGTGCCGTGTACCAGATCGTGCGAAACGGCAAAAGGCTATTGTCTAAGCCGATCACCCAGGCGATATTCACGGATACGGACGTGCGGCCGCACAGCGCGTACACCTACATGGTCATTGCACTCTACCCTGGTTTGAAGACGCTACCTAGCACGAGTGCGATCACACACGCTGACACGCCCTAAGACTCTGGGATTTGGCTAGGGGCTCGCGGTTTGCGGTGAAGGCGGAGATGGATTTGCGAGGACATCGGCTTCGCCTACGGAAGCGGCCTTGGGCGTGGACAAGCGCATTCCAGCAAGCGGCTATTTCGATTTCACACAAGAGGAGTAATCCATGAACGGACACACAAGGCGCGAATTCCTGGGCAGGTCGCTTCCCGGAGCTGTACTAGCAGGCACGGGTCTTACGGTGTTGCAACCACTGCTCTCTTTCGCGGCGGACCAACAAAAGGAGCAGCGAGGCTACACCGCGGGAAAATACGGAATCGAACTCGACGGACAGTTCGCGGGCTGGATCTACTCCGCCGACGGCGGCGACGCGACCTCCGACGTGGTGCTCGAAAGGTTGGGTCCCGACAACATCCAACACAAACATCTCGCCGGCGTGAAGTACGAGGAAATCACCTTGAACTGCGGGATCGGGATGTCCAAGGGTTTTTATGACTGGATAAAAGCCAGCTTTGACAAGAAGTTTATGCGAAAGAACGGCGCGATCATCGTTTCCGACTACAACTTCAAGCCGATTTCTCGCCTCCAGTGGACCAACGGGCTTATCACGGAGGTCGGTTTTCCGGCGTTGGACGCGGGCGGGAAGGACGCCGCCAAGATGACCATCAAGATTGCCCCCGAGTTCACGCGGATGGTTGCCGCGGCCCAGGGGGCTTTACGTACACCAAGCCAAATCGTACAGAAAAAATGGTTGCCCGCGAACTTCCGCCTGCAGATCGCCGGCTGCCAAACGGCATGTTCGCACGTGAACAAGATTGAAGCGATCGCCCTGAAGATTGTCACAACCGCGAATCAAGTGGGAGTCGCAAGGGACTACGAGGTCGTGCCCGCCCACTTGGACGTGCCCAACCTCGCTATCACCACCGCGGAAGCCCAGGCGGCGGAGTTCTATCAGTGGCACCAGGATTTCGTCATTCAGGGCCACAACACACGCGACAAAGAGCGGGGCGGCACGCTCGAATTCCTCACTCCCGATCTCAGGGAGTCGCTCTTTACCCTGAGTTTCCGCGGCCTTGGCATCTTCAAATTCGCCCCGGAAAAGGTGGAAGCCGGCAGCGAAAATATCCGCCGCGTGAAGGCAGAGATGTACTGCGAGGATATCGGCTTCGCCTACGGCGGCGGTGCGGCTTGGGCTTAGAGCGCGCGGACGTTCTGAAATTGTAAGCAAAAAGCTAACGATAATCGCCCCGCACACGCGAATAAAGATCCCTTGCGAAGTGATTCTGACCGGCCGTGGCGTAGGCAACGTGAGTTCCGGCGGCGGGCTCCATTCTCCGCCCTGCTTGGTCGATGCAGGGGGGATGGCCGAACCCCCGTACCACCGGCTCACAGCCGCAAAAATGAGGCCGCCGACAACCGCAACGACGATCATGATGAGATCGACATTAGCCAACGCTTGTTCAGTCCGTTCAAAGAATGTAATCCGGAATTTTCACTCTTGCGTTACCCATGATTAAGTCGACGTGCGGTTTGCTCCGGCGGAAAACAAATGCCAGTTGTAAAGGTTGGCATCGGTCATGGCTGGAGAGGTCGCGGGCGAAGCCACCAAGGCTGCTTCACACTTGCTGCAAGTCAGGGATCCGAACACGTTGTCGTTTCCGCAGGCAGGACAAAACATGAAAGCCTCCGTAGAGCAAATCGGATAGCTTCGGGGTGCGCTCAACATTTAGGGAGAGAAACCGGAGAGGACCTTATATGTTCGGGTATGAGCGCGTCGGGCTGACATTCTTCTGTCGAGCCGCTTCGTGGCTCGGGGCCGAAGCTCGCTGGTTCAAATCCAACCCCCGCAACCAATTATCTTCTTAGTTCACAGGAGGTTGCTGGCTCACGGCAGCCCCTTTTGTTTTTTGAAAAGGTCCAGAGGGCTCCAGAATTTCTCCCAACTGGGCTGCTATTTCGCCCGAGCAGATGCGCCCTTTGCGGATGAGCAGGGCCGCCGTTCGCGATGAATCTCTCTGGTTTCGCTTTCTAACGACGGTGCGAGGAGACGGCCAGGAGTTCTTCTTCGCTGTGCTCTCCCAATTTGGAGGCCTGTGCCGGTGCGTGGCCGAATCGCCGGAGAAAATAAAGATACGCAAGAACCACGGCCGGAAGAAGCAGCAACGAGTCCTGCCAGGCAGCGGATTTGGACTGTGAGGCAGCACCCACCAAGCCGGTCAGGAGAATTCCGACCAGGAAGTAGGGGAAAACCCATTCGTAACATTGCTGGCAAACCTGTTTGAGAGGCTTTCTCTCCACCAGGCTGACCACCATCGAGACAAGCGCAGTGTTCAGAGGCACGTAGAAACTGCCCGCCAGAAGAATGACAGCCAGCGAGGAAAGCGTCCCTATCTGACGGACAGCAACATGGGAAATCCCGTAAGCCACAGCGCTGCTCGAGACCAGGGTCGCGGCATTGAAAAGAACCTGAACCAGTCGGAGGCTTTGTCTTGGCCTCCACATGGATTGAAGGAGAGCAGCAGCAAGACTGGCCGCGATGACCTCTGGAAAGCGGAAAGCGGCCATGCCGATTAATAGGAAAACAAAATTCGGAGAGATGTTTCCGGTAAACCCGGGTATACGGACTTTCAGCGTCGACGCGAACAAAGTGAGACCGAGGAAAGCCGAGAACGCCGGGAGGTTAGGGGAGGACCACGATTTTGCCGCAAGAACCACCATCACGGTTCCGGAAGCAAGGATGAGGGCAATGTATGCTTTGGCGGTATTTGGCATCGTAGATTCTCTCACCATTTACCCGGCCCTCCTATTGGGAATCCCCGTCGTCGCCGACCCCCAGGGCCTGCAGGACGGAGTTGCCCCAAACCACGGAATTTCCCCAGACCACGCTGAACGACTGGTCAAGAGAATTGCCCCAGACTACGGAGTTGCCCCAAACCACGGATTCACCGGTGACGAGCGTACCGGAGAAGATCGAATCCCCCCAGACAACAGAGTTACCCCAAACGACGGAGTTGTTCCAGATGGTCGTGGGGTCTGAAGTCAGGTAAATCATATTCGTGAGTTGGTCACGACTTACCTGGGGAGATTTCGCACTGCCGACGGTTGACGGGGCAAGATCGGTGTTGGAAAGCGCGGCGGCCACATCCAGGAAGCCTGCGCCGACAGCGAAGATGTCGTGCTGCAGGTTGTAGTTGTTCCCATGAGTGTCCGCGGCGTTTGCAAATTGCGAGTATGCCTTCCAGGCCGTCTTCATCAGGCGCGCTTTGACCTGGTCCGGGGTGAGCTGGGGGTTCTGCTGCAACAGGAGAGCGGCAGCACCGCTGACCACAGGCGTTGCCATACTGGTCCCGCTCAACCGCAAATACTTTGCGGGGCCGAATTGACTTCCGCAATTATAGCCAGAACTATCGCAGGGATAGACATCGTATTGTGGGTAATTAGTCGGAATGGTGCTGTTCGCCGCGAGCAGGGACACGACGCGGTTGCCGGGCGCCACGAGGTCCGGTTTCACGATGTGGTCGAGCAGCGTCGGTCCCTTGGAGCTATAGCTGGCGACGGTTTGGGCCGCCTGCGTCCCCGTTGTGCCGTGAAGAGTGGAAGCCCCGACCGTGATGACGTACGGATCATTTCCGGGTGCGCCAATCGTGGCATACCCGTGCGTACCATAGGAGTTGTCACGCCCGGTGTTGCCGGCAGCCACGACAACCACGATGCCGGCGTTCCAAGCGGCTTCCACAGCCTGGCAAAGGGGATCTACCGTGTAGCTCTCGTACACCTGGCGCCCCAGCGAAAGATTCAGCACGCGGATGTTGTAGGTGTTCTTCAATGCGATGGCTTGCTGGATCGCTGCAATAACCGTGCTGTCCGTCCCCGCACCCTTGCCGTCCAAGGCGCGGAGATTGATGATCGTCGCTTCGGGGGCGATACCGCGGTAGACTCCGGGGTAGTTGCTCGTTGAGTCGTAGGCATTCCCGGCCAGGATTCCGGCTACATGTGTGCCGTGGCCATACGCGTCCCGTGTGGTGGTGTCGCCGGAGACGAAACTCTCGCTGTACACGATGCGCGACGGCTGGAGGTTAGCGTCCGAATTCAGGTCATCCACGGTACTCACACCGCTATCCACTACAGCAATCCCTATTCCCGTGCCGTTCCAGCCATTCGAATAAGCGATGTCCGCGTTCACTGCCGTAATTACATGGTCGAGCGAGCCCTTCAGATGGCGATCCGGCGAAATATACGCAACATTTGCGTGCGCCGCGAGATTGGAAATGTTGCGCCCTTTCACAGTCACGAGCTCTGCTTTGACCACCGGCAGTTCGGTCTTCTTGGTGAACTCCTCGCCAGCCAGGTCCGCTTCCGACGGGGGCTGGCGGAACTGAATAATGACGTCCACTGCGGCTTCGGGCTTGACTCTCTTGAGATCCGGGGAAATCTTTGCGGCAAGCACGGCGCCGGCATCATCATCAGTACGTTGCGTCCCATACTGGGTCTTTGCATTGGAGTCGGTTGGCTGGGCCGCAGACTTCGGATTGCTTCCAGTGTTCACCGCGCCATCGGCTGGCGACTGAATCTGCGCAGAAAGGGCCGCTCCCTTACTCTTGTTTGCCCTGGTGCCTGAGAACGGGTTGAGCCTGGATACTTGCCTTAGAGCGCTGCCAAGAAAGGAAGTCTCTTTGGAACGATCAGCCGGGCCTGATGTAGATGTGGAAGAGTCCTGAGCCGGACCGGCAAGGGCCGCGCTCGTTGGCGCGTTGGCGTCGTCTTGAACCCCCGGGAAGTAGGCGGAGAATCCCCATGCCATGGTCACAAGGAGCAGAGCTATCAGCGCTCCCCAGGTAGTCGTCTTGAGGATCGTCCCCGTACTGGTCTTGGGATTTTTTTCCCTTGCCCTTTTCATCTTTAGATTCCCCTCAGAACGGAACAGTAGACCTTTGACGGTGTAGCCGGAATTCCTAATGTTTCAAAGGGGGGGCGGTTCATGGGTACAGTTTTAGGCCAGGTGGCATACGCCAGCCAATAGTACAGGGGTAGGAGCGGCCCTAGTACCAAAGTCCTACCGTATTTTTGAGACGTTATGGCAGGAGCTTCCCTCAGATTTCAACAAGGGGTATATCTTGAGACAAATCCTGCCGCTAGTACTATTTGCAATCGCGGTCTGGCGGCACAATCTGGCCTTAGGGCGGCCATTGCTCTCGCTCTGTGGATGCAGTGTTGTGCTTGCGGGCTGCAAGACCATGCTTCCTTACGGAGCGGAGCCGTTCCACTTCTTAGCGCAGTGGAAACGAAACGGCTGATTCTGACCAGATGGAGCCGGAAGGATCTATAGAGGGTCAAGGACATGGAGTTGCAATGACGAAGTGGAAGAAGATGTGGAGCACCCCCGGAAAAGACAGGGAGTTCCTCGGGTGGCCGGCGATCGTGTTCATCCTCACGCAATTGGTTTTTGGCCTGCCACTGCTGCCTTACGCGCTCTTCCGCTGGCACTCCGCTGACCCTTTGCGCTTCGCATCTTTCTTGGCCGTAGCGCTGGCCGCCTCGCTTTTCAAGGTGCGCCTGCCGGGCATCCACGCCACGATGTCGGCCAACTTTTTGTTCATCCTGGTGGGCATCCTCGATTTGTCCTATCCGGAAACTCTGCTGATGGGTTGTCTGGGGGGGCTGGCTCAGTCCTTGTGGTATGCCGCGCCGAGACCTCGGCCAATCCAATTAGCCTTCAACTTGGCAAATCTGGCGCTCTCCATCACGGCTGCCAACCTGGTCTTTCATAGCCAGATAGCCATTCGCATCGGATTCACATGGCCGCTCTTGCTGGCGGGAGCGTCCTCAACCTACTTCTTATTCAACACGCTCTCTGTATCCGGCGTGATTGCGGCCGCAGAGCGACAGAATCCTGTGCGAGTCTGGAAGGAATGCTATCTCTGGTCTTTCCCTTACTATTTGTTGGGCGCGCTGGTCGCAGGCGCGGTGAGCATTGTCAGCCGGTACATAAGCTGGCAGTTCGCGATTCTCGTCTTCCCCATCGTTTACTGGATGTATCGTTCTTACCGGACATATCTCAACCGCTTGGAGGCGGAAAAGGAACACGCCAAGCAGATAGCGAATCTGCACCTCCGCACCATCGAAGCTCTATCCCTGGCGATTGAGGCCAAAGACCACACCACACACAGCCATCTCCGGCGGGTGCAAGTTTACGCTCTGGCAATCGGCAACGATCTGGGGTTGAGCGAGCAGGAATTGAACGCCATGCGCGCCGCCGCGATGCTGCACGACATCGGCAAGCTCGCTGTTCCCGAGCATATTCTCTCGAAACCCGGGCGGCTGACCCCCGAGGAGTTCGAGAAGATGAAAATTCACCCGATTGTAGGCGCGCAGATTCTCGACCGGGTGGAATTTCCTTATCCGGTCGTGCCCATCGTACGCTCCCACCACGAGAAGTGGGACGGCTCCGGTTATCCCGATGGTCTCAAGGGAATGGAGATTCCAATCGGTGCGCGCATCCTGACCGCCGTGGACTGCTTCGATGCCTTGTCTTCCGAGCGCCCGTATCGGCGTGCTTTGACCCCCGAGGAGGCGATGAATTCCCTGATCGCCGAAAGCGGCAGCAGTTTTGACCCTAGGGTGGTTGAAATCATGAAACGGCGTTACCAGGAATTGGAGTTGGTCGTGAGAGACACGGCGTCCAGTCGCAAGGGCCTCGACTTTCACACCGTGGATCGTCCAGCGGTTCCCTCAGCGGGCCTTGTGCATGAGCCCGACGAAGCTGAAGTCCGCGCGGCGTCCTTCCTCGCCTCTATTATCTCCGCTCGCCAGGAGGCCCAGCTTCTCTTCGAGTTGGCACAATCGCTTGGGAATTCTCTGAGCTTGAAGGAGACGCTCTCGGTGGTCGCGGTCCGCCTGAAGGAAATGATTCCTCACGATTCCATCGTTTTCTTCATCTGTCAAGACGGAAAGCTCATACCCGAATATGTTCATGGCGTGGACTACGAGCTGTTCAGTTCCCTTGAAATTCCTTTTGGGAAGGGCCTTTCCGGCTGGGTGGCGCAGAATGAGAAGCCGATCATCAATGGAAATCCAGCGGCCGAAACGAGCTTCCTAGGAGATCTGGCGATCGTTCCTGCGCTCCAGTCTGCCATCTCCGTGCCCCTCCGCGGACGCGCAGGTATCGCGGGAGTGCTTTCACTTTACCTGCGCGCGAAGAATGCTTTTTCGAACGATCATGTGCGGATGCTCCTGGCCGCGAGCTCGAAGCTTGGCCTGTCCGTGGAGAACGCGCTGGAGTTCGAAAAAGCCCAAAGCTCAGCGAGCACGGATTTTCTGACCGGCCTGCCCAACGCACGCTCTATTTGCCTGCATCTGGAATCGGAGATCTCCCGCTCGCGGCGGGGGGGGAGCCCCCTGGGGGTGCTCTTGTGCGATCTAAATGGGTTCAAGAAGGTCAACGATAATTATGGCCATTTGACCGGAAACAAGCTCCTGCAAGAGGCGGCCCTTACTCTGAAGGCCGCGTGCCGTGAATACGACCAGGTGGGGCGCCTCGGCGGCGATGAGTTTGTCTTTGTCCTGCCGAAACTCACTGCGGGTGGCGTGGCTGAGGTGAAGCACCGCTTGGATCGAGCAATCCAAGAAGCGTGCCTTAAGGCCTCCGGCGGCGAAATCGTTTCCATGAGCGTTGGGGAGGCCTTCTATCCGGCGGACGGCACGACAGCGGAGCAGCTTCTCTCGGAAGCTGACAAGAGAATGTACGAAGCCAAAGAGAAATATTATGCCGGGTCCGGATCCGCACCTCCCGCGGGGTCCGAGGCCGTGAAGCGGGTCTTCGCCTGGAGCGGACATCGGGCCGGCGGAGAGTGATGAGTTCCGTGAAAAAGATCCAGTGGCTGCGGAGACTGCTTCGGCACGTCCTGGTTCTTGTTGGCTTGGCGCTGCTGGGGGCCTTCCTCGCCGCTACTCTGGTGCGCTATTCACCGGGCTATGGCGTGGATGAACGGGAACTGGACCCGCGGTTCAGCCCAACCAGCGTGGAAGCCATTCGAAAGCAGCACCGCCTCGACTCGAACCTGTTTCGTTATTACGGCGAGTATCTCTCCGCCGCAGCACGAGGCGACTTCGGCACCTCCCAATCGCTCCAGCGCCCCGTCTCCGAACTTGTGAAAGAGCGGTTTCCGGTCACGGCGCACTCGGTCTTATTCGGAGTGGTCACCGCATGGACGATGGCATTCGCTTTGGCAGTCACTGGCCTGCTCTTTTGCGGCTGGATCTTTGAGGTATCCAGCACGCTGTTGAGCGGGCTCTTGCTGGCTCTGCCGTCCGCGGTGATAGCCCTGCTATTTGTCCATCTTCGCGCCCCCGTCTTTCTCGCCATCGCCATGGTCACTTTTCCAAAATTGTTCCGATTCATCCGCAACCTTTTGGCCCACGCCTATGATCAACCTCATGTCCTCGCCGCTCGCGCGCGCGGAATCGGGCCGGTCCGCATTTTTCTGTGCCACGTTATCCCCCTCGCCGCGCCCGCGCTTGTGGCCCTTGTGGGAGTTTCGATCAGCATAGCGTTCGGTGCCGCTGTCCCGATAGAAGCCTTGTGCGACTCCGCAGGAATTGGTCAGTTGGCGTGGACTGCAGCACTCAATCGCGACCTGCCACTGGTCATGAACCTGACCGTCATCGTGACCTTGATCACGGTGGCGTGCAATTCCGTCGCGGGGTACTCCGCGAAGGCCATTGCGAGAGAAACATGAGCGCGAAGAGACGCCTGCGTTTGATTGCCGTGTGCGTCCTCAGCGCCATTGCTGTGCTGGCTGTGGGCGCAGGAATCGTCACGCCATATCCTTACGCTCTCCAATTTCGGGATCTTCCGAATGCCTCTCCTACCACCATGCACCCGTTGGGAACGGATGCTCTTGGCCGGGATCTGCTTTCACGCCTGCTGTACGGCACGCGCGTTTCGCTCCTCCTGGCGCCGGCAGCGGCGCTGCTGTCGACCTTGATCGCAGGAGTCTTGGGCGGGGCAGCCGGGCTGTTGGGCGGGTGGTACGAGAGATTCATCCTCGCGGTTACGGACCTGTCCATGGCCTTGCCCTTACTGTTCGTGCTGATCGCATTGCGTGCGATGTTGCCATTGGACGTTGCCCCGCTCGCCTCCGTAGTCGCCACATTTCTGCTGTTGGGCCTGCTGGGGTGGCCTTCTTCCCTTCGTGTTGTCTGGGCCGCCGCCCGAAGCACACGGAATTCCGACTTCTTGCTCTTGGCCCG
>WNGH01000845.1_pt1 | contig 32575 bp, 24 predicted proteins | sample 5400631 | NCBI WGS metagenome assembly WNGH01 (sample SAMN13153373, study PRJNA577476) | soil metagenome | isolation source: 115 cm soil or saprolite under Garry oak tree replicate 1 | place: USA:California | collected 2016-06-15
GGCCAGGTCTGGGACGCGACGAAGGAGATCGTGTGTCTTTTGGAAACTTTCGCTCTCGTCCTCGTGCCCTTCAATCACGCTGACAACCCTCCCGCCAGGGCAATGCCGAGGAAAGGACTCCGAAAAGCCTTCGGTCTTCTTGCCATGATCCTCGGTACTGAGCATGCCGGCGACAACTGCGACCTTCGACCCCGGAAGAACAAACTTGCCCATCAACTCGCCGACTAGACAGCCGTTCAGCCGCGGTTCCACGCAGACGATACTGGAGCGCCGGCTCTCGGGGGCATCAGTGGAAACACAAACGACATGAATGCCTTTTTCTTCTGCGTCGTCGATCAAGGCCTTGAGAGCTTTTGGATTTCCAGCCGTAAGAATGATCCCATCGACGCCACTCTGGACCAGCGATTTGAATGCTTCGGTATCACCCTCTCCGAGCACGGGAACGGAGCGATTCACAAACTGAATCCCAAGCTGGGAAAGGCCGCGACTCTCGTCCAGAACGCCACCCCACAATTGGTCGTAGAAAAAGTGGATTTCCCTGGGCATGCACACGCCGATGCGGGCGCCGGCTTTAGCAATGGACAGAGCGCGTGCCGCCAGATTCGGGGTATAGCCTATTTGTCGCACAACTTGCAAAACGCGCTGGCGCGTCGATTCCTTAATACCGCCGCGCCCATGCAAGGCGCGATCCACGGTCCCGATAGAGACCTTGGCCAGTTCGGCAATCAAGTGAATTCCGCGGCGTTGTTTAGCCATGCCGCAGATTCCCGTTCTTCATTCGCGCACCGCTTGAGTTTCTAAATTACTACTTGCATCAAAAAAGAGTGAGGCCTCAACACTGACGCACCAGAATTGGAGAGCTTGGCTGGTATCTTACGTCATCTCCAGCGTCAGGGTGACAAGAAAGTTTCGAAGGGGAATTCGCACTTTTGGGGCGTGGATTAGGGATGTTATGTTCCGCGGGCTTCACCGTGCCTACCTTCATCGAACTGCCAAACTGCGGCGGCGCACTTCATTTGTCGATCACATTCAATTTCGTTTCCATCAGATCGGCGGAATTTCTCCCAACCATTATGCTGAAGACTCCCGGCTCAACGACGCGTTGCATGTCGCGATTCAGAAAAGAAAGTTCATCGAAACCGAGAGTCAGCTCCACGGTCTTGGTTTCGCCGGGGCTGAGCGCGATGCGGCGGAAGCCTCGCAGCTCCTTCACCGGCCGTGTGACGGAGCTGATCTCCTGACGAACGTACAACTGCACGACTTCTTCGCCGCGAACGGCGCTCGTGTTGGTGACATTGACCGAAACCTTCGTCTGCCCCTGAGGACTGATGGCCTCCGGCACAGCATGGAAATTCGAATACTTAAACGTCGAATAGCTTAGCCCCCAGCCAAAGGGGAAAAGCGGCTGCGGCGTAGTGCCGAGGTATTCGCGCTTCGCCGACGGCTTCTGGTAATAATAATCAGGGAGTTGGCCCACAGACCGCGGCACGGTGATGGGAAGCTTGCCACCCGGGTTGTAGTCACCGAAGAGCACATCGGCGACAGCGGTGCCGCCTTCCTGTCCCAAATACCAGCCCTCGAGAATGGCGGGGACATGCTCGGCGATGAAGTTGATGGAATTCGGGCGGCCGTGCTGTAGAAAGACGATGGTGGGCTTGCTTGTCGCCAGGATCGCTTTCACGAGGTCATCTTGATTGCCCAGCAAATCGAGGTTGTCGCGATCGCCTTGATGATCGATGGCCCAGGCCTCTCGCGAAGTCTGCTCGTTTCCGCCAAGAGCCAGAATGACGACGTCGGACTTTTGAGCCACTTTCACCGCTTCCTCAATGCGCTTGGCGTTGAGGGCCGGGTCGCCCAGCACGACCTTGTCTTCTTCCCAGACCGGAAAAGTCTCGGTGATCTTGCATCCTTCGGAGTAAAACACGGTGGCGCCTGAACCAATCTTGTCCTTGATTCCTTGCAAGACACTCACACCGCGGCCAGGCTTGTCGCTGTATCCACCGAGATGCACGTCGGCTGCATTCGGGCCGATAACGGCAATGCGTTTGTATTTCGATTTGACCAGCGGGAGTAAATTGTCCTGGTTTTTGAGAAGGATAATGGCCTCGTGCGCGGCTCTCAGAGCGAGCTGCTGATGTGCCGGACTGTTGGTGATTTTTTCCGCGTAATCGGGATCTACGTAAGGATTTTCGAATAGTCCAGTCAGAAACTTCGCGCGCAAGATGCGAGCGACGGCGTGGTCGATGAGCGCTTCGGAAACTTTTCCTTGCTTCACTTGCTCCAGAAGGCTGGGATAGGCGGCGGGAAAAGGCAACTCCATCTCGACGCCGGACTCGAGCGCCAACTTACCGGCCGCTTCGTTGGACCCGATGATGTGATGAATCGTTCGCAACTCGGTAATCCCGAAGTAGTCCGAGACCACCACTCCCTGAAATCCCCATTCGCCTCGAAGGATGTCTTCGAGCAAATGCTTGTTGCTGTGCGATGGAATGCCGTCAATCTCGTTGTACGACGCCATGACGGTCTGCACGTGGCCGTCTTTGACGGCGGCTTGGAAAGGCTTCAAAAAATATTCGCGAATGACGCGCTCTGAAAAATTGCCGGGCGCGACGTTGGTTCCGCCTTCCGGCTGGCCGTGCACGGCAAAATGCTTCGCGGTGGCCATCACGTGCGCATTGTCAATAAACGGACCGGCACCCTGAAAACCCTGGATGGCGGCCACGCCGATGCGCGAGACGAGGTACGGATCTTCTCCGTAGGTTTCTTCGGTGCGGCCCCAGCGCGGGTCGCGCGCCAGGTCCAGCACCGGCGCCAGGCAATGTTGCGCGCCGCGCGCGCGGACTTCCGCTGCGGTGGCGGTGAAGACCTCGCCGACAAGCGCCGGGTCCCACGTCGAGGAGAGTGCGATGGCCATCGGGTAACTGGTTCCTCCGGGAGCGACATGCCCGTGGAGGCATTCATCGTGAAAGACAATAGGGATTCCCAGGCGAGTATTCTCTTTCACCCATTTCTGGACGGTGTTGGTGAACTCCGCCATGGCCCGCGGGCCGCGCTGTTCACTCGGACGCGATATTTCCCCCAAGCCATTTTTCAGAACGACGGCGGCATTCTCAGGAAGGAAGGCGCCCCTCTGATCGACGAAGAACAATTGCTGCTGATTGAGAAATTGGCGATTTTCCCAGGCACCCTCCATTTGAGCAAGCTTCTCCTCGAGCGTCATGCGCGAGAGCAAATCCGATACACGCTGCTCGGCGGGCAACTGGGTATCGCGATAGGGTGGAACCTGTTGAGCGTGCGCGAGGGAGCAAGAAGCGTAAATCGCCAAAGGCAGAAGAACCGTGCGAACGCACGGCGAAATTCGAATGCCCTGCAACATGCGGCCTCCCAATTCCGATGGGTGAGCTTGCAATTCGGGAGTCGCATGCTACCATACCGTTTCCGTTAACGCACACGCCAAGGGATTGTGCCCATTCATTTGACTCACTCTTCGCCATCAAGCGAATTCCTAAGCAACCCGCGTATAGTGTCATCATTTCGTCGATGGAATCAGCAACAAGCCGTTGCGTGATTGACGGTCCGCTCATCGTATGAATCCACTGCCACAGTACGTGCTCGGAATCGACATCGGCACCGGCGGCACCCGCGCCCTGATCATGGACGAGAAAGGAAAAATTCTTGCATCAGCCACGGAAGAACATGAGCCCTTTGCCTCACCTAAGATAGGCTGGGCGGAACAGCGGCCAGAAGATTGGTGGCGGGCCGCAGGACTGGCGATTCGCAAAGCACTGGCGCTCGGGAAACTGCGCGGAGAGCAAATAGCTTGCGTCGGATTCTCCGGACAGATGCATGGAGCCGTGATGCTGGACGGTTCCGGACAAGTCGTCCGTCCGGCGCTGATCTGGTGCGACGTGCGCACTGACCAGCAATGCAGAGAGCTGAACGAAAAAATCGGGCCTGCTAGGCTCATCCAACTCACCTGCAATCCAGCTCTGCCGAATTTCACGCTGACGAAATTCCTGTGGACGCGGGAAAACGAACCGGAGAACTGGAGCCGTGTTCGCTCGGTGATGCTGCCGAAAGACTATGTGCGATTCAGGTTGACAGGAGATCGCGCCATCGACATGGCCGATGCTTCCGGAACGCTGATCCTGGATGTGGCCCGTCGCCAGTGGTCTGACGAAGTTTTGCAAGCCGCGGAGATTGATCGATCGCTGTTGCCCGCGCTCTATGAGTCGCCAGACGTTTGTGGAAAAGTTTCCGCCATCGGCGCCGAAGCCACGGGATTGGCAGCCGGAACTCCGGTAGTAGCAGGAGCTGGAGATCAGGCCGCTGGAGCCACTGCGGTGGTTTCGCGATCGCTTCGCGAGCGCGTCAGTGGGCGACGCAAGTGATCCTTACGAGCGGTTGACGGAGGAGGCGGCCACCGCACCGCCGGGCGCGGACGGATTGCTTTGGGCTCCTTACTTAATGGGTGAACGCACGCCGCATCTGGATTCTGAAGCGCGGGGACTTCTGGCGGGTTTGACTGCCTCGCATACGAGGGCCCATGTGATACGCGCGATTCTCGAGGGAGTGGCGTTCAGTTTGCGAGACACGTTCACGATCTTCGGCGAAATGAACGTGCCGGTAAAAAGCATTCTGTTGGGAGGCGGCGGGGCGCGATCGTCCTTATGGCGGCAGATTCAAGCGGATGTGTATGGGCATGAAGTTGAGATCGTCGAGGCGGAGGAAGGCGCGGCCTATGGCGCGGCAATTCTCGCTGGAGTGGGCGCGAAGATTTGGCCGTCGGTGGACGCAGCATGCGGCGCGGTCGTTCGAGTTGCCGCGCGCGTGCAGCCGGATCGGTCAAACGTGGCGAAGATGAATGACAGCTACAGAGCTTACCGGCGGCTTTATCCGGCGATGAAATCCATCTTCAGTTCGTGAGTGCGTTGGAAAAAGGGAGTGGGATGAATCCCAAAAGCGAAGAATACGCCACATCGAGCGCGACTGATCCGCAAGCTTTGACCTCTCGGACTGTTCCGCGGGCGACTTCTCATTTGTTCCCGGCCGGACAGCTCGTTCCCTTCATTCTTGTCACTGTGTTGTTCTTCCTGTGGGGCATTCCCAACAATCTCAACCCCGTCCTGATCCGCCAATTCATGAAGACGTTCGAGATCTCACGCTTCGAGGCTGGCTTGGTGGAATCCGCTTTTTACATGGGATATTTTTTGCTGGCGATTCCCGCCGCATTTCTCATGCGCCGTGCGGGATACAAATCCGGGTTTGTCACCGGTCTGGTTCTTTATGGAGCCGGTACTTTCTTGTTTTGGCCCGCTGCGCTTGCAGGGAGCTACGGCTTCTTTCTCTTCGCGCTGTTTGTCATTGCCAGCGGCCTGTCGTTCCTGGAGACCGCTTCCAATCCCTTCATTGCTCAGTTGGGGGACCCGGATAGTTCGGAACGCCGCTTGAACTTCGCACAAGCCTTCAATCCCCTCGGCGCAATCAGCGGAGCATTGATCGGTACCATCTTCATTTTTTCGGGGGTCGAACTGACGCCGCAGCAAATCGCCGTGCGCCAAGCAGGCCACACTTACGAAGCGTACCTTCGTTCTGAAACCGTCATCGCGCAGTTTTTCTACGTTGGCGCACAGGCGGGAACCTGGGGCTACTTCATTTCTTACGCTCAGGAGTACGCCCATCAATCCGAAAAGATCGCTGGCTATTTTTTGACCGGTACGCTAGCGGCTTTCGGCGTTGGCCGCTTCGCTTCGGCCTGGCTCATGGGCTTCATCAGTCCGAGCAAGCTGATGGGAGCTTATAGCGTCACCAATATCGCGCTCGTGGTGGTTGCGGTGTTCATGCCCGGCTGGCTGGGCCTGTGGTGCGTTTTTCTGACCAGCTTTTTTATGTCGCTCATGTTTCCAACGATCTTTGCTCTCGGGCTGAAGGGCCTGGGACCGAACACCAAGCTGGGCGGCTCGCTTCTCGTGATGGCTATTGTTGGCGGAGCCATACTGCCGCCGCTGATGGGTTTCATTTCGGTGAAAACGCACAGCCTCGCGCTGGCGTACTCCGTGCCGCTCATCGCGTACCTGGTGATCGCGTTTTATTCGTTCTGGGGTTCGCACCAGCGAAACACAACTCTTTCCGCGAACTAGTCTAAACGAGACTAGTCAAGACTAGTCTAAATTAGACTAGTTTATGCTGGACGAATATCTGTTCTGTCAGGGAAGGAAACTCATGAGCAAGCGATATTGCCTGGGACTCGATCTGAAGGACTCGCCGCAACTCATCGAAGAGTACAAGCGCCATCACCAAAAAGTATGGCCGGAGATTACCCAGAGCCTCCGGGATTCCGGCATCGAGGATATGGAAATCTACCTGCTCGGTACGCGCCTGTTCATGATCATCGAAGTCAACGACCGTTTTTCGTTCGAATCAAAAGCCCGCGCCGACCAGAGCAATCCAAAAGTGCAAGAGTGGGAAAACCTGATGTGGAAGTTTCAGCAGCCTTTGCCGCAGGCTCGTCCGGGCGAGAAGTGGATCCTTGCGGAGCGCGTCTTCAAACTCTGAGATATCCGGTGTAGCTCAGTCAGACTTGCAGCGCGGCCGCGCCGTCGTCTCGCGGATAACCAACTCTGGCTCAACCAGTATGCTTTTTGGATAAGGGGACTTCGCCGGCGCATTGATGCGGCGCAAAAGCGTTTCTGCGGCGATGATTCCCATATTGCGCAAGGGCTGCCGCACGGTCGTCAGCGCTGGATTCTGGAACGCCGCGCTTTGAATATCATCGAAGCCTACAACGGAAACATCTTCCGGCACGCTGCGGCCCGCCTCTCGAAGAGCGCGGATCGCGCCGATCGCGGAAGTATCATTGAACGCAAACAGCGCCGTGAACGGCTCTCCCGTCGCAAGAAGTTTCCTGGTAACCAGATACCCGGGTTCCGGCGATGGCGATTCGCCCTCAAGTTGTCCGACCAGCCGTTCGTTGATCCCCAGGGCCAAATTCTTCGCGGCCCCTTGCACGGACTGCCAGCGCACTTCTGTATCTGAGCTGAACTCCTGCCCCTTGATGAATGCGATTCTGCGGTGGCCAAGGTTAGCGAGATGTTCGAGTGCGAGTTGCGCGGCCCGCGGGTGGTCGAGCGCGATGTTGGTCACACCTTCCACTTCGCGATGACCGGAGACGGCCACAACTGGTATCGGCACGCCCTTCCGGCAAGCAGTGTCTACGGCGATCAAGCCCTCGACCGCCCGCTGCTGCAAGAGATGCGGATACTCCTCGATCAAATCGGGGCGGTGTCGGTGGCTGACCACGAAATAAAAATACCCTTCTTCCAGCAGGTGGTCTTCAATCCCCGACATCACCAGCGCCGCATAGCCTTCACTGATCTCCGGCACCACTACGCCAACTGTAAAGCTTCGCTGCGCGCGCAGCGAGCGCGCCATGAAATTCGGCCGGTAATTCAGCTCTCGTGCAGCTTTGCGGATGCGCTCCTGCGTGCGATGCGGAATCGATTTTGCAGCCGGAGAACGATTGATGACCAGAGAAACTGTGGCGGGCGAGAGCTGGAGATGCTCTGCGAGAAATTTCAGGCTGACGGACGGCGCGGAAGCCTGTCCGCGCGGCCGAGAAAACGCAACCAGTTTCGACCGGGGCATGGGGTGTATCGTGCGCGTAGTCTCGCACAAAAAGAGATGCGGCGGCAAGCGGCAATCTGAATTTTTGCGCAAATCTTGGGGCATAGCCGCTGCAATTCAAGGCCCACAAACACCAGAAAAATCGATTTATCAGGCCCGTTCTAGTACTGTGCATTGTTGTTTTTTCTTTACATTCTGCTTGACACCGCTGCTCGCCTGGGTGTTTCATGCTTGGCAGGGGTGGAGTAAATCGATTTACTGAATTTCTTTTTCCCATGCTTGCAAAGATCGATCTGAGGTGATGCCATGCGTTTGAAGACTCTTCTCATTGTTATTCTGTCGTTGTGCGCTCTTCCGACTTACGCGCAGTACCGAGCATCGATTCAAGGAGTTGTAACCGATCCGCAAGGAGGTGTGGTCTCGGGGGCGACCCTCACGCTAACGAATTTGGACACCAACCAGAAACTGATCTCCACGAGCAACGAGAGCGGAATTTACAACTTCAACGCCCTTCCTCCCGCCAAGTATTCCCTCACCGCAGAGAAGACCGGCTTCAAGAAGAAGGTCCTCGAGAATGTAGGCATCATCCCGGAACAAGCGAACGCCTTGAATATTCAACTTGAGATCGGGCAAGTCACCGAAAGCATCACGGTGAGCGGCGATTCGACTCCACTCATCGATACGGAGACCGCCTCAGTCAACGGTGTTGTTTCTGCCAACCAAATTCAGCACCTGCCGTCGTTTGGGCGGGATGTTCTCAAGCTCGCACAGCTGGCCCCCGGCTCATTCGCTGATGGGTCGCAGGGACAAGGCGGCAACGGCTTTAACCTTCCCGGGACTCAGACTGGAGGAGGCGCTTCCGGTGGCAACGACGGCATCTTCAAGACCGAAAATGGAGCGCAGGTCATTGCCAATGGGCAGCAGAGTGAGAACAACGGCATCTCGATTGACGGTATCAGCACCACTAGCTCCGTCTGGGGCGGTTCAACGGTCATCACACCTTCTGAAGATTCCATCGATAACGTAAAAGTCATCTCCAATAGCTATGATGCCGAGGATGGTCGCTTCAGCGGCGCCCAGCTTAAGATCACCTCTAAGAGCGGCACTAACGAGTTCCACGGCAGTCTCTTTCTTACGACCCACCAACCGAACCTAAACGCATTTCAGCGGTTCAACGGCGCGGGCCTTGCCGTGACGCGAGACAACAATAAGTTCGAACAGTTCGGCGGCAGCGTCGGTGGCCCGATCTGGAAAAATAAGATCTTCGCGTTCTTCAACTATGAGACTATTCGTGAACCTCTATCCAACCTGCCAGGCAATGGTTGGTACGAGACGCCGGCTTTCGACGCCTTAGCGCCTTCCGGAAGCATCGCCGCGCAGTACCTTTCTTTCCCCGGTAATGGTGTTGTCGGGACCCTCAATACTGCCGCCACCTGCACAACTGCCGGCCTAACGGAAGGGGTAAACTGCGCAACGATTCCAGGCCAGGGCCTCAATATCGGTACGCCTTTGACGACAGGCTCAGGTACGCAGGATCTCGGCTGGACTAGTGCCCAGAACCCCGGCTGCGGAGGGGGCGGCACAGGCTGCGGAACCGCTGGCAGCCCCCTGGGTACCGTGGCAGACATTGCGAACTACAACACTATCAACCCGACTAAATTTACGGCTGTCCAGTACAATGGCCGCCTGGATGCGGATGTTACCGGCAAGGATCGCATTGGCTTTGCCATCTACTGGGTTCCCCTCTCAAGAGATAACTTCAACGGCAATCGCGCCTACGACATCTTCCACCATTCGCAGATCAACGACGCGTTCTCGGCAATCTGGAACCACACTTTCTCATCCACGTTCCTCAACGAAGTCCGCGCAAATGCCGCCGGATGGCGCTGGAATGAAATAAGCTCCAACTCACAGTCTCCGGTCGGATTTCCGACAGACCGTCTTGATCAGACCGGCAGCATCACGGTGAATTCTTTTGGGCCGAACGTCGGCAGCATCCTGAATCAGTGGACTTACACCTTGAAGGATGTGGCCACCAAGATCTACGGACGCCACACCCTTAAGTTTGGCGCTGAAGTCACACGCCTCTTTTACCTGCAAGAGTGTGCCGGTTGCGGCGTGCCCAGCTATAACTTCTTCAACATCTGGGACTTCCTGAACGATGCGCCGCATAACGAAGGCGGGGGCTTCAATCCTATTACCGGGTTCCCGACGACCATTCGCCAAGACCAGCGCGAAAACATCTTGGGCTTCTTCGTCCAGGATGACTTCAAACTCCGCAAGAATCTGACCATCAATCTCGGCCTCCGCTGGTCCTACTTTGGTCCGTTGTATTCAAAAGAGGGCAACATGCTCCGCTCTGTCCCCGGCGCAGGTGCGAACTACCTGACGGGCCTGGTCGTCCGGAAGGGCGATTCCTGGAACGCGCAGAAGGACAACTTCGGACCCCAGATCGGTTTTGCCTGGAGTCCGGGGCGATTTAAGGACAAACTCGTGGTCCGCGGCGGTTACGGCCTGAGCTATAACGGAGAACAAATCGCTATTTCGGCCAACATTTCTAATAATCCTGGGTCGGTCGTGTTTCCGAGTTTATTCATGCCAACGCCGACCTCAACGAATCCTGGCATTATCTATGCCCTTTCGTCGGGCGTGCACAACCTTAACGGCTATCCAGCGAACCCGAATACGATTTCGAGTTTTGGCGCAAATGGACTGCCAACTACCGGCTCCGTCGGCGTTCAAATCTTCCCCGGCACCCTCCCCACTATGCGTTCCCATCACTACTCGCTGGATGCCCAATACGATCTGGGTCACCAATTCGTAGCCTCCTTGGGATATCAGGGAAGCTTGTCGCGTGACACCTTCTTCCATGAAAATCCGCTTGCTGTCCCTGCAACCTTAGGTGACACCTTCAATCCGCAGATCGGCGGCGGGGACTACTGGGGTGTTTTAGGCCGCGGCAACTACAATGCCATGCTTGCTGAACTAAAGCATCAGTTCTCGCGTCAGTTCATGGCCGATGCTCAATTCACTTGGGCCAAGAGCATGGACACAAGCTCCGCGCCGTATTCGGAGCAGCCCTACCCGTTTAAACCTAGCCTGAATTACGGGCGCTCTGACTACAACGTCGGCAAGGCATTTAAGCTTTACGGTGTGTGGCAGCCGGTCTTCTTCCACGGCAGCAATAGCTGGATGGAAAAGATCGCCGGTGGCTGGTCGCTCAGCGGCATCTTCAATGTCCACTCTGGATTCCCCTGGACTCCTATGGTGAGCGTTAATGGCGGAAACACCTATTGCGCACAATGCGGTTACGGCTCGCTATTCCCTGCCGCCTACCTGGGCGGCGCGGGCACCAGCACCAGCAATGATGCATTCAAGACTGTCGCGAACTCGAACTTTCCTAACGGCGGCCCCACGTATTTTTCCCCGTCAACAGGCTACTCTGCTTTCTTCGGCACCACGCTTCCTCCGTCCCCCGGTGTCCATCGCAATTCGCTCAATCTTCCCGGATATAAGGACGTGGACTTGACGTTGGCCAAGGCCTTTGGCCTGCCCAAAGCGCCGGTACTCGGCGAAAACGCTAAGTTAGAGTTCCGAATCGATGCCTACAACCTATTCAACAATTTGAACCTCGACCCGAACCGAATGTCGAACAACATTGGCAACTCAGACTTCGGCACGATTGCGGCTGGTCTTGCTTCCCGCGTTGTCACGCTGGGAGCCCGGTTCAGCTTCTAACCCTTTCCGGAGGCGCTGGACCCCGGCGCCTCCGTTTGTGTAAGGCGGTGACCTGCCAACGAGTTCCCCACGCCCCGGGAAGCTCTCTCGTTGGCAGTTTTTCACTACACTGTTCGACTGCTCATGAGGTTAGAGAGGCCTTATGAAGACGTTCCGCCTTTGCTTTGCTCTGATAACCATTCTGCTATTGGTCTCTGACTCTGTTGAATCTTTGCCACTCCAGCAAGCCCCCGCCGCAGCGCAAGAGATCACCGTGGACGCCTCCGCCCCCGCTCATCCGTTTCCTCACTTCTGGGAAAAAATGTTCGGCTCAGGCCGCGCCATCCTTACTCTTCGCGACAGCTACCGCAACGACATGCGCGAAACCAAGCGCATTACCGGCTTCGAGTACGTCCGCTTCCACGCCATCTTTCACGACGAAGCCGGTCTCTACGACGAAGACGACGCTGGCCATCCGCTGTACAACTACTCCTACATTGACCAAATCTACGACGGCCTGTTACAGAATCACGTTCGTCCCTTTATCGAACTCAGCTTCACACCCAAAAAGCTCGCCTCCGACCCCAGCGCGCTTCATGCTTTCTGGTACAAGCAAAATGTTTCCCCGCCTAAAGACGGGGACAAGTGGGAACAGCTCATCGAGAATTTCTCCCGCCATCTCGTCGAGCGCTACGGCGTCGACGAAGTCGCCAAGTGGTATTTCGAAGTCTGGAACGAGCCCAACATAGACTTCTGGGCCGGCAATCCGAAGGAAGCCACTTATTACAATCTCTACGACCACGCCGCCCGGGCCATCAAGCGCGTCAACCCGCGCCTCCGCGTCGGCGGGCCCTCCACCGCACAAGCTGCTTGGGTCGATCGCTTCCTCGCGCACTGCAAAGAAAAAAACATCCCTGTGGACTTCGCCTCAACCCACGTCTACGGCAACGACAAAGCCGAAGACGTCTTCGGCACGCACGAAAATATTCCCCGCACCCGCATGGTTTGCCGCGCGGTCAAAAAAGTTCACGACCAGATCGCCGCTTCTCCCTACCCGAACACTCCGCTCATTTGGAGCGAATTCAACGCCAGCTACATGAACGAGCCCGCCGTCACGGACACAGCTTTCATGGGACCGTGGATGGCCGACACCATTCGCCAGTGCGACGGCCTCACGGAAATGATGAGTTACTGGACCTTCTCCGATGTTTTTGAAGAGCAAGGCGTGGTGAAGACGCCGTTTTATGGCGGCTTCGGTTTGCTCGCCGAGCGCAGCATTCCCAAAGCGGCCTTCAACGACTTTTCACTTCTCCATCAACTCGGCGATGCGCGCCTTGAATTGAAATCAGACTCCGCGCTCGTCACTCGCCGCAGCGATGGCTCGCTCGCCATCGCGGTATGGAACCTCTTCCTCCCCGAGGAAGCGGGCTCGCCCAAGATTGTCACGCTGCATCTCAAAGGTTTCAGCACCAAGCGTCCCGCTCGCGTCACCATCGTGGACAAGGACCACGGCTCGCCGCTCCCTGCCTGGGACAAAATGGGCCGCCCCGCGTTTCCCACCCTCGCGCAAATCGAGGAGCTTCGCAAAGCCGGCGCGCTCCCTCCTTCTCGCGAGCAAAACCTCACCAACGCCTCACTAACGATAACTCTGCAGCCTCACGCCCTCGCCCTAATCGAAATCGCCAAATAATTCCAATCACCATCGTTGAGTCTCGCACACGGTCCCCTTCTACAATTCCTCGCTGTATCCTCTATATTTTCAGACTACCCTGGCTGGAAACCCGCCAACTTCATCCCGTTCTTCGCCACTGGATCTTTCATGAAGGTGTTCCATACAAACTGCGTGCGCTGGTTCTCCGCCATGAGTGCGGAAACTCCCAAATCGATTCCTATGACATCGGGGTCATACCAGCCGGTCAGGGGGTTGAACGCATCCACATACCCGTAGCGCTGCCACGCGTTGGGATAGTGCCCGCGGATCCATCGCAAAACATGAATCGTGTCAGCAAAATCAAATGGCAGAGAGCCCGCCGTCGCGCATGGCACGATGCTCCCGTCCACTGGTCCAATGGGCGTTCCGTCTACCGATGGGCCTCCCCACGCCACATAGCCTTTCTTGGAATCCGACGCGCTAATCCCCCAGAGATCTTCGCTGTAGTCGGGAAATTTTTCGCGAAGCGACAAGCAAAACAGTCGGTGCGCTCTCGTCGCCTTGACGGAATTCTCGAAGTAATTCGCAAACGCATCTTTCTTGTTTCGGAAATCAAACCACGCATGCGAATACTGATGCGTGAAGATTGGATCGTTTCCCGAGATGTATTCGATGTCCTGATACTTGATCACCGGACGCTTCCAGGCGCTCCACGCATCCGGAGAGATTGCATGCGTTGGCGAGCCGAACGCCAGCAAATAGATCATCATCAGCTCGCAGTAGTGCTCCCATCGCGCGCTCAGAAAGCCTTTCTCCGGCGTCCAGCCCATGGAAAGCGTCGGCCCGCCGTTCAACATCCACTGCCAGTTCACCCTCTCGTAGATTTGCGTGGCCAGGCTGGGTATTTGCGGATCTTGTGAAAAATGCTGCCGGCACATCAGCACTCCGCAGAGCAAAATCGCCGTATCAATCGAGGAAACCTCGGAATGGAATGCCCGCGCGCCCGTCGTCATCTCCACGAAGTGATAAAAGAACCCGTTCATCCCTTGCGGCTGCATCTGGTTCAGCAGGAAGGTCAGCGTGGCCCGCACGCGCGCCGCGATGGCTGCGCTCGGCTGATAGCCGCGTTGATCGCCAATGCAAAGCACGGTCAATCCGAATCCCGTGGCCGCTATGCTGGATATTGTTCGTGTGTCGTTTCCAGCGGCGAACGCGCGATCTTTCACTTGACCCGATGCATGGTCCGCCTGCTCCCAGAAAAAAAGAAAGGCAGTCTTTTCGATTTCTTCCAGCAGTTGGTCGTCGGTTCCCGGGTAACTGTCCGCCGTCGGTGGCGGAGAAGGCGAGGAACTCCCACTGCCACAGCCAAACGGGAAAGTCGCCACACTCGGTAGCGAAGAAATAACCGCCATCCTGCTGAGTTGTGCAAGAAGCTGGCGCCTGGTCAAATCATTCTTCACTATGCCGTTTCCTCGATTCGATGCGGAAGAGAATCATCCCCAAGTTGAACGCCTAGCCCGGGCCGTGTCCTTCTTGAGGCTGCCTGCCTGCTCCTGCGGATATCAAATTTCTCCCGCCAACTCGTCTCCTATCCTACCGAACGACGCGAACTTTGAAAACACCGATCCGCGCGTCAGAAGTTCAAGTAAAGCGATTTACTTAAGGCTTCGACGAGCAGACATCCGCAGGGGCTTCGGCCTGGATTGTTCCTTCCGGTGTGCGACGTCAAAAAATGAGACCTCGGGCACTCGCGCCTTCTCGCACCAAGCACGAAAAATGACCGACCTGAGACATAGGTAACAGATCGTACCGGACACATAGGTTACACTTTTCCCCTTTTGGGGAGGGCGTGATGCCGTGGAAGGAGTGTTCGGTGATGGACGAGAGACTGCGGTTTGTGGCTCGCCGGCTAGCCGGCGAGGCGATGGCCGAACTTTGCCGGGAGTTCGGGATTTCCCGTAAAACCGGCTACAAGGTTTTTGATCGTTATCAGGAATGCGGGGTTCAAGGGCTGACCGACAGGAGCCGGCGCCCCTATCGGTATGCCCAGCAACTTCCCTTTCAGGTGGAAAACTATATCCTGAACGTGAAGCGTGAGCACCCCAGCTGGGGTGCTCGCAAAATTCGGGAACGCCTGATTCGCAGGTTCTCCGGCATCTCCATCCCCGCCAAGAGCACCATCCATGCCGTGCTGGATCGCCATGGCCTGGTCGAGCGCCGCGGTCGCGTGCGTCGTCGCGCTCAGGGAACCGCTTTATCTTTAGGCCAGAAACCCAATGAGCTTTGGTGCACCGATTACAAAGGCGAGTTCCTGCTCGGGAATCGTCAATACTGCTATCCGCTGACGGTCACCGATCACGCTAGCCGTTTTCTCCTCACCTGTGAGGCTCTTTCTTCCACCCGCGAAGAGTACGCTTTTACTGTGTTTGAAAGGCTTTTTAAGGAGCGCGGCCTGCCCGCCAACATCCGCAGCGATAACGGCGTGCCCTTCGCTTCCGCTCACGCCTTGTTTAACCTGAGCAAGCTCGCGGTCTGGTGGCTCCGCCTGGGCATTGGTATCGAACGGATCAAGCCTGGCCATCCCCAACAAAATGGCCGCCATGAGCGCATGCATCTCACGCTGAAGAAAGAAGCCACCAAGCCCGCCGCTGCAAACTTCCTGCAGCAGCAGGCCCGCTTCGATGACTTCATCGAAGTCTTTAACCAGGAACGTCCTCACGAAGCTCTGGACATGAAATGTCCGGCCGAGATCTATCAGCCCGCAACGCGCACCTACAAGGGATGCCCGATATCGATTATCCTTTTCACGACAAAACCATCGTGGTCACCCGTTGCGGCCGCCTCTGTCTGGGGCGCAAAAAAATTAACTTCAGCACGGTCTTTGCCGGTCAGGCCGTCGGCATCAAAGAAGTTCACGACGACATCTGGCTGGTCAGTTTTATGGATTATGATCTGGGTTACTTCGATCTGGAGACGCGCGTGCTCGAACCGCTGGAAAATCCCTTCGGCCCAAAAGTGTTACCTATGTAGCCGGTACATTCTGTAACCCATGTCTCCGGGCCGGACCTCTTTGAAGTGGCGCGCCCGGGGAGACTCGAACTCCCGACCCTCTGCTTAGAAGGCAGACGCTCTATCCAACTGAGCTACGGGCGCACTAGCCGTGTTGATTCTAAATCATTTATCGCGAGTGACGATACCATTTTGCAGGCTGTGAGCCTCTGCCGCAAGGGCAGACGCTCAATCCAACGGCGCTATGGGCGCACTCTCCCTAATTTCTCATATTGCAAGCACTTACGCTACAGCCTGCTCTGCTTGTTCGACCTTCATTTTCGGTACATTCGGTACAACTGAGGCCGAAATCGAGTTCGGCAGTTCTAACCCGACACCTATCTTGTCCGCAATTTGCTTGCGGAACCTTACGTTCTTTTTGAGCATGGAATAATCGTCCCCAACCGTCCGGTTCGCATGGCCAAGCCAAAATCGCTCAATGTCCGGAAAAACCGAGTTCTAAGGGTACGGGAAGCAACCAGGGATGCCGCGACCGGTGCCCCTTCGCTGAAGCGGCAGAAAACGAAGATCCCCGCTAATCTACGCGGCTGGTGTGGCTGCCTTCGGCACGCCGACGCTCCCGGAACCTGCGAACGGCTTTGATCAAGAACCATAACCCGGGAATAATCACGATCAACCAGGGAATGATGGCCGCGACGGCGGTAATGAGAGCGGCGAGGCTGTCGCCCAGGACGGAGCCGGAATCCCGCAGCGCTTCGCCGACGGACGCGAAGGAGCCGCGGCTAATCGTCAGCTGTTCGGCGTGAACGGCGATTTCGACATACACCTTTTCGGTTTCGTTCGCGAGGACCTTGCGCTGCGTGGCTTCGCTGTCGAGCTCCGCCTGAGCTTCCGCGAGTTTCTCCTGGATTTGCAGCAGGTCAGCCACGCTGACGCCGGGCTTGGCCAGCATCCTGCGCAGACTGTCGCGAAACTCAGCCTGGTTCTTGAGTTTGGCTTCGACGTCCACGACCGCCGCGGTCTTGTCTTCCGATTCCGTGGCGTGCTGCGCAATTCTTCCTTGTTACCAACGAAATCCAGGAATTTGTTCAGGTCTTGCGGCGCGATGCGCGCCGTGATGTTCCCCGAGGGGGCCAACACCGCCGTTTCATTGGTGACGCTCGAAGAGAGCACCTCGCACTGAATGGTCCCGCAAAACGCAACCACGGCTTCGATCGACTTTGCTAGCCCGGAGCCTGCCTCGACGATTTCCAGCTTGTGCCGCACGGCCACGAACCGCGGCGCGGCAAGAACTGGGCCTCCGCCTCCACCAGCCACGCTCATTCGGACGCGCGTTACAGGGGCAGAATAGGCAGGGGAAGCCCGTCCACTTTCGCCTTCTGACAAGCCACTCGCCTTTTGGTACATCGCGGCTTTGTGAGCGCAGCCCGCACCAAGAACTACGGCGACCCAGAAAAAGCGGAAGGATTTGTGGAACACGGCGTCCTCCAGTGCGAGCTATTCTCGCGCAGCAGGTATTAGAACGCTTGAAGTCCTGCACCTTGCAAGCTTAGACACCGGGGGGGTTCTGTGCGTTGCTGTCCCTTGCCCAAGAACAGCGCCTCGGCAGCGTCAACGGTTCTCGTCGTGTAGGCTTCGTTTTGGGCAGGGGAAGAGGCTAACTCCCGATTTGTCGTTAATCAGGCACTGACAGTTGGAATCGTGTGCAGTATATGATTCTGGTCATGTTCTGCCCCGAATGCCGAGCCGAATACCGTCCTGGATTTACCCGCTGCTCTGACTGCGACGTAGATTTGGTTCACGAAATTCCTGAACACGATACCCGCGTGCGAAAGCGGAAGCGTGACTCGGCGAAGACGTTTTCGACACTGAGAAACATGTACAGAGAAGGGGCCAGAACTGTTCAGTGGTGGACCGCGTACAAACGCCGGACTGGCAGTTGGCCGTGGTCTTCAATCTTCATCCATTTCATAAATTGGGTTGTGATTCTGATTGGGGGAGGATCTCTCATCTGGTAGAGCAGCAAACACCACTTGTCGCGTTGGCAATTCCTTGGAGTTTTTCTGATCGTGTCGCTGCCGTACGCCATTCTGGAGAACTGGGCAAAGAGGAAAGTGAAACTGAGTTATCTGCGAAACAAAAAGCGTCTGGCTGCACCGCAAGAATCCTGATTCCTAACCGCCATAATTCGCCACAACCCGCGCCACTTTTCCACGCGCCGAAACCTCCATGAACTCCGCCGTTCGCGTCCCCTTTTGGTTTGTGTAGTAGAGCACCACGCTGTTTAAGCCCCACAGCACGTCTTCAAGACGAAAGCTCAGTTCCGGGTAGGCTTCCAGCCCCCGCTGAAAGTAAGCTCGCAAATTCGCAATTCCAACCACCTTGCCATCGGCGGTCCCCAGCAGCTGCGCGGCAACCGGCGAAGTCAATTCGATCGCCTCTTCATAGTGCGTCAGGATCTGCTCCAGATCATGGGCATTCCAGGCCGCAATCCAATGCTCGGCCAGTTTCCGGGCGTCGTCTCTCGTCACGATAATCTCTCCGGTGCGTCGTCCTCCACACTATCTCGGTGCATTGTACGACGCCATTGCCGACCGTTCATTCTTAAGTCGCGGCTCTGCTTACTCCTAATTTGTCTCGTCATCGGACATATGGAATCGCGGATCGGCGTTTGTCCGGCAACGCGTTACCGGAAACTCACCCACCACCGGATTCTCAAGCCCGGGTCTCACACTCCGTGGCCCGTGATCGGGATCTTCACGCCTTGAAAATCACCTCCCGCTCATGCCTCTCCCGCCTCCTCGCATTTCCCCCGCCACCAGTGAACTCTACCCCTTTGTTTTCTTTCTCTTACAAGCCCATTCGAACGAATCCGCAACTTACTCAATATAAGTGCTTTATTTATACTATAATAGTAGTTGACAGAATAACTAATCAATGATAGCATGAGTCGTGATGTTTCGACGACTCCATCGCCAAAGCTCCCCTTGCCATTCGCTATTCACAGCAGCTCCAGGCGCTCCCTCCTTCTTTTCCTCACATTCAACTTTCAACTTTGAACCTTTTACCTCTTCCTCTCCAACGTTTTCCCACCTATCTCCTTTGCTTCCTTTCGCTTCCAAACTGTTTTGCACTAACCAAAAACGCATCTCTTTTGTTTTCAGTCAAATCCAAACTCTTTTTCAAAATCACCAGGGGTGGGGTATGCCCCTTCCCCCTACAAAAGGACCAAAATGAAACTTCAAACCGTAAACTCTGCTTCACTCTCTCGCCGCTGCAGCCATAACGACCCCAAGGGCCGTCAATGTCGTACTCTCGTTCTTGACGCACACTCCGGTCTCTGTCCCCAGGTTTCCGGGAAAATAGAAGTTAGAAATTTGACGAACTGATTGCCGAACGCCGCGGGGCCGCGCACTATAAGTATGTAGGGGATGGAGGTCGCTTTGGCGCGCATAAAACATGATGATGAGCCTGCGGTTCTGCGAGTCATAGGAAAGGAATCCAAGAGCAAGGGTACGGCTTCGCTTTCTTCGCGGCAGATTGACCGCATCATCAAAGTGGCGCGCGCGCAAGGAAAAATTGGCCGAAAGGGGAAGGGCCAAGGACTAAAGCCTTAACGAGACAAGAGGATGACCAGAAGCGTTTTTTCGGAATTAGGGCGCGACCACCCGCCGGGGATGGTGACTAAATGGACGTAGCGGTTGAGATTCTATTGAAAGGTGCATGGTACGCGCTAGAACAGTGCGGAATCCTCCTTCGAGATGCGGCGGTGTTGCATAGCGCGAAAGCATATCCCAGCGCGGTCGCGCTAGCTATGATCGGGCGCGAGGAATTGGGAAAATACGGCATGCTCCTCGAAGAATGGAGGAAGGCGGAAAGCACGGGGAATCTTCCTGACGTCCAAACGATTCAGGCCGCATGCGCTGACCACATCGAAAAGCAAAAGCGAGCCGTACTCGGCTTGACAATCACCACTGATGGTCCATCCGCCTTCGGCGCAGCGATAGAAGCCCAATTCAAACACAAGCCGCAGGACCTCGAGTATCAGAACGCGGAAAAAATCATTCAAGCTGGCTTGAAAGCAATGGCAAAGCGAGCCCCCGAGGCGCGCCATAACTCTCGCGTGCGCGCACTCTACGTTGACCTGGTCGATTCGGGGTCGGCTTGGAATCGGCCATCAGAAGTTTCACTGGAAGAGTGCAAGAAGCTCCTTAACGATGCAGTGAATGACTATGCCGGCCAAGTTGACAGAACCAAACCGGACTTGCTACGCGGAACGGGTGACACGAAACTTGCAGATGCTCTCGAAGCGTGGGGACGTCGTCCTGAACTACCTGGCTCAGAGTGGGTTTAATAGAGAGAGTGGCGTGCCCTTTGGCATCTGGTATTTCAAAGGGTGGGTCTTTGACTCTTAAGCGAAGGCGAGGCGGCCGCGCGGGGCGGGGATGGGGCGGCCAAGTTCTTTGGCGGTTTCGATCCATTCCTGAATGATGATTTCTACGTTGGCGAGAGCTTCCTTGTAGGTATTTCCGTCGGCGGCGCAGCCGGGGAGCTCGGGAACTTCGGCGATAAACGCTTCGTCGGCCTGACTCCAATAAATGATGATCTCGTATCTAGTCATCGGCTTCTCCCGCCAAGTGGTAATTAATTATAACATTCCGGACCTGTTTCACCTGGTACGGTTTGCATTTCCCGGAATGAGGTTGCAGGTTTAGGATTTCGGCGACGCCATCGCGGAAAAAGATGTGATGGCTCCCATTGATGCGCTCCTGAAACCCAAGCCGCTTCAGAAGCTGCACCATGCCGGAAAAGGGGATATTTGCGTCGGCGCCGCCTCTTTGAATTTGGTCGAGGAGTTTGTTCGCGCGGGCCATGATGGGATTGAGTGCTGAAGCGTAACGCAAGGCTGCGACAACTGGCAAGCATTGGCGGGCTTGGCGCTTACTGGCGGGCACCCGCTAGCAAATGGGATACGCGTTCTTCACAAATGCGTAGGCGCTCTGGTAGTTCCGTTCTACACTCGGAGCTAAAGTACAACGCTCCGGAAACGATCGGAGAAAACGATTCACCTCTCGACAAACTCGGGACAAACTCGGAAACTCGGGAAACTCGGGAAACTCGGAGACAGTCCGCAGGTTTCCATGTTGGCAACCCGCAAGCGAATCCTGGCAACGGTTTAGCAATCTAAAAGTTCCAGGCTCCTGTTGCTCGGAATCAACAATTTAAAGCACGACCGAAGAGGAAATGGTGGCGGCGCATGGGTTCTTCGGCCGAATCGATCAGGTTCACAGCAGAGAACAGTTGGACATCAATCTCAAATTATGTCCTACCGTGTGCTAATATCACGTGCATCTCTCGGGCGTATGCAACCGCAATTCTCCTCGGCGCGCATGTTTGGCTTCGGGCAATTCGAAGCAGATTCAACGAATAACACCCTCACGCGCAATGGATTGCGAATCAAAATCCAGGAGCAGCCGTTTCGGGTCCTGATCCTGCTGTTGCAAGCACGGGGAGATCTTGTCAGCCGGGAGATACTTCGTCAAAATCTTTGGCCGGACGGCACGCACGTCGATTTCGACGGCAGTCTCAATGTGATCTTGAAGAAGCTACGGGCTGCGCTCGATGACGACGCCGACAATCCACGATTTATTGAGACGGTGCCGCGCCGTGGTTACCGGTTCATCGCTCCAATAGGGGCTGCTGCCGGCCGCGACGATCTTCAGAATCCGCGCTCTGTCGTTGGAAGCCCCGGTCCGCCCAGCGTTGGAGTAAGCGAAGCAGCAGGCTACAGCGCAGCACGAAGCTCGGATCAAAGCCAGCAGACAGCAGTCGTGCAAATTGAAGAGCGAAGCTCATCGATGCGTGCGCTCTTGGTTTCTCTAATTGCGACCATTCTTATTTTGGGGATTGCAGGCTGGCTAATGCGGGGCCATCTGCCATCATCCTTGAACGGGCACGGCTTGTCGCGCACGGCGCAAGCCGCTCCGATCGCTGTCCGCAAGTCGATCGCAGTGCTTGGGTTCCACAATATCTCTGGAAGAGCCAGCGACGCATGGCTATCCACTGGGTTAACAGAGATGTTGGGAACGGAATTGGCGGGCGGCGAAAAACTGCGGTTGGTGCCGGGGCAAGACGTAGTCAATTTGTGGATCAGCGAGCCGTGGTCGCAGACCGACACTTTAAATCAGGATACGACGTCAAAGATCGGTGCCGCGCTGAATAGCGACTACCTCATTTTGGGCGCATTCACGACCACCGGAACGACGGAACAACGGCAAATACGTTTAGACGTCCGGCTGCAGGATTCCATGCACGGGGAGATCCTTGCGGAAATCGCAGAGGTGGGGGCAACCCAAGATCTGTTCCGGCTGATTTCCAAGGTCGGTGCACGACTGCGTGAAAGACTTGGCGTGCCGGGACTCGCCGGACCCGCCGAGGCAGAAGTGTTGGCATCTCTTCCCGCCGATACAGACGCAGCACGTTTCTATGCACTGGGTTTGGAGAGACTTCGACAGTTCGACGCTCTGGCTGCAAAGAACCTTCTCGAGCAGGCGACGCTGGCGGATCCGAAGTTTCCCTTGGCGCACGTCATGCTGGCCCGAGCCTGGTCGGCGTTAGGTTATGAACAAAATCGGCGGCAGGAAATCAGGAAAGCTTTGGATCTGTCCCAAGAGTTGCCACGAGCAGAAAAGTTGCTCATTGGAGGCGACTATCAGGAGGCAACCGGCAATCATGATAAGGCAGCTTCGGCTTACTCGGTGTTGTTCCAGTTGTTCCCAGACGATCTTGAATACGGCCTGCAGTTGGCGGCCACACAAGCGGCAGGCGCCCACCAAAGCGAAGCGCGCGCCACTTTGCAACGGCTAAGAAAATTGCCCACAGCCGCTTCGGATGACGCACGCATCGATCTAGCCGAAGCTGGCCTCACTCACGAAGAGTCGGCTGCCCTGGAGCTTGTGCGGAAGGCGACCACCAAAGCGCTTGTCCAGGACAAGAAGCTGATAGCTGCGCAAGCCCGAAAACAGCAGTGCGTAATCATGATTTATCGCGCACACCAAAACGAGGCAGCGCCTGTTTGTGAGGAGGCCTATAGCGCATTTTTGGGTGCGGGAAATAGTTTGGGCGCAGCCGATTCATTGCGCCTAATTGGCGATCTGCAGGGGGGACAAGGTCATCAGCAGCAGGCATTGCAGACGTATCAGCGCGCGCTGCTGATGCTCCGAAAATTGGGTGAACAGGAGAAAACCGGCGCGGTGCTCAACAATATGGCGCTCGTTTATCTCAATGAAGGCCAACTCGACCGTGCAGAGCAAATCTTCCAGGAGGCCCTGGCGGATTTTCGGCAGGCTGGCGACGAACCAAACGAACTGTCCGCACTGGCGAACCTGGCGGATGTGCAATTCCTCCGCGGCAACTTGCCGCGTGCGGGACGGCTCTATCAGCAAGGACTCGAACGCGGCGCCTCCCTGGATGCTTCAAACGTAGGCTATTTCCTTACTCGTATGGCCGATCTGCAATTGACCCAGGGACTTCCGAAGGAATCGCTCGAAAGTGCCAAACGCGCGCTCGCCGAGCTCCCCCTGGGTGCGAGCCATTACCGGGAACGAACCGCCGCGATGATGAGCCACGCGCAAGCGTTGGAAGCAACAGCCGATCTTGCCGGTGCGCGGAGGGAATTCGAGGAAACGCTTGCGTTACGGCAGCAGCTTGGAGAGTCAGATCTGGTCGGCGAAACTCAGTTGGCCCTCGCGGAGCTGCTTCTCTCAGAAGGCCACCAGGAGCGAGTCGAAGCCCTGATCACACCGATTCTTCCCGAGCTCGAGAAAGAGAAATCTGATCCAGCATCGGCGGGAGCCTATCTCACTCTCAGCCGCGCAGATCTGGCCGCAGGCAGAATCCCCGAAGCTGACGAGGCGATCAACCACGCCGCCAAGTTTGCGGCTTCGATCTTCGATCCTGCGATAAAGCTTCCAGTCGCGATTCAGCACGCGCGGGTTACCTCAGCCAAAGTACCGGGAAAGCCGACGGTCGTAGCCGAGGCGCGACGGGAATTAAGCTCCGCTTTAGCAACTGCTCGACGATTGGGCTACTACCAAGTCGAGCTCCAGGCCCGTCAAGCTCTGGCTGAGCTTGAGGCGCGGACCGACTTGGCGCAGGCTCGCTCCCACCTGAATATGCTCGTAGCCGAGTCGCGCGGACACAGCTTGGAGTTGGCAGCTCGTCAAAGTGAAGAGATTATCGCGCGCTTGAGCCAACCCGTGCCAGGCAGCAAATCTGGAAGATAGCCCTCCGCGGTTCATTTGCGGCTGTAAATCCGGTGTTTCCAGAATCTTACCAAGTCAGGTCTATTTAAGCAGCAGTTCCTTTGACGTGAGGGCCAAGTTCGCGCAGTCTGCCCGTACAGCAGAGGAGCTGTGCAATGATTCGCGAAATAGCGCTCGTTCTTCTTTCGTTTTTGGCGGCCGGAACGGCACTTGCCCAGCAAAACGTTGCGGCAACGAATTCCTCGGCGCGGCTCGAAGACAACTCGCAGCAGACGCGGTCCGCTTCTGAAAGAGGATCAAGGAAGGACGCGAAACTTTTTGTTGGGCCCAACTTCGCCTCTCCGAGCCAGACTACCGAAACCCAAAACCTCCACTCAACCGAATCGGAGAGCTCGCTCATCGCCGCTTTGCAGAAACAGAAACAGACGGTAGACGCCGAAGTAATTAATCAAATGAAGTTGGGCCTCCACCCTACAGGCCTGTTACCGGGAGCATCGTCCCAACCCATGGCCTCAGGCGGCGGGGCCCTTTTGAAGGGTAATACCGCTGCGGACAGGTCGCTGGCGCAATCGCCTTCCAAGACGTCAGGTAAATCGACCGCGGCCGGGGGCTCGTCTCTCGCTGCACCAAATAGCGGAGGCTCTGGCTCAATGAGTGTGGCAGGAGGTGGGACTGTGAACCCGCCGATCGCCGGGTCAACAACCTCCAAACTTGCCGCAATCCCGGTAAGCGGCTCGGGGTACACGGCACTCACTTGTTCGACGAATCCAACGATGCGAATACTCACTGTCGCTGGCTCACCGGCTCCCGCGATCTTTACGCCCATCACGGCCTATGACCTTTATACGATTTCCGGCTGCTCGTTCGGCAATCTCGGTCCGGACGGCAAGGCGTATCTCTACAAAGGCGGGGCCTTCCGTGAGGATTTTCAGATCTTAGAGTGGCATGACAACTGGATCAAGCTCAGCCTCGATCCAAAAGTTAGCGGCGTACTCGATCAAGACGACGTTACGCTGGTCATTCAGCGCGCGGACGGAACGCAGGCCAGCAAGGGCGGGTTCAAGTTTCATGCTGTCCGCGCCACTGCACCGCTGGAGTTGATTCCCTCTCGCTGGGCCCACCTGGTGACCTGGAGCCAAGACAACAAATCGTTCGGTCCCGAATACTCCTCGCCCGCAATTATTGATGGAAAAGCGGCGGGCCCCTCTGCGTATGTTTCCCGATTTGTTGATGGCGAAAAGTTCGACCCCGGTACACAAGCCCCGAATCAGCAATACGACTCCTACGATTTCAGCGGACTGGCGCCGGGCTGGAATGCGAAGTCGGCTCAGCTAAGAACTTTTGACATCACCTGCAGTGACAAATTCCAGCCGTATATCACCACGTCGTATGAGCGATTCGGAAACTGGCGTACCCAATGGGACGGCAACACTTTGCGCGTTTATCTGGCGGACGCCTCTTGCTCCAGCTTTGATGCAGCAATGCCGCTGGTTAACAAGCAAAACCATACGGGTTCGTACTACCAGCTGGTTGTCGTGGCGTACGGGCCGCGCTGCACGGATCCGCTTACCGGAAAGCCTGACCAGCAGTGCGTTCAACGTGTTCATCAAGGATTGCAGTAGGGGCAATAATTCGTCGGTACGTGAGGAGCTATTATGAACAACAAATGGATGCAGATCGCGAGTGTTGCGATCGTTTTACTGACCGCGGCAGCTAGCGGACGAATCTCTGCGGCGCAGACTGCTAGGAATCCACCCGCTGCTGCGCGGGAAAGCCAGATAAGGCGGATGACGAACTCTGACGTGGTTCGCATGTTGCAAGAACGCCGGAGCGAATCCGACATCATTCGTGAGATCCGCGCTGCGGTTCAGTCTGGAAGCGCTGCGTTTGATGTTTCGCCGAATGCGCTCATCGATCTGCACAAGGCCGGCGCCGGCAATAACGTCCTGAACGCGATGATGGGCGACGGCAGCACGAAGTCTGGTGCATCGAGTCCCCGAAGCATCAAGCTTGGCTCGCCGCAGATAACCTCGCCCGTCAAAAACCCCAATACCCAAGTCATGGGCAATCTCAATTCCAGAGACATTATCGCTGTCCTCGAAAAGCAAAGAAGCGGTGCGCAACTGGAAGCATCGCAGATGGTCAAGTCCTCCTCGCTACGGCGCGCGCAGCCGCAAACGATCCCGCTACAGACCAACTCCGCGTCGGGAGCGAGAAGGGGCAGCCCATCAGGAGCCGCGGCCTCCACAACCAGTACGAATCCAACGCTCCTTGCGCCCCAAACGCCGCAAAAACACGACCCTCCATCCAATCCCGCGCCGGGCAGCGCAGTGGGTTCGCTCGGCGCAATGCCCGCGAATATTAAGACGGGCACAGCTATCGTCTGCACCAACGATGCGATGATGAGAATTTTGACGGTGAGCGGTCTGGATGGGCCCGCAACCTTCACACCCGATCCCAAATACAACTTCTACACCATTACAGGTTGTTCGTTCGGCGACAGCGGCCCGAACGCCAAGGCTTACATCTACTACCAGAGCACGTTTCGCGAGGACTTCCAGATCCAGGAGTGGAGCGACAACGGAATCAAACTCGCACTCGATCAAAACATTGCCGGCTTACTCGATCACGAAAGCCTAACACTGGTCGTCCAGCGCAACGACGGCAAACAGGCCACTCGAGGCGGTTGCAAATTCTACGCGGCTCGCGAGACCAGGATGCTGCCATATATTCCGAAGACGGATTTCTCCCTGAACAAATTCACTCCCACCGACACCTCGGCCTTCCAGGCTGCATACACCTCGCCTTCGTCCGTCACTGTGGTGCCCAACATCGCTGGGTACACCGCCGAGGTTTCCTGGACTGACCCGAAAGTTTCTTACAACAAAGATCATCCTAATTTTTCGGTTTGGATGCCCGGCGGGGAGGATATTTACCAGCTCAAGAATCTTCAGCCTGGTTTTGTCGTGGAAAGCGGCGCGCTCTGCCACCGGAATCTGGAGTGCCAATCGGGGGCGGTGCACACTGAAGGAACTTTCGGCCTTTCATTCGTCGGAACCGACATGCACGTGGTGTGGCAAGGGCAAGCATGCAGCTACTCGGGATGCGGCGGTTTTGGGCAGCCTGACTGTTTTACATCTGAGCCGGGTTCTAACTACGCAGTGAACGTGACGATCACTGGTCCCCGCGGCGTTGATCCATGGACCGGCAAGCCGACAACGGCTCACTAACGCGGAGCGGAATGTAACAACGGAGGCCACGAGCGAAAGGAGATTTAGGCCATGCGCCGGAAACTGAATGTGAGACTTGGATTGACATTCGTGATGTGCGCTTCGATCGCTTCGTCCGCGCAGGAAGGCCAAAGGTCCGCCCCTTTGCCGAATCAGCACGTCCAGGTCAAGAGCGTGCCGAGCGCCGCGAAGGCAGGGGAAGCGCGCACGACGGGCAGCCTGCAATGGACGTTACAACCGGAGTTGCTGCACGCGCTTGCCAGTAATGTTAGTGCTGCAAGAGCTATCGGTGGCACTAGCCAAGCCACCAACGCCTCTAGTCGAGCGACCGCTCTTGTCCTCAATGAACAGCGCCTAGGTCCTCAAACACTACTCAAACCCACTCCGCAACTCAGGCCGGGTCAGACCTTGTCTTCTCCAGGGGTCAGAAATTCCTCCCCTGGGACAACAAACCAACCGACACTGATGAACAATGCTCCGGCGGGGGCCCACACGGTACCCCTTACCTCACCTCCGCAGACGAAGATTTGCCTTGAAGGCGGAATTACGGCCGTGTCCGGAAAGAAGACGGTCGCCTTCACTCCAGTTGCGGGACCAAATGGCATCTATGTGATTCAAGGTTGCGGCTTCGGCACCCAACCCGGCCGAGTGTATCTCAGCTCTCTCCATTACCCGCGGAACATCTCGCCAGTCTCCGGGGCGACCCAAGCCATCCCGTTTCGGCCCAATCCCGACCAACTGCAGTTTGAAATCGCACCCGGCGACTGGAGTGATCAGCAGATTATCGGCCACATCGACTCGAACGCCTCCGGCTACTACGACACCGATCTGGTGACCTTGGTGGTCCAGATTGCCGGCGGTCAGCAGTACAAGTCGGGTGGGTTTTCCCCCGATGTTCACTACAGCTTCGTGGCGGCGCGTGCCGCGCAACTGCTTCCGTATTCGCCGTACTCGGTGAACGTTCCCTACACATTCGATTCCCAGGGACGCCAGGTTCCAATTTACGGCGGCTCCTCTGCTCCCCCATTGTTTTCGGGGAACCACACGGTCGTGATCGTTCGCCAAGTTATAGGAGCGACGTTCTCCAATAGCTTGCCGGACCGCATTCTCGTGGTTCCGCCCGAGCAGGGTCAATATGGAGGCATCGAGCTGATGACGGGCTTTCAAGTCACGAGTGTGCAGTTCTTTCACGCAGATTTGTCGAAGATGGCATGCATCTATGTTCCTCCAGGCAATGCCGAATACACGTCCGGCGGAAATTGGGGAGTCGATGATTCGCAGGTGGGCGAGTATCACGTCTCCTGGCAGGAGCAAAGCTGCACGAGCACATCGGCTGGCGCCGGCGGCCACACGCAAAGCGTTTCAGCGTACGCACTAGACATCACCGTTGTCGGGCCCCGCGGTGTTCCGCCTTGGCGTTGGCAGAGTGGTTTTTAGTGAAATCCGTTCCCAGGAGCACGAGGATCAGGAGGAGGAACGGAACTATGAGTGTTAACACGAACGTCACTAAACTACAGCGTACTTCGTAACGCATGTGCGATCGAATGCTCATGAGAAGGAGAAGAAAAATGGCAAAGTACACGGCGGCATCTCCGACCCGGGCGCTGCTCGCGGCTGCCGTATTGGTGCTGCTGTTCGGCGCCGTGTCCGGATGCAGTTCCAGCACTAAATCAGCCGACGCGAAGGAGCAATCTGCAGCAGGCGGACGCGACACCGGTCAGAAGGTGGACATCAACTGTCTGGGCAGCCACCTCGAAAACCCACCCGAGTCTTACCACTATTCTTTCAAATCGTCGGACGGAAAGAACGCGGTGGACAAAGAAGCGGAAATCACCCCGCAAACGATGGACGTCACGATTCAAGACAATTCCGGCTCACATACATATCACGGTACCCGATCCGACGAAGCCAGTTGGGGCAGGGCCGTTCTCGATCTTTCGGGTTGGGGCCTGACCGTGATGACTGCGAGAGTAGCATTCATCGAAGACTCTTCCGCGTTAAGGCGGATTGGCGACGAGCCCATGAATGGCTACAACACGACACAGTATTCGATCGACACGACGAGCGGGAATACGTCAGATGCGCGGACCTTTCGGACGATGTTCGGTGCGGCCAGTTACGACAAAGGAACTGTGTGGGTTGGCGCCAGGGGTTGTCCGGTGAAATTGATTCTGGACGAGGTAACACAGCAGAACAACGGCAGTATTGACAAGCGTCACTTCGAGATTGCAGTCAGCAAGAAATGACCAGCCATCGGCGTTCAAGAGCGCAGGGCGCTCTTTGGCTGTGGACGTGCGGATAAAAATCCACAAGAGCGAAGGGAGAGAAAACCTTGAAACGGAAATGCATCGCGATATTCGGGTTCGTGTTCCTAATGTGCGTCGTGAGAGTTTCCTTGGCGCAGCAGAAAGCGCTGACCAACGCCGATGTCATAAACATGGTGAAAGGTGGGCTCGCTGAGTCCGTCGTCATCTCCGCGATTCAACTGAATGCTCCGAATTACGACGTCTCTCCAGCGGCGCTCATCGCTCTGAAAAAAGCAGGAGTCACCGGGAAAGAGCAGGAGGCGATGTTGGCTGCAATGAAAGCGGCGGCAACTCTGCCAGCACAGCCTGCTGGCGCTTCTTCGACGCCGGGTCCCACAACAACAGCCGCCGACGGGCAGCGCGCAAATTCAGGCACCGCTTGGCGAATGCCCACCGTCGCCGTTCTTCAAGGAGGCTCCTCGCAACCATTGACTTTGGAAAAGACACAGCTCGCGCAAACCAAGGCCAAGCCCACCTCGATGTCCAGCCTTGCCTCAGATTCCGTCGTCACTCAGGCATTGCAAGGCGGCATCAGCACTGCAACCTACGGCGTCGCCAGTAAGGTTGCGTCGCCCGTGGGCGGTGCCACGGTTCAACAGGCGGGCGGCCTGTTTTCGAACGTAATGGCGCACCGCAAGCCGGCCGTTACCTACGTTTGGGGCGTCACCAACCCGTCCTCGGGAAGCGTCTTTCAAAATTATTTACCTACGTTTGCCGTGAATTTCGCAGGCGCTCCAGGCATAAACCCGGATGAGTACGAACCGGCCATCGTGAAGCTCACACCGGCACAAAACACGTGCCGCATCGTGGGCGCAACGCAAGGGAAGGAAAATGCCAAGGCCAGTCCTGCAGCCGACTGGGAAATCTATTCCTCCTTCCTCGAAGAGCGCGTTCCCGCCGCAGCGCAGAAACTCAAATCCGGCGAATACAAGCTGACGCCCGGTTCCCCGCTGTTGCCCGGCGAGTACGGCGTCGTGCTTCGGCCCGTTTCCAAAACGAAGAAATTCTCCGGGGCCGACGTGGCACGCGGACAGGGCGACGGATTCGTATTTGGCGCCGTGTGGTCATTCCAGATTGCGATAGCACAATGAACGGCTCTGCATTCCAGCGCTGGCCGACAAGCTTCAGCAAGCGAATCGTGCTGTGCTCGATTGCTGCGCTGCCCTGCTTCGCAATCGTGTTGTGCGGATGCAAACGCGATCGCGGCGGCGCGGGGGCCCCAACACAGGCGCAAGCCGCCGGCAAACCACTTCCAGCTGGTCCAGGCATTCACAATGGGCCAGCTCTCCGTGTCTTGAACCTGCCCGGCAGTGCATTCCACGTGGAGTACTCAGACAAGACGGCGATCGTGGACATGGCCACCGTCGCGCGAACGCTTCGTGGCGTCAGCGAAGATCGCCGCATCTTCTTGTTCGAGGATTCTCCCGAGCTTCGCGCGAAGTTGGTACCCGGTCACTACGTACTGTTCCAGGGGCTGGATCTGCGCAAGGTCGATGCGTACGCCGTCGACCCGAACACCAAGAATCTCATCGTGGGCACCGAAAGAGCGTCGTTGCGCGAAGCGCTAACGAACGCGAATGTGCAATGGAAGGCACCGGTCAATTTCGGTGAAATCCTTCGACAGACGTCGGCGCAAATGACACCCGCGCCCGCTTCCTTATTTGCACGTTCAGAGTTCTCGCATCAACTACAGGCCTTGGTCCAGCCGATCGTCCACGCCGATGTAACGCAAACTTCGTTCCAAGGAGAAGTTGAGTTCAACGACAGCGATTTCGCTACATGGAAAGTCCACTACCGGTTCAATGCACCCGGCGGCGACGACCGGAACATGCATCTTGATGTGCATCTGGCGCGCGAGGCAAATGGCCTCAATGTCGAACTCAGCGCCAAAGGTACCATCAGTAATTTCATCCAGCAATTTGGCATGGTTGCCGCCGAAAAGGGACCAGTCCACGTTCAATTCCGGGATTTGGACCTCCGTGGCGATATCGATTTCGACTGGACGATTAAGACCTCCGAAAACAAAACGCCGATGAACGAAGTTCGCTTCAAGCTGCCCGGAAAAGTATCCATTCCGCTGGTTGAGTTCACGGACCTGCCGATGTCACTCCAGATCAGCGAGGCGTTGCTGTTTCACCCAGCCTTTACGACAAAAGAAGAAGTCGCCCGCGGCACGTTCCACGTAAAATTCGCGAGCGATGAAGGGATCCAGCTCGACGGCGCCGAGTCTCAAGTGGAAGGACAAGGTGAAGGCGATGCGGACATTGCCCAAAATTTTGCTTTCTCTCCCGTGGCATCTTTCGGACTCGTGATTGCCATGGCCGTTCCGCGGATCGAACTCCGTATGGGCAGCGAAGAGTTGTTCGAAATGGCTAAGATTCCGCTGCCGAGCACCCTGGTCGAGTCCCTCTCCGACGTCTTGTTGAAACACACGATCGTGGGCCAATGGGTCAATAAGAAGATGGGGAATCCGCTTTCCGTCGAAGGCGCCGCTTACTTCCAGGTCGTGATTTCTACGACCGCGGCCCATTCCGGAATGCAAAGTCTTGTGCCCTGTCAGCAATTTACAATGACAGCCAAGGGACAAATAGGACTAGACGCGGAGTGGCTCGGCAACAACACAAATTTCCAGCCGAAGGACGTTTTCGAGAAAAACCTCGTTCGACGGCAACCCGATGTGAAGATTTGTGGCGGCGGCAGCTAATCCAACTCCGAGCGTGACGCGGGAGAATACTATGGGATTCCAGAAACGCTACAGACAAGCGCAAGCCGGAG
>WNGH01000606.1_pt1 | contig 32476 bp, 32 predicted proteins | sample 5400631 | NCBI WGS metagenome assembly WNGH01 (sample SAMN13153373, study PRJNA577476) | soil metagenome | isolation source: 115 cm soil or saprolite under Garry oak tree replicate 1 | place: USA:California | collected 2016-06-15
GGAGCTGCTCGGCGACGAGGCCGCCGGGCCGCAGGAGGGCGCGGAGGCGGGCGGCTTCTTCTCGCGGCTGCGCGATTCGCTCGGCAAGAGCCGGCGGGCGCTGACCGAGCAAATCGCCGCGGGGACCTTCGACGCGGCTGACGATGCTGCCTGGGAGCGGCTGGAGGAGGCGTTGATCGCCGCGGACGTCGGCGTTCCGTCGACCGCCGAGCTCGTGCGTCGACTCGAAGCCCGGGGGGAGCTCGGCGATCTCAGCGAGGCGCTGGTCGAAGAGGCCGCGGCGCTGCTCGGCGAACCTGGCCGGCTCTCCCTCGACGGGCACCCGAGCGTGATCCTCGTCGTCGGCGTCAACGGCACCGGCAAGACGACGACGATCGGCAAGCTCGCGAACCGCCTGCGCGAGCATGGGCGCACGGTCGTGCTCGGCGCGGCCGACACCTTCCGCGCTGCCGCCGAGGAGCAGCTCGAGATCTGGGCCGAGCGCGCCGGAACGGACTTTGTCGGCGGCGAGCGCGGTGGCGACCCGGCCGCCGTTGCCTACGACACGATCGAGCTCGCGGCCCAGCGCGGCCGCGACGTCGTCATCGTCGACACCGCCGGCCGGTTGCACACGCAGGCGAACCTGATGGAGGAGCTCGCGAAGGTGCGCCGGGTGATCGCTCAGAAGCAGGAGGGCGCACCCAACGAGACGCTGCTCGTCGTCGACGCGACCACGGGGCAAAACGGCGTCCAGCAGGCGCGCCTGTTCGGCGAAGCCGTCGGCGTCACCGGCGTCGTGCTGACGAAGCTCGACGGTTCCGCGAAAGGCGGCGTCGCAATCGCGATCGCAAACGAGCTCGGGCTACCGATCACGCTCGTCGGCGTGGGGGAGAGCCTTGATGATCTCCGGCCTTTTGACCCGCAGGACTTCGCGCGAGCCCTGATCGCGGGCTAGGAGGGTTTGGCGAAATACAGTCTGTGCCGCCGGGCCGCGCTGCTCGCCCCCTGGCAGCGTCCTCAGTCGCGCCCATATCTACGGATAGCGATGAGCCGATGATCGTGATCACTTTGGCGACGTCAGCCATCTCGTCCTCCCAACGGTCGTTGCCGCAGAATCTCTAACCGGCCTGGGCGAGACCCAAACGGAAAGCGCTCAGCGCCCAAGCCCGAAGAGCACGTCGAGAATGCCGCGCTCCTCCGAGCTCGCGTCCTCTCGCAGGAGCTCGTCGATCTCGATCCCGACGAGCAGGACGATCGAGGACACGTAGGCATAGGCCATCAAGACGAGGAAGACCGTCAGCTGCCCGACGGCCGTCTTGAAGTTCGCGAACGAGGTCACGTACCAGCGAAACGCGAACGAGGTGACGATCCAGGTCGCGATCACGAGCACCGCGCCGGCGCTCGCCCAGCGTTTCGGCCTGGGTCGAACTGGCGCAAGCCGGACGAGCAGGCCCGTCACCGCGATCAGCGCGGCCAGCGCGCCGAGCCAGCGCACCGCGACCAGCAGAATCTCCGACGCCCCGTCCTGCTTCGGCACCGCTTCGACGAGCAGCGTCGCACCGACCACTCCGGCGACGACGCAGAGAGCCAGCCCCAACGAGAGAGGCCACCGAACCCAGAACGGACGATCGTCCTTGACCTCGTAGATGCGGTTGATCGCGCCCATGATCCCGCGGACACCGCCGGAGACGAACCAGACGGTCACTACGGCGCTGAAGGCGATCAGCCCGGCGCTGTTGCTCGCAAAGATCTTCTCGACGGCGAAGTCGATCGCGTGAAAGACGGGCGGGTCCAGACGGGACTTCAGCGCCGGCGCGATGTGTTTCGTCCAGACGTCTTGGCGGCCGACGGCGCCGAGGAGGGCCAGTCCGAGCAGCGTCAGCGGGATCAGCGATTTCAGAACCTGGAACGCCAGCGCGCTCGCATAGGTGAGCAGCTCGTGGTCGGCGAAGCGCTCGTGCAGGAGCTCTACAGCTCCGCGCGTGCGCTTCACGACAGTCGTTCGCGTGGCCATGAGGAGAGGCCTTACCGAAAACGGCCGCCAGTACACTGGCCGTCGTGTTCGACACGCTTTCAGACCGGCTTCAGGGCGCCCTCGGCGACCTCGGCAAGCGCGGCAAGCTCGACGACGAGGCGATCTCGAAGGCGATGCGCGAGATCCGCCTCGCGCTGCTCGAGGCCGACGTCAACTTCCAGGTCGTCAAGGATTTCGTCGCCCGCGTCCGCGAGCGCGCCGTTGGCGAGGAGGTGCTGAAGAGCCTCACGCCCGGCCAGCAGGTCGTGAAGATCGTGCACGAGGAGCTGACCGCGCTGATGGGCTCGGGCGACTCTCGGCTCGCGTTTGCCGGACGGCCCCCGACGGTGATCCTGCTCGCCGGCCTGCAGGGCTCGGGCAAGACGACGGCCGCGGCCAAGCTCGCGCTGTTGCTGCGCAAGGAAGGCAAGCAGCCGGCGCTCGTCGCCGCCGACCTGCAGCGCCCGGCGGCGATCGAGCAGCTCGAGCAGCTCGGCCGGCAGATCCAGGTTCCAGTCTTCAGCGGCGAGCGTTCCGATCCCGTCAAGGCCACCCGCGAAGGGATCGACGCCGCCGAGGGCGACGTCGTCATCGTCGACACGGCGGGCCGGTTGCATGTCGACGAGGCGCTGATGGAGGAGCTCGCCGCTGTCCGCAAGGAGGCGAGGCCGACGAATGTCTTGCTCGTGCTCGATGCGATGACCGGGCAGGAGGCGGTCGCGGTCGCGCAGGCTTTCCAGGAGCGCGTCGACTTCGACGGCGTCGTGCTGACGAAGCTCGACGGCGATGCGCGCGGTGGCGCGGCGCTCTCGGTCAAGGCCGTCACCGGCAAGCCGATCAAGCTCGTCTCGGTCGGCGAGAAGGTCGACCAGCTCGAGTACTTCCATCCCGACCGGATGGCCTCGCGGATTCTCGGGATGGGCGACGTGCTGAGCCTGATCGAGAAGGCGGAGGCGGCAGTCGAGGAGGACGAGCGCGAGGAGCTCGAGCGCCGGATGATGCAGGGCGAGTTCACGTTCGACGACTTCCTGAAGAGCTACAAGATGCTGCGCCGGATGGGCCCGCTGCAGGGCGTGATGAAGCTGATCCCCGGCCTCGGCAACCAGCTCGAGGGGCTCGACCAGGTGGACGAGAAGCAGCTCGCGCGCGTCGAGGCGGTCATCCTCTCGATGACGCCCCGGGAGCGGGCGCTGCCCCATGTGATCGACGGCTCGCGCCGGCAGCGGATCGCCCGCGGCAGCGGATCTGACGTCCAGCAGGTCAATCAGCTGCTGGAGGCGCGCAAGCAGATGGCGAAGATGATGAAGCAGATGAAAGGCGGCAAGATGCCTTCCCTGCCAGGATTGGAGGCGCCCGGCGCGCCGAACGGGGCCCGCGCGGCCACGGCGAGAAAGACCAAGAGCAAACGAAAGAAGAAAAAGAAGGCGAGGAGATAGATGGCAGTCAAGTTGAGACTGACTCGGGTCGGCTCGAAGAAGAATCCGATCTACCGCGTCGTCGCCGCCGACACGCGTTCCCCGCGCGACGGCAAGTTCATCGAGATCGTCGGGCGCTACAACCCGCAGACCGATCCGTCGACGATCGAGTTCGACGAGGAGAAGGTCAAGGACTGGCTCTCGAAGGGCGCGCAGCCCTCCGACACGGTCAAGCGCCTCTTGAAGGCAAAGGACATTGGCTGAACTGCTGGCCGAGCTCGCGCGGCGGCTCGTCGACGACCCGGACGCTGTCTATGTCGAGGAGATCGAGCGCGACGGCGCGCACGTGTTGCAGCTGCACGTCGCCAAGGACGACGTCGGCAAGGTGATCGGCCGCCAGGGCCGGATCGCCCGGGCGCTGCGCACGATCGTCCGCGCGGGCGCGGCGCGGTCGAGCTACCGCATCCTTGTCGAGATCGTCGACTGAGCTTGTAAGCGTCGGCCGTGTGGGACGGCCGCACGGCCTCGACGGCTCCTTCTTCGTCGAGCAGGCCAGTGACGATCCGGAGCGGTTCGCGGTCGGCGCGGTCGTCTACGTCGACAGCGAGCGGGCGGAGGTCGTCGTGTCGAAGCGCGGCTCCGGCGGCCGCCCGGTGATCCGGCTCGACCGCGAGGCGCCGCGCGGCGCCGACCTTGCCGTGCCGCGCGAGGCGCTGCCGCCGACGGTGGAGGGCGAGTACTACGCCTTCCAGCTCGTCGGTCTCGAGGTCGAGGAGGAGGGCGGCCGCATGCTCGGCCGGGTCGCCCAGGTGGCGCCCGGCGTTGCGAACGACGTGCTCGAGCTCGATTCCGGACTCGCCCTCCCGCTCGTCGAGGCCTGCGTGCGCGAAGTCGATCTCGAGCATGGCAGGATCGTGATCGCCGCGGGCTTCGCCGAGCCCCAGCTACCCTGAGCGGCGGCTTCCTTTGCAGCTCGACGTCTTCACCTTGATCCCGCAAGCCTTCGCGTGGCTGACGGAGCAGCGGCCCGTTGCGGCCGTGCTCGGCGACGAGCTGGACCTGCGGCTGTTCAGCTACCGCGACTACACGCCGCTCTCCGGCTCACAGGTCGACGACGAGCCCTACGGCGGCGGCGCCGGGATGGTGCTTCGTGTCGACGTCGTCGCGGCCGCGCTCGAAGCGGCCTACGGGGGCTCGCCCGCGCATCGCGTCGTCGCGCTGACGCCGCAAGGCCGGCAGCTGACGCAGGAAGTGGTCGAGGAGCTCGCCGGCGAGGAACGCCTCACCCTGCTTTCGGCGCGCTTCGAGGGCTTCGACGAGCGCGTGCTCGCGCACCTCGCCTCCGACTCGATCTCGATCGGCCCCTACGTGCTCTCCGGGGGCGAGCTGCCCGCGATGGTGCTGGTGGACGCGATCGCGCGCCGGCTTCCGGGGGCGCTCGGCTCGGCAGAATCGGGGCTCGTCGAGAGCTTCTCGGCCGAGCTCGAGGGCGGCCTCGAATACCCGCATTACACACGGCCCGCCGATTTCCGCGGCTGGCCCGTGCCCGCCGTCCTTCTCTCAGGCGATCACGCGAAGATCGACGAGTGGCGGCGCCGGCAGAGCCGTCTGCGGACCGCAGGTTGAGGCACGATACGGAGATGGACCAGTCAGACGGCGCCGGCGCGGTTCGCAATCCGTACGAGGTCCTCGGGGTCAGCCCCGACGCCTCGTCGGAGGAGATCCGCGACGCCTACTGGCGCCTGGTCAGGTTCCATAGAACCGAGGGCGAGGCGGCCTGGACGCCGACGCATCTTGGCGAGATCCAGGACGCGTACGAAGTCCTGTCCGATCCGTCGCGCCGCGCCGAGCTCGACGCTGCGAACGGGGACTCCGCAGGCGCCCACGAGCCGCCAGTGCCGGCGACGTACGAGCCTGGTTTTCCTCCTTACGAGTCGGGCGCGCAGCCCTACCAGCCCGAGGGGGCGCCGCCGTACCAGCCGGGCGGACCGACCGTCCCGCCGCCCGAGCCCAAGCCGGTGGTCCATCACTCGCGCAATCCGATCGACCGGCTCACGTACCGGCTGCCGCGGCCCTGGCGGATCGCGATCGACTGGATCGTCACGATCGCCGGCGCGGTCGCAATCGTGTTCGCGATCAAGCAATGGGTCGTCAACCCGTACCGGATCCCCTCATCGTCGATGGAGCCGACCCTGCACTGCGCCGGGGGCCAGGGTTGCGAAGCCCGCCTCTCGGACCGAGTGCTTGCGAACCGGTTCATCTACCGCTTCCGAAGCCCGCACCGCGGCGAGATCGTCGTCTTCAAGACGCCGCCCGCGGCAAAGCAGCGCTGCGGCGCCGGCGGGACGTTCGTCAAGCGCCTGATCGGCCTGCCGGGCGAGACCTGGTCGGAGCGGAACGGCTACGTCGACATCAACGGCAAGAAGCTGAACGAGCCGTACATCAAGCCGGATCGCCGCGACACCGAGACGCACAGCCCGCAGGTGATCCCCAAGGGGCAGTACTTCATGATGGGCGACAACCGGGCCGAATCGTGCGACTCCCGCGTCTGGGGCACCGTGCCGAGGAAGAACCTGATCGGTGAGGTTTTCGCGACCTACTGGCCGCCGAACCGGATCTCGATCTATTCGGCCTACGTCTCGTTCGGGCTGGGGGCGCTCGGGATGCTCCGGTTGCCGGGAAGAATCAGGCGGCGGCGGAAGTCCAGGAAAAGCGCAGTCCACTAGGGTTCACCGCCGGCCTCTGAGGCGTCGCTTGCGACGCCGCTTGGAGGCCGTGCGGGCTTCGCCCGTGCGGCCGTCTAACTCGCCGCATCCGGCGGTAGCGCGGTCGGCTAGCATGCACCCTTGGCCCGACGGGGCCGTTCTTATGCACCGGATCATTCAAGACCTCGAACAGCGCCAACTGCGTGGCGATCGCCCCAGGTTCAAGCCGGGCGACACCGTCCGCGTCCACTTCCGGGTGATCGAGGGCCAGCGCAGCCGCTTGCAGGTCTTCGAGGGCATCGTGATCAAGCGCCAGGGCTCCGGAGCCCGCGAGACCTTCACCGTGCGCAAGCAGTCGTTCGGGGTCGGCGTCGAGCGAACGTTCCCGCTCCACTCGCCGAAGATCGACAAGATCGAGGTCGCCGCGATCGGTGACGTCAGTCGCGCGAAGCTGTACTACTTGCGCGGCAAAGTGGGGAAGAAGGCGCGCGTCCCTGAGGTGCAGCGGAGAGGGCCGCTATCCTCGGCCGATGCTGTCGCAGCCGCCGTCGACGACGGGACTCGAGCTGAACCAGACGCCGAAACCGGCGCCGAGCCCGAGCAGCAGCCAGAGCCTGAGGCCGTCGCCGCCGAAGAGCCCGCAGCAGAAGAGTCCGAGCCTGCAGCAGAAGAGTCCCAGTCCGCAGCAGAAGAATCCGAGCCCGAAGCCGAAACCGAAGAGGCCGGGGCGGAAGCTCCTCGCGTTTGACCGCCGCCTAGGCGCGCGGTTCATCGCCGGCACCGACGAGGCCGGCCGCGGCTCGCTGGCCGGGCCGCTCGTCGTCGCGGGCGTGCTGTTGGACTACGGAAGTCTGCGTGACCACCGCGTGCGGCCGCTGGCGCAGCTGAACGACTCCAAACAGCTCACGCCTGCCGGGCGCGAGGAGCTGTTTCGCGCCATCCTGGCGTGTTGCTCGAAGGTTTCGGTACGAGCGATCTCGGCCCGCGAGATCGACTCGAACGGGCTCCATCGCTCGAACCTGGCTGCGATGCGCGCGATCCTCTGGGAGCTCGCGCCGCCCGCGGAGATCTGCCTCGTCGACGGCTTCCGGCTCGGCCCGACCGCGCCGGAGCACAAGGCGGTCGTGGACGGCGACGAGAAAAGTGCCGCGATCGCTGCGGCGTCGGTCGTCGCGAAGGTCGTGCGCGACCGGACGATGCGGCGGCTGGCCGCGCTGTATCCGCACTACGGCTTCTCCTCGCATGTCGGCTACATCACGCCGGGGCATTCCGCCGTTGTACGCGAGCGCGGGCCGTCCGAGATCCACCGCCGCTCGTTCGAGGCGCGCTGCTATGCGGAGCAGCGCGCGGAGCCGACGATTGACGAAGTTCGCAACGATGATTCCCTGCAGACCGGGTTTAGCGGTCGCGCCGCACAGGTCGGCGCGACCTCTTGAGCGGCATCGCAAGCGATGCCGCGGAGCCGGAAGCCGCTTAATACCACTGCGCGCGGTCGCTCGGCCGAGCGGCGCGTCGCCTGGCACTACCGGTTGCGCGGCTACCGGATCCTGGCGCGCAACGTCCGCGCCGGCGGCGTCGAGCTCGACCTGATCGTCCGGCGCGGCCGGCGGCTTGTGTTCTGCGAGGTGAAGCTGAAGGAGGGCCCGAGGTTCGGCGACCCGCTCGAGGCTGTGGATGACTGGAAGCGCGAGCGTCTCAGGCGGGGGGCGCAAGCGTGGCTGCTCGCGAATCCGTCGCTTTCAGATCTACGTGTGACCTTCGAATTCGCAGCGGTGCGGCCGGGCGGAATCGAGCTCGTCTCTGACCTTCTGTACTAGGAGGGTTTGGCGAAATAAAGTCTGTGCCGCCGGAACACGCTGCTCGCCCCCTGGCAATGTCCTCGGTCGCGCCCATATCTATGGATATGGACACTCCCTGCGTCCTCCCCAGGGAACGAGCATCGCGCCCCGGCGACGAGCGTTATTCCGCCAAACCCTCCTAGGACTCGCCGCCTTTCCGCCGAACACCGCAGGGCCGTGGCTCCGACGCAGGATGCTCTCTACCGAGACCTCGAGCTCGACCTCTCCTGGTCGGAGCGTGACCTGCCCGAGCGGGAGCGGACGAAGCACGTCCACCGGCTGCATCCGTACCTCGGCAAGTTCATCCCGCAGCTCGTGGAGGTGTTGCTCGGCCGCTACTTCGTCACGGGCCAGCACGTGCTCGATCCGTTTGCGGGCTCGGGGACGACGCTCGTGCAGGCCCTCGAGTCCGGGCTCGATGCGACCGGCGCGGATATCGCCGCCTTCAACTGTCTGCTGATGGAGGTCAAGACGCGTCGCTACAACCCGTTCGTGCTCGAGCGGGAGCTGCGGGCGGCGTGCGAGCGAATCGGCGAGACCTCGACCGAGCGCCCGCGCGGCTACCTGCGCGCCTGGTTCGCGCCGCAGGCCGCGCGAGAGCTGCTCGGCTTCCGCGGGCTCGTCGACGACTACGTGAATGCTGACGTCCTCCGCGTTGCGCTCGGCCGCGCGGCGCGGTCTGCTCGGCGGACAAAGCATTTCGACCTCGACTTCCCGCGCGAGCCCCAGCGCGAAGAGTACTGGTGCCACAAGCACAAGCGCACCTGTCGCCCCGTCGGCGAGGCGGCTCCGTTTCTGCGCCGTTACACGCTGGACACGCTCGAGCGGATCAAGGCCTTCTCACGCGTGCGCGCGCGTGCGCGCGAGGCCGTGGTGCTGCACGGCGACGCGCGCGAGCTCGACTTCGGCGGGCCGTTCGACGGCGTCGTCACCTCGCCGCCGTACCCGGGCCTGATCGACTACCACGAGCAGCACCGCTACGCCTACGAACTGCTGCGGCTGGACGACTGCCGCGAGCTCGAGGTCGGGGCCGGGGCGGCCGGGACGTCGCGCGCGGCGCTCGAGGCGTATTCGGACGGAATCGTCGCGACCCTTCGGAACGTGCGTCGCTCACTGCGGCCGGACTCCCCGGTGGTGATCGTCGTCAACGACCGGCGGGAGCTGTATCCGAAGATCCTGGAGCGTGCGAGCTTGCGCGAAGAGCGGCGGCACCGGCGCCATGTGAACCGACGGACGGGGCGGCGCGCAGGGGAGTACTTCGAAGATGTGATCGTCTGCCGATTCACTTCCGGCACAAAGGCGTGACAGACACGTAACACCCTCGCCGCTAGCGTCGGCGGGGTGCTTGCGCGGACGATCACCCACGCGCTCGTCGGCCTCGACGCGCGTCGAGTCGAGGTCGAGGCGCACCTCCAGAACGGGCTGCCGGCGTTCGCGATCGTCGGGCTCCCGGACCGCGCCTGTCAGGAGGCGAAGCAGCGCGTCCGCAGCGGCATCACCTCCGCGGAGCTGAACTGGCCGGATCGACGGCTGACGGTCAATCTCGCGCCTGCGGAGCTGCGGAAGGAGGGGTCGGGTTTCGACCTGCCGATCGCGCTTGCCGTGCTCGCGGCCTCGCGCCAGGTCACCGAGGAGAGCCTCCGCGGCCACGCGTCTGTCGGCGAGCTCGCTCTGGACGGTCGTGTGCGGCCGGTCGCGGGCGTCCTGGCGGCGGCGGAGGGGGCGAAGGAGCAGGGCTTGTCGCGGCTGTTCTGCGCTGCCTCCTCAGCGCCCGAGGCTGCGCTCGCGGGGATCGAGCCGGTGCCGCTGCACCACCTCGCCGAGGCTGCCTCGTACCTGCGCGGCGAGTGGCAGCCCGAGCCCGTCGACGAGCCGGATGACCTGCCGGTGCCCGAGGGGCTGCCGGATCTTGCCGACGTTCGTGGCCAGGAGCGTGCGCGGCGAGCGCTCGAGCTCGCCGCGGCGGGCGGGCACAACCTGCTGCTCGCAGGCCCGCCGGGGACCGGGAAGACGATGCTGGCCCGCCGTCTGCCAGGCATCCTCCCGCCGCTGACGCGCGACGAGGCGCTCGAGGTGACGCGGATCCACTCGGTCGCCGGGCTGCTGCCGCCCGGACGGCCGCTTGTGGCTGCGCCTCCGTTTCGGGCTCCGCATCACACGGCGTCGGCGCCGGCGATCGTCGGCGGCGGCTCCGGCCCGCGTCCGGGCGAGGCGAGCCTGGCGCATCGCGGTGTCCTCTTCCTGGACGAGCTCGCGGAGTTCCCGCGGCCGACCCTGGAGGCGTTGCGCCAGCCGCTCGAAGACGGCGCGATCAGCATCGCGCGGGTCGAGGGGAAGGCCACCTTTCCGGCGCGCTTTCAGCTGGTGGCGACGATGAACCTCTGTCCGTGCGGCGCTCGCGGCGACCCGGCCGCCGAGTGCTCGTGTTCCACGCAACGGCTGGCGGCCTACCGCGACAAGCTCTCGCGGGCGCTGCTCGACCGCTTCGACCTGCTCGTGACCGTGCCGCGTCCGCGGGCGCTCGAGCTCGCCGCAGCGCCATCCGAGGCCTCGGAGCTCGTGCGGAAACGGGTCGTCGCGGCGCGCGAGCGGTTGCGAGAGCGCCGTCCGCCTCGGAACGAGGCCGCCGACGCGCTCTTGTCGCGTGCGGTCGAACGGCTGCCGCTCTCGGCCAGGGGGCGTGCACGTGTCGCACGCGTCTCGGCGACGGTCGCGGCTCTTGCCGGCGCCGAAGAGGTCGGGCCCGAGCACCTCGCCGAGGCGCTTTCGTTCCGAACCCCGACCGAGCTGGCGGCGGCGGCGTGAGCGCGGCAGCGGTTGAGCCGATCCGCGCAGTGCGTAGGCTCCGGCGCCGCGATTTGCCGGAGCTGCTTCAGCAGATCCACGACCCGCCGCGCTCGCTCTTCCTCCGCGGGGCGCCCGATCCGGAAATTCTCGCGCGGCCCGCGGTGGCCATCGTCGGCGCGCGGGCGTGCTCGCCCTACGGCGCGCAGGTTGCGCGCATGCTCGGGCGTGAGCTCGCCGCGGCCGGTCTGGTCGTTGTCAGCGGTCTTGCGCGAGGGATCGACGGCGAGGCGCACCGCGGCGCGCTCGACGCCGGCGGGGTCACCGTTGCTGTGCTCGGCTGTGGCATTGACCGCGACTACCCGGCCGCCCACTCCGAGCTGGCGAGGCGGATCTGCGAGCGAGGCCTCGTCGTCTCGGAGTACGAGCCGGGGGTCGAGCCTGCCCCATGGAGATTCCCCGCACGCAACAGGATCATTGCCGGACTTACGGCCGTGACGGTGATCGTCGAAGCGCGAGAACGAAGCGGCGCGCTGATCACAGCCGACTTCGCGCTCGAGGATGGCCGCGAGGTGTTCGCGGTTCCGGGGGAGATCACCGGCACGCTCTCAACCGGCACCAATCGGCTACTGCGCCAGGGCGCGACCCCCCTCACGACGGCCGACGATGTGCTCGAGCTGTTCGGGCTCGCGGCTTCCCAGCGGCCGCGCGCTCCTACCGTGGGCCCGAGCGCGACGGCGGTACTCGAGCGGCTCGCCGACGGCGCGGCCAGCGCGGACGAGCTGTCGCGTACGACCGGGCTCGACCCGGGGCCCCTCGCAGCGGCTCTCGCAGAGCTCGAGCTTGCGAGGCTCGCTTCCGAGGCTGACGGTAGGTACAGGGCGGTGGTGCCGCCATTAGCATCGACGACATAGAGGGCTCGTATTGGCTCGAGGAAGATCCACCAGCGCTCCCGAAGCACCGCCACTCGGGCCGCGTCGACGTGGCGATCGTCGGGGCGGGCGTCACAGGCTGCTCCTGCGCCCTCACGCTCGCGGACGCGGGCCTGCGCGTGCGCGTGCACGAGGCGCGCGAGGTCGCGGGCGGGGCCAGCGGCCGCAACGGCGGCTTCGCCCTCCGCGGCGCCGCCGCGCCATACGACGTCGCCCGTGCCGAGCTCGGCGAGCGCGCCGCGTCGCTCTGGCGCTTGACCGAAGGCGCCCTCGAGCGGCTGGCCGGGCTCGCCGGAGACGCCTTCCGGCGGACGGGGAGCCTGCGCCTTGCAGCCGACCGCGAGGAGGCGGAGTCGCTCCGCGCCGAGTACGAAGCGCTACGCGACGACGGCTTCGAGGTCGAGTGGCGACCCGAGCTCAACGGCCGCCTCGCCGGCCGCTTCCACGGCGCCATCTTCCACCCGCCCGACGGGTCAATTCAACCTGCGCGTTGGGTGCGCCGGCTCGCCGTTCAGGCAGCGGAGGCGGGAGCCGAGATCCGCGAGCACGATCCCGTAACGGCGCTCGAGGAGTTGGACGCCGACCAGGTCGTGCTGGCGACCGACGGCTACACGCACGGCCTCCTCGAGATGCTCGATCGCGCCGTGAAGCCGGCGCGCGGGCAGGTGGTCGTCACGGAGCCTCTCGGCGAGGAGTACTTCGCCTGCCCGCATTACTCTCGTCACCGCTACGACTACTGGCAGCAGACGCCGGATCTTCGGCTCGTGCTCGGCGGCTTCCGAGACACCGCACCCGAAGAGGAGTCCACTGCGGAGGAAGCGACGACGCCCGGCATTCAGGCGCGGCTCGAGTCTTTCGCGCGCGAGCTCGTCGGCCGCGCCCCGAAGATCACGCACCGCTGGTCGGGGATCTTCGGCGTCACCGAGGACCGCTTCCCGCTGGCAGGCCCGATACCGGGCTACGACGGCCTCTGGGTCGCGTGCGGCTACTCGGGCCATGGCAACGTGCTTGGACTCGCGTGCGGTGATCTCGTCGCGTCGGCGATCCTGGCCCGTCCAGCGCCGGAGCTTCAGTTCTTCGATCCCGAGCGCCGGCTCTAGCGCCGCACGAATCCGCCCACGTGGATGGGCTTGATGCTCAGGGGAACGCCTGCTCCGGCCTGGCGGCGCAACATCTCGACGACGGCGTTGCTGGGCGCACCGAACACCTGGATGCCCGTTGTTGCGTCGACGGTCTCCGCGTACGCCGCCGCGGCGCGCTCGGCAACGACCTCCATATGAGAAGCCATCGAGTCGGCGTCCGGATGGACCTGGACCACCGCGACCTCCGTTCCTTCCTCGTTGGCGAACTCGTTGAACGCGAGCAGCCTTGGCTCGTTCGTCTCGATGAAATCGACGAGGCCCGGGACTCTCGCCTTCTCCTCAGCGAGCTTTCCTGGCTTGAGTCGGTTGGTGGCGATGAAGATGAACGGTCCCGACATGGAGTCTCCTTCAGTCGGTCGGACAGGCAAGCCGAGGGTCCGGGGGACTTGCCCGCGGACCCTCGGTAGTCGAGCTCGGAGGCAGGTTCCGCTAGCTCTTGTTCCTAGCCGCGGCGGTCAGATCGCGGTCGAGCCCGGCGGATCTGCCGCTGTCTTCGGCGAGGAACCCGAGCAGAGCCTTGTTGGACTCCTCGGGGTGCGTCCACCCGATGTTGTGGGGGCCGCCCTCGACAGGGATCAGCTTCAGGTTCGCGACGAGGTCGGGGAGCCGCTTCGCCGTCGACTCAAACGGCAGAATCCGGTCCTCGGTGCCGTGTACGACGAGCACCGGCACGTCGATCTTCGGCAGGTCGGCCCGGAAGTCGGTCAGCCAGGTATCAACGCAGGCATAGCTGGCGTGCGGCGAGGCTCCGGCGGCGACGTTGAAGCTGGCCCGCCACGCCTGCTTGCTGATCCTGTCCGGTGCGAGCTTGTCGACGTTGTAGAAATTGTCGAGGAAGTCCTTGAAGTAGGCGTAGCGGTCCTTGACGATCGCGGCCTTGATGCCCTCGAACACCTGACCGTCGACGCCCTCGGGATTGTCGTCGGTCTTGAGCAAGAACGGCGGAATCGCGCCGAACAGCACGGCCTTGCGCACCCGCGCGGAGCCGTACTTGCCGAGGTAACGGGTGACCTCCCCGGTGCCCATCGAGAAGCCGACGAGCACGACGTCCTCGAGCTCGAGGTGCTCGAGCAGCGCGTTCAGGTCGGCGGCGAAGGTGTCGTAGTCGAAGCCTGTCGTCGGCCGGCTCGAGTTACCGAAGCCGCGTCGGTCGTAGCGGATGACGCGGTAACCGGCAGAGAGCAACTCCGGCTCCTGGCGCTCCCATGAGTCCGAGTTCAGGGGGTACCCGTGGATCAGAACGACAGGCTGCCCGTTGCCGTGGTCCTCGTAGTAGATCTTGATGTCGTTGTCGTTCTCTGTACCGACTTTGACGTGCGGCATCTGTGCTCCTTTCTCTCCAGCTGGTCCGGTCGACTAAATATCGACCCGGGGCGGCGTTTCGACGCATCGGTGCGTGCGCCGACTGCTGCGAGGATTCCGCAGGCAGCCGAGCGAGCCTACGCCCCTGGCGCGTTGATTTCCACCGGGCGCGGAGATCGGCTGTGCTCGAAAGGCGGCAGCAACGGAACTCACCCGGCGATCTCTGTCTCAACACCGAGGGGCAGCCATCGGATCTGCCTGCGTATGTCTTCCGGCGCCCGCGCGAACTCACGCTCGATCGCTTCTCGTCCCTGCTTGAAGTGCTTCCAGCCCTCGTAGTGGATGGGGATGGCAATGCGCGGTCTGATGAGGCGACACAACTCGACCGCATCCTTCGCCGTCAACGTGTAGCGCACGGGCCCAGTCACCGGGAACTGCACGCCTCCAAGGTGGAGGAGTGCCACTTCGACCTGCAGGCGGTTCGCGACTTGCCGTACGCCGTCGTAAAGCACGGTGTCCCCGGAGATCCAGACCATGCCGTGCTCCTGGCCGGTCCAGCTGAGGGCGAAGCCGACCACGTCGCCCACGAGCGGTCGGCTTAGCGGCGGGCCGTGGCGGCAAGGCGTCGCGGTGATCTCGATCGGCGCCCGCCCCCGCGCTTCGAGCACGGTCGTGGCCCAGGGCTCGAGCCCGCGCGTCTGACCGCCGAGTCGATCCGAGCCGGAGACTGTCGTCACGACGGTGCCTACTTGTGAGAGCAATGCGCGTCCCGCGGGGTCGAGGTTGTCGTCGTGGTGATCGTGCGTGAGGAGAACAGCGTCGATCCGGCCGAGTTCGGAAGCGGCGATGGCCGGACCGGTCAGCTTTACGGACCCTGTACCCCAGCCGAAGTTGTACTTCCGGCCCGGCGAGTCGAATGTCGGATCCGTCAGAAGCCGCCAGCCGCCCACCTCGATCAGAACCGTTGGGCCGCCGATGTGGGTGAGCCGGAGGTCGCTCACGCAGGATTCGGCACGCTCGAGTGCTCGCTGGCCCACGAGAGCACGAAGTCCGCGACCTCCTCCCAGCCGTCCTGCCCCGGGAAGTGGCAGCGGCCCGGGTACTCTCGGGAGTCGGTGGCAGATGCGGCCTGGCGCTGCTTCTTGAAGTTGGCCCGGTTCACTGACGGAGGACAGATGCGGTCTTCAGTACCGGTCACAAGTAGGAGCGGCGGCCGCCTGGGGTTCCGGTAGTCGACCTTGGTCACCGCCCGCGGGTTGAAGTTCGCGAAACCCGCCTGGAAGAACGGACGCGACGAGCCCGGGATGTAGTAGCGCTGGTAGACGGCGTCCGACTCTTCTCGACTGAGCGCGTTTGTGAAGCACCAGTGGAATTGCTTTGGCGTCAGAGGGGCTTCCTTTTTCAGATTCGCGGGGTTGCCCAAGGCGGGCCACGCGGCCCGGAGCGTGGAGAACGGCAGCCTCAGGACGCCTTTCGGTGCGCCCGTCCCCATTACGACGCCCGCGGCGCCGAGGCCGCGATCGAGCAGAAGCTGCGTGTACAAGCCGCCGAAGGAATGGCCGATGATGATCGGCGGCCGGTCGAGTGCGCGAATGATCTTGTCGTAGTGGTCGACGACGTCGGTGATGCTGAGGTTTCGGAGCGGTGACGGATCACGGCGTAGCTCTTCGGGCTCGGCCTCGAGTCCAGGCCACGCAGGCGCAAGCACGCGATGCCCGCGCACGTTGTAGCGGTTCAACCAGTGTTCCCAGCTCAGCGGCGTCATCCACATTCCGTGGATCAGCACGACCGTTTGGGGGCTGGCCGGATCTGAACCAGTCGAATTCATGAAGGCCTCCCTCGATTCGATTGACCCGCTGGGTGATTCGCCCTGCCGGGAGTTATCCCACAACCGAAAGGTGGATTGTCTTGATCTCCGAGGAGGTCGTCGGGCCTAAACGTCGATCGTCGGCAGCCCTAGCTCGTCGGCCCGTTCCATCGCCGCGAGCGCGATAGCCAGGTCCTGGATCGCGAGCCCGGCTGCCTCAAAGGGGCGCTTGCCGCGCGCTGCCGTTGCTGGAGCCGCGGACGCAAAGGCTCGCGCCCAGCTCAGGTATAGGATCGATCGACGGACTGCGGCAGCCGGATTCGCTGCCGTCCCCCCGAACGAAGGGAGAAGCCTTATGACCCGCCACGGCCGCTTCCGGCTGGCAGCACTCGTCCTCGTCCTCACGGTAGGCCTCGGAGGTGCCGCCTTCGCCGCGACGGGCGGCCACAAGGCGGGGCCGCAGGAGGCCGTGGCGTTCGCCAACGTACTCGCCGACGGCACCCTCAACGTGGGTGCCTCGAGCGACCAGGTCGCGGACTCGAACATCTCGCACACCGCCAACTCCGGCGTGTACTGCTTCACGAACCTTCCATTCCTGCCGAGCAACGCGGTCGTTGCGGGTGACAACTCGTTCGGCAACAACGACACGCTCGCCTCGATCTCGATCGACAACGCGACCCCGCGCGAGGGGCTCGCCGGCTGTCCGGACGGCGCCACGCTCCGAGTCCGGACCCTCGACTTGAACGGCGTGGCCGGCACGACGAGCGGGCCGTACAACCCGCTGCTGGTCGACCATCGCTTCGTAATCTGGATCCGCGGCGACCGGCAGTAGCCGCGTCCCGAGCCGCAAGGGGCGTCGGCCTCTAGGTCGACGCCCCGGCCTGCTTTCTTTTGCCGCTCGGCCTCGCGCGAGGTTCCCGTCGGCAGTCCGCGAGAAGCCGACGGCTTTCAGCAACAGTCACCTGAGTACGTGGTGTGGGGAGCTGAGGCGACCGGGTAGCTCCCGCTCTAGAGGTCGAGAGTGGGGAGGTCGAGCTCGTCCGCGCTCTCCATTGCTGCGAGCGCGATCGCCAAATCCTGGATTGCCAGTCCGGTCGAATCGAAGATCGTGATTTCGTCGTCGTGCTGACGGCCTGGAGCCGTCCCCGCGAGGACGTCGCCGAGCTGGGTCACGTCATCCTGCGTGATCGCGCCGGCCTCGACCGCATGCGCGAGGTCGCCGTTGTGCGAGGCTTGATCCCAGTCGTCGGCGAACAACCGGACGCGGGTCTTGGGATTGAGTATTCCGGATGGTCTCGACTGCTCCCAGTCGTCGCAGAAGACGCGAGTGCGGGCCAACTCAGCGACCGCGATCTCGGCCTTACCCGGGCCGTCGGCGCCCATCAGGCTGACGTGCTGTCCCGGCCGCAGCGAGCCTTCCGGGAGCAGGATCTCGTGTCCAGGCGTCACGGTGACGAGCAGGTCGGCGGCGAACGCCTCCTCGCGCGAGCCCGCCAAGTCGGCGCCGAGCTCGTCGGCCACTGCGCGAGCGCGCTGCTCATCGACGTCCCAAAGCATGACGCTGCGTCCGCGGGCCAGGAACGTCTTAGCCGCGGCCCTGCCGTTGACGCCCGCGCCGATCACCGCTGCAGTCTCAGCGTCTTGGCGGCCGAGCGTCTCGGCGGCGAGCACGGCTGCGGCTCCCGTCCGCAATGCCGTCACGGCGCCGGCGTCGAGCGCCGCGCGTAGTGACCCGTCGGAGGCGTCCGAGAGCAGGACGAGACCGGTGACGGTCGGCAGGCCGCGCGCCGGGTTGCCCGGAAAGGACGTCACCCACTTCAGCAACGCGTGGCCGGCGCCCAGCGCAGGCATCGCCCGGAAGTCCCCGGCCGGATACGCCGGCACGTAGACCTTCGGCGGCATCGACCACTCCCCGCGTGCGTAGGCCGCGAATGCTTCGCGAACGGCCTCGACCGCGCGCGCGGGGGAGACCGCGGCCTCGACGTGCCGCGCCGAGAGGACTGGGATCACTGGGCCTTGACGCCGGAGATCAGCTGGTCGATCGAGTCCTTCGCGTCACCGAAGAGCATCACCGTCTTTGGGTTCACGAAGAGTGGGTTCTCGATCCCCGCAAAGCCCGGGTTCATCGAGCGCTTGAGGACGACGACGCTCTGCGCCTCATCGACGTTCAGGATCGGCATTCCGTAGATCGGGCTGCCCTGGTTGGTGCGCGCGTCTGGATTGGTGACGTCGTTCGCGCCGATCACGAGCGCGACGTCTGTGCGCGGGAACTCGCTGTTCGCCTCGTCCATCTCCTTCAACTGCGGGTAGGGCACGTTCGCCTCGGCGAGGAGCACGTTCATATGTCCGGGCATCCGCCCTGCCACCGGGTGGATCGCGTAGCTGACCTCGACCCCGCGCGCCTCGAGCAGATCGGCCAGTTGCCGCACGTCGTGCTGGGCCTGCGCTACGGCCATGCCGTAACCGGGAACGAAGACGACCTTGTGCGCGTAGGCGAGCATCACCGCGACGTCGTCGGCGGTGGCCGAGCGAACGGCGCCGCCGTCTGTGTCGGCTGCGGACGCCGCGGCGCTCGGACTGACCTGGCCGAAGGCGCCGAAGAGCACGTTCGCAATCGACCGGTTCATCGCCCGGCCCATCAGGATCGTCAGCAACGTTCCCGAGGCGCCCACGAGCATGCCGCTCACGATCAACACGTTGTTCTCGAGCTCGAAGCCTGTCGCGGCTGCGGCGATGCCGGTAAAGGCGTTCAGCAGCGAGATCACGACCGGCATGTCGGCGCCCCCGATCGGGAGCACGAAGAGGACGCCGAAGAGCAGCGAACCGAGGATCACGGCCACGATCAGCCACTGCTGCTCCGCGCCGGCAACGATCCCCACCCCCGCAGCGACGACGGCCGCGAGGAGCAAGGCGTTGACGGCCTGTTGACCGGGATAGACGATCGGCCGTCCCTGGATCAGCTCCTGCAGCTTCGCGAAGGCGACCATCGAGCCCGCGAACGAAATCGAACCGATCAGTGCCGAGAGGATGATCGAGACGCTGATGTCGCCGTGCAGCCGGCCGGGGTCGGGAGCCCGAATGTGAAACTCGCCGAGCGAGATCAAGGCCGCCGCGCCGCCGCCGACGCCGTTGAACAGCGCCACCATCTGCGGTATTGCCGGCATCTTCACGCGCCGCGCCGCAACGGCTCCGAAGCCCCCGCCGACGGCCATACCGACGACGATCTCCCAGTAGCTGACCACCGACTTCTGCGCGAAGGTGACCGCGATCGCGATCAGCATCCCAACCGCGCCGATCCAGTTTCCGCGCCGCGCAGTCGCGGGGTGGGAGAGGAACTTCAGCGCCAGGATGAAGGCGACGATCGTCGCCAGGTAGGCAAAGTTAGTCGCTACCTGGCCCAACGCCACCTCATTGGGTCGGAGGAACCTCCCGCTTGCTCGGGTCCTCCTTCGCGGCTCCGCCGTCGTGGGCCGTCCGCTCTGCTGCGGGCGGCTCGCGCTTTTTGAACATCTCGAGCATGCGGTCCGTGACGACGAAGCCGCCGACGACGTTCGCCGAGGCGAGCACGACGGCGACCAGCCCGACGACGGTCGTCAGCGTGTCCTTGTGGCCAAGCCCCGCGACGAGCATCGCGCCGACGATCACGATCCCGTGGATCGCGTTCGTCCCCGACATCAGCGGCGTGTGCAGCAGTGTCGGCACCTTCGAGATCACCTCGAAGCCGAGGAAGATCGCGAGGACGAGGATCGTCACCTCGAATGAGAGCAGCAGCCCATGACTCATCGGATCGGCCCCTCTTTGGCCGTGGCCCTTCCGGCCATTCCCGGCACGTTCCCCCCACCCAGGGTGGGGACCTTTTGCCCGCCCCCCTCGGGGGCGACGATACCGCGGCTCGGGCGAACGCGGTGTGCAGATTCTGTGACGAATCGTCCACACGTGGCCCTTCGGGTCACGCCGCGACCTCCTCCTTGCGCGTGACGCAGGCCGACGCGGTGATCTCGTCATCCCAGTCGAGCGTCAGTTGACCCTCCGGGGCCAGATGCTGGAGCAGGGCCAGCACGTTCCGCGAGTAGAGCTGGCTCGCGTGAAACGGCATCGTGCTCGGCAGGTTCGTGTAGCCCAGGATCGTCACGCTTTCGCGGACGACGGCCTCGCCGGGCTCGGTCAGCTCGCAGTTTCCGCCGGCCTCGGCGGCGAGGTCGACGATCACCGATCCCGGGCGCATCGCCGCGACCGCGGACGCCGGGATCAGCCGGGGCGCCGGTCGCCCGGGCACGAGCGCGGTCGTGATCACGGCGTCGAACTCCGGCAGCCGCGCCTCGAGCGCCTTTTGCTGCCGTTGCTGCTCCTCCTCCGTCAACTCCCGTGCGTAGCCGCCGGCCGTTTCTTCGCCGGTGACGCCTAGGTCGAGGAAGGTGGCCCCAAGGCTCTCGACCTGCTCGCGCACGATCGGCCGCACGTCGAACCCGGAGACGACCGCGCCGAGCCGCCGCGAAGTCGCGATTGCCTGGAGTCCGGCGACGCCGGCGCCGAGCACGAGCACCTTGGCCGGGGCGACCGTGCCGGCGGCCGTCATCAGCATCGGGAAGAACTTCGGCAAGCGGTCGGCGGCGAGGACTGCCGCCTTGTAGCCGGACACCGTCGCCTGCGAGGACAGCGCGTCCATCGCCTGCGCCCGGGTGATCCTGGGGATCGATTCCATCGCAAAGGCCACGACTCCGCGCTCGCTCAGACGGTCGATGCCCTCGCGATCGGTCAGCGGCTGCAGGAAGCCGATCAGGATCTGGCTGTCTCGGAGCCGGGCCGCCTCGTCCGCCGAGGGGGACTGCACCTTGACCACGGCCTCGGCCGAGTACGCATTGTCGACGAGTGCCGCACCCGCCTGCTCGTAGTCGGGATCCGGAAAGCTCGCCGCTTCACCGGCGCCGCGCTCGACCGCGACCTCGAAGCCTCCTCCGGCGAGCCGCTTGACCGTTTCGGGAACGAGCGCCACGCGCCGTTCGCCGGCAGCCGTCTCGCGAGGAACCCCGACCTTCATCCGCAGGCAACTCTAAAGCCGCGCCCGGAAGCGGCCGTCGCACAACCGGCGCGAAGGCGTCACCCACCCGTATGCCGAACCGGAATAAGCTCGACCCGAGGCGTCGCTTGCGACGCCGACCAGAAGAGGTCGTGCCGACATGGCGGCGCGACCGCTCAACCCGCTCTCGCGGCTTCGAGGGCGTGTGCGTGCCGGAGCGCACCCCTAGGGCGGAGGGGGGCAGGGCGCACCTCAACAAAGGAACCGAACGCGAGCCGCAGTAGATTGCGGGCTGTGGCCGGCACGAGCGAACAGCGCTTCGCCGAGATCGCCGACAGCTTCTTCCGACCCGCGGTTCGCGATCTTGTCCCGTACGAGCCCGGTAAGCCTGTGGAGGAGGTCCAGCGCGAGCTCGGGCTCGAGCGGGTCGTCAAGCTCGCCTCGAACGAGGGGCCGTTCGGCCCCTTCCCGGCCGCGCTCGAGGCGATCGCGCGTTCTGCCCCCGAGCTGAACCGTTACCCCGACGGTGGTGCCTACCGCCTCCGGACCGCGCTGGCCGAGCTCCACGATCTCCGTTTCGAGGCGGTCGCCGTCGGCGCGGGCTCCGACGGGCTCGTCGACGGCCTGTCTCAGATCGCCCTCGATCCGGGGGACGAGATCGTCTGCGGCTGGCCGTCGTTCCCGAGCTACGGCATCGACGCGCGCAAGCTCGGCGCGGTTCCGACGACAGTGCCGCTGCGCGACGACCGCTACGACCTCGAGGCGATGCTCGGCGCGATCACGCCGCGGACGAAGCTCGTCTACGTCTGTCACCCGAACAACCCAACGGGGACGATGAACACCCGCGCCGAGCTCGATGCCTACTTCGACGGCATTCCCGACCACGTCCTCACCGTCCTCGACCAGGCGTACTTCGAGTACATCGACGACCCGGACTACGCCGACGGGATCGCGGAGTACCTGAAGGCGGGGCGCCGGATCGTCGTGCTGCGGACGTTCTCGAAGATCTTCGGGCTTGCCGGCCTTCGCGTCGGCTACGCGCTCGCGCCGCCCGCCGTCGTCACAGCGCTCGGCAAGGTGCGCCGCGCCTTCGACATCACGACCCCCGCACAGGAAGCCGCGCTCGCGAGCCTCGGCGACGCGCAGGAAGTCCGACGCCGCCGCCTCGAGAACGCCGAGCAGAGAACGGAGGTCGAGCGAATCCTGCGCGAACACGGACTCGAGCCGGCCGGGCCGGCTGTCGCGAACTTCCTCTACAGCGACCTGGGCGAGAACTCGCGGCCCTTGTTCGAGCAACTGCTGCGCGAGGGGGTGATCGTCCGACCGACACACGCCTTCGGCGGCCCGACGGCGATCCGGGTGACGGTCGGCACCGCCGAGGAGAACGCCTTTCTCGCCCAGGCGCTCGACCGGGTTTCAGCGATGGCCGCCAAAGCCGGCTAGTGGACTTGGCGGAAACCGCCTTGTCCGAAAAACCCCCCTTTCGGGTCGACACCACCCTGTTACCGTTTCGGAGGCCGTGAGCCGCCACCTGATCGGCCGCCGCCTCGGGCTACTCGGGCGAGAGCCGGGCTTCCGCGCGCTGTTCCTGGCCACGCTCGGCTCGGGGCTCGGGACCTGGCTCGCCCTCGTTGCGCTGCAGATCGACGTGCTCAGGCGAACCCATTCGCCGCTGTGGATGAGCGCGCTGCTGATCGCGGACATCCTGCCAACGCTGCTCGTCGGGATCCTGGCGGCGCCGCTTGTCGACCGCCTCTCTCGCCGCGGCTTGATGATCGGCGCCGACCTCGTCCGCTTCGGCGTCTTCTGCGCGCTGCCCTTCGCGCCGAATGCGACCACGATCGTTGGGCTGGCGGCCGTGATCGGAATCGCGACCGGCTTCTTCCGGCCCGCGGTCTACGCGGGCCTGCCGAACCTCGTCGCGGACGAGGACCTGCCGCGGGCGAACTCGCTGCTCCAGATGATCGACAACTCGACCTGGGCAATCGGCTCCCTCGTCGGCGGCGCCCTCGTCGCAGCGCAGGGGCCGGACCTCGCCTACTGGATCAACGCAGCCACCTTCCTCGTGTCCGCCAGCCTGCTGGCGCAGATTCCGCGGCGGTTGCTTCAGGAGGCCAGGGCGGAGACACGCGGCCACTGGCGCGATCTCGCCGACGGCCTGGTGCTCGTGCGCCGCTCGCGGGCGCTGCTGACGGTCTTGATCGCATGGAACGTCGGCATGGTCGCCAACGCCTTCGTCAACGTCGGCGAGCCGTTTCTCGCCACGGACTCCTTCTCCGCCGGCAGCTTCGGCCTCGGCCTGATGATGGGGTCCGCGGGGATCGGGCTCGCGGCCGGGGCGTACCTCGCGGGCTCGTGGATCGACGCGCGTGGGCTCGCGAACATCTATGGCGTCTCGCTCGGCCTGATGGCGCTCGGCGTCGCCGGCGCCGCCGCGTCGCCCAACGTCTGGGTCGCGGCGGTCTGCGTGATCGTCTCGGGGGCCGGCAACGGAGCCGCGATCGTCTGTAACGCGCTGCTCGTCCAGCGAGGGGCGCCGGACCGATTCCGCGGGAGAGCGTTCACGGTCCTGATGAGCTCGAACGTGACGTTTCTCGCGCTCGGCATGGTGCTCGCCGGCCGGCTGACCGAGGCGTTCGGCCCGCGCTGGGTCTGGGGCGGCGCCGCGATCCTCTCGACCGTGGCCGCGGTGGTCGGCTTCACGCTCGCGCGCGGGGCGGCGGAAGCGCCACAGCAGGCCGCCGAGTCGCCTCAGACACCACCGCTCGAGCCGGAGCCCGCCATCGAGGCGCACGGCGGTGCGCGCCAGCGCGCGGTCTAGCATTCGGGATATGGCTGCCCGCCGCGACTTCACGCGGGAGTCGCTCGCTGCGGGTGTCCGAGCGGGCGACAAGCGCGCTCTCGCGCGCGCGATCACGCTCGTCGAGAACTCGGACCCGCTCGCGTACGAGCTCGTTCGCGACGTCTACCCGGAAACGGGGCGCGCCTACGCGGTCGGGATCACGGGCCCTCCCGGCGTCGGCAAGTCGAGCCTGATCTCGTCGCTCGTCCGCCACGTCCGCGAGGACGGCAGGACGGTCGGCGTCATCTCCGTCGACCCCTCGAGCCCCTTCTCGCAAGGGGCGCTGCTCGGCGACCGGATCCGTCTCTCCGACCATTTCCTCGATCCCGAGGTGTTCATCCGCTCAATGGGGACCCGCGGACACCTCGGCGGCCTCGCGGAAGCGACGCTGCAGGCGCTGCTCGTACTCGACGCCGCCGGCAAGGAGCTCGTCTTTCTCGAGACGGTCGGGGCCGGCCAAAGCGAGGTCGAGGTGATCGGGATCGCCGATACCGTCGTGCTCGTGCTGATGCCCGGCTCGGGCGACTCGATCCAGGCGCTGAAGGCTGGGATCATGGAGATCCCGGACGTGATCGCGATCAACAAGATGGATCACCCAGCGGCCAAGACGATGCAGAGCGAGGTGCGGTCGATCCTCTCCCTCGACAAGGACCGTGCGTGGCGGCCTCCGATCGTCCTGACCGACGCGACGCGCGGGGAGAATGTGCCGAAGCTCTGGGAGCACATCGAAGCGCACCACGCCTTCCTCGTCGACGAGGGGCTCCTGGAGCAGCGGCGCCGCGAGCATCTCGCCGCCGAGGTGTTCGCAGTCGCGTCGGCGCGCGCGAAGGTGTACCTCGAGCGCGCCGTTGCCGGGGATCCCGAGCTGCGGCGGTTGCTCGACGAGGTGCAGAGCCGAGAGCTCGACCCGCTCACGGCGGTTCGAGAGATCATTGACAAGGTGTTCCACCTTGGCGACGGAAACCACAGGCCCGACACTCACTGAGATCGAGGCCGCTCGGCGCGGTCTCGCCAACGTCGCGCGCGCGACGCCGGTCTACGCGTCGGACACGTTCTCGCGGCTTGCGGGGCGTGAGGTCGTCCTCAAGGCCGAGAACCTGCAGCGGACCGGCTCGTTCAAGGTTCGAGGCGCCGTTACGCGGATCGCCACCCTGACCGAATCGCAACGCGCCGCCGGAGTCGTCGCGGCGAGTGCGGGCAACCACGGCCAGGCGGTTGCGTGGGCGGCTCGCGAGGCCGGGATCCCGGCGGCGATCTTCGTCCCGCAGGACGCGCCGATGGCGAAGGTGGAGGCCTGCCGCAACTACTCGGCAGACACGGAGCTGGCCGGGCTGACCTTCGAGGAGGCGCTGGCCGCGGCGCTCGGGTACGCGGAGGAGACCGGCGCGACCTTCGTCCATCCCTACGAAGACGAGGCGGTGATCGCCGGTCAGGGCACGATCGGGCTCGAGCTCGCCGAACAGGTTCCGCAGGCGGAGACGGTGCTGGTACCCGTGGGCGGCGGCGGGCTCGCATCCGGCATCGCGCTGGCGCTGCGGGCGGTGAAGCCGGGGGTCCGCGTCGTCGGCGTCGAGATCCGGCGCGACCGATACACGATCGCCGACGGAATCGCGGTCAAGCAGCCGGGCGAGCTCACCTCGGCGATCCTCGACGACGTTCTCGACGAGATGATCACCGTCTCCGACGAGGAGATCAGCGAGGCGATCGTGCTCCTGCTCGAGCGCTCGAAATTCGTCGTCGAAGGCGCCGGGGCGGTTGGGGTTGCCGCGCTGATCGCCGGGCGCGCGGGCGGTTCAGGCCCGGCTGTCGCGCTGCTTTCAGGCGGGAACATCGATCCGACGATGCTGATCTCGGTGATGCGCCACGGCCTTACTGCCGCGGGCCGCTACCTCGTCGTCCGCACGCAACTCGCGGACCGGCCGGGCGAGCTGATCAAGCTGCTGTCCCTCGTGGCTGAAGAGCGCGGCAACGTGATCGCGGTCGAGCACCACCGCGAGGGGATGGATATCCCGGTCAGCGCGACCGAGGTCGAGCTGACGCTCGTGACCCGCGACGAGGAGCACTGCCGGCAGCTGCTCGCCGCGATGGCCGAGCACGGCTACACGCTCCAGCGGCTGGGGTAACTAAGAGCCGCAGCGGCGGAAGCCGACGGTGGAGCCGCCGCGCTCCTCCCAGGCTCGCATGCCGCCGTGCAGAACGGGCCGCGCGTCGACACCGGAGGCCGCGAGCACGCTGGCGGCGACGGCCGCGCGCGCACCGCTTTCGCAGATCGTCACTACCGGCCGCCCCTCCCTCAGCTCGTCGCCGTACTCCCGTACGAGGCGGTAGGGGATGTTGCGGCTGCCCGGGATGAACCCGTCGTCGCGCTCGTGGAGCTCGCGTACGTCGATCACCTCTACCGCGTCATCGGCGAGCAGGCGCTCGAGCTCGTCCACCTCGACGGCCGGCAGGGTCTCGGTCTCGGGCCCGTGGAGCACGTAGCCGCAGAGCTCGCCGAAACCGACGGCGCGCAAGCGGCGGGCGGCGTCCTCGGCCTGCTCGCGAGAAGTCGCCAGGATCAGCGGCCTCTCGTCCTCGAGCAGCACGAACGCAGCCCTCGTCGCGAAGCCCTTGCGCTCGAGCGGAACGTTGATCGCGCCGACCGCATGGCCTGCTCCGAAGAGCTCCGCCTGGCGGACGTCGAGGATCGGTGGCTCGAGCGCGTCCCGCTCCTCGAGCGGCTCGGGCGCGCCGAGGAAGGGGCCACGGTTGAGCTCGACGATCCGCTCGAGGTTCGGAGGCCGCGGCGAGCGCGTCAGCGCCGACTCGGTCACGAACTCGTCCTCGCTGCCGACGGTGAGCATCGGGTTGAACCGGCGCTCGAAGCCGATCGTCGTCGAGGCCTTCGAGCTCATCGACGCGCCGCAGAGCGAGCCCGCGACGTGACCGGGGAAGACTTCGACCCCGTCCGGTAGTTCCAGTAGCCGTTGCAAGCTCTCGTAGAGTTCCCGCGCTCCTTCCACGGCCTCGACCGCCAGGTCCGGCCGGGCGGCGTCGCCGACGAAGAGCGAGTCGCCGGTGAGGACGAGCCAGGGCTCTTCGGCCCGCGTCCGGTCGAGGATCGCGAAGCAGCAGTGCTCGGGCCGGTGGCCAGGAGTGTGGAGCACGCGCAGAGCCACGTCGCCGAGCACGATCTCCTGTCCGTCCTCGAGCAGGTCGTGCTCATAGGCGGCTTCCGCGGCCGGATGGATTGAGACCGGGACCCCGTGCTCGAGCGCCAGGCGCCCGTGACCGGAGACGTGGTCGGCGTGCGTGTGCGTCTCGAGCGTGCGCACGATTCGCACGCCCTCCTGTTCCGCCGCCGCGAGATATTGCTCGATCGCGTAGGCGGGATCGACGACGACCGCCTCATGCGTCTCCGAATCGCCGACGAGATACGACGCGCAGCCGAGGTCGTCGTCGACGAACTGCCTGAAGATCACGCCTCCGACCGTAACATCGGCCGCGGCTTGTTTTCTTGAAGTGAGCCCGTGATCAGGGCTGGAGCAGCCACCGCCGGAGCGCCAAGAACAGACCTCCCGCGATCACGGCGGCGCCGCCGAGCGCGGCCAGGATGATCACCCAGGCGGAGTCGCCGGAGCCGCCGCCGGACGAGGCGGGGAGGATGTAGCCGTTAGCGGCCGCGACTCGCCTGACGGCGACCGTCGTGTGCTGACCGAGTTGCTCGAGGTCGTTCGTGTTCGGCTTCGCCAGCCGCGCGAGAGCGGCCTTTCCCTTGGCGGCGTCCGGTCCGTTGACGCCGAAGCCGTTCGGCATCGAGACGACCAACGTGCCTTTGTAGCTCCCGAACTGGAGCAACTCCTTGCCAAGGAACTCCGCGTAGGTCTGGGGTTTTTGCCAGAGACTCTGGATCAGACCGAGATCGCTCGGCTGCGAGATCACCGCCACCTTGACCGGGCGCTTCAGCTTCGCCGCCGCCTGAGTCTGGGCGAGGAGGTCGCGCCCCGCGGTTGAGGTTCTCGGGTCATTGATCGAGAGGAAGACGTTCGAGAACGGCAGCACGTCGCTGGCGGGATCGCCGTTGGCCCGGGCGTCGCCGGCCACATGCCCTGCCGCGACGGCGGCAAGCAGAAGCGCGACGCCGAATCTCACCCAGGCATCATGCGCTAGCCGATCGTGTCGCGGAGCAGGAGCGCGACGACCACGATCGCGGCGGCACCGGCGCCGAGCGCGGCGAGCGCGAGGAAGAGCCGGAGCAAAATGGCGCGGCTCATCCGTTCGCCTTGTCGACGAGCAGCACGGTGAACGGCTTCTGTCCCGGTGGCGCGATCTGGAACGACAGTCCCCAGTGGCCGACCATCACGAGCGCCGGCGCCGCGTGGCCGTACGTGCCCGGAGCGGTTTCCGAGAGGTGGTAGGCCTGCTGTCCCATCTCCATGTCGAGCATCGCAAAGTCGACGGTCACGTCTGCGTTGCGGATGGGCTCGCCGCCGCGCGAGATCGCGACCTGGAATGAGTTCGGGACCGCGGCGCGGTTCGGTGAGACGCGGATCGCGAGCCGGTAGCCGTTCTCGCTGACGACCTCGTTGACGGCGCCCGGGCCGACGTGCGCCTTGGCGCCGCCGATCGAGGCGAGCGCTTTCGAGGGCGGCGGCAGGCTCGAGAGCACGGCGGCCGCGAGGACGGCGCCCGAGACGAGCAGCGTCTCGCCGGCGACGAGCCGCCGCAGCAGGCTCGCGGCTGGAGCGCCGAGCTCGGGGCGGGTCCCGAAGGCCTTGAAGCGCGGCACGTTCCGCAGCAGGTTGACCGCGGCAAGCAGGAGCGCCGCCGCGAGCAGCGCGATCTTGACCAGCAACGACTTCCCGTAGGAGGTCTGCCAGAACGAGGCGAGGGTCGGCATGTGCTGCACTGCCGAGCCGGTGCCCGCGCCGATCAGGACGAGCACGGACACGAATGCAACGTTCGAGAAGCGCGGAACGCAGACCACCAGGCCCGCGATCCGGCGCGCGACCGGCAGGCTCGCCGCGAGTACGACCAGCCCGATCAGTCCGCCGACCCAGACAGATCCCGCGACGAGGTGGAACCAGTCGAAAGCCAGCGAGAGGCCGCGGGGCGAAGTCTGAGCGGCGTGCCCGGCGAGGCCCGGCACCAGCAGGCAAGCGGCCGCTGCGCCGAGGGCGCCGGCGAGCGCGATCAGGGCCGCAAGCGAGCGCTGACGCCGCTCGGGCCGGTCGAGCCAGATCGCAATCGCGGCGGCCCCGACGAAGAGCGCGAACACGAGCTCGAGGTCGAGCCAGCCGCGGCCGAAGGCCGAAACGCGGACGAGCGGGAAGAGGGCGCCGAAGCTCCAGAAGGAACGGAGCGCAAACTCCGCCGTCGAGAGCAGGGCGTAGACCGGGATCGCGAGGAGCGCCAGCACCGACGCGGCGCCGAAGGCAATCGTCACGGACCGCAAACGCGTTCCCGGCACCCGTGCCACGACCGGCCTCGCGACGACGATCCGCAGGACGAAGAGCCCGATCGCCGCCATCAGCGAGAGGAACGCCAGCCAGCGCGCGGTCACGAGCCGCGGCGTCGCGGCAGTCTCCGAGACCGACGGGATCACGAACTGCGGTGCGGGCCCCGCGTTCGGTCCGACGGCGAACGTGAACGCGCCGCGAACCGGGTGGCCGTCGACGGAGATCACCCGCCAGTAGACGAGGTACCAGCCCTCGGAGAGCTTCTTCAGCGGTACGACCAGGGTGTCGGCGTTTTCCGGCGACCGGCTGGGGACTCCGGCCGTTTGCTTGTCGCCCGCCGCGTTCGTCACCGAGACGATCGCGAACCGGGGCTCCACCGGCTCGCTGTAGCGCAGCAGCACCTGCTTCGGCTGCGTGTTGACGATCCGGCTCGCCACCGGCGTCGTCTGCAGGAGCGCCGCATGCGCCCACGCCGCGGCCGGCAGCGCCAGAGAAGCTGCGGCCGCGGCGAGGGTAATCAGGACGATGCGTCTCATGCCACCGGCCGGCTCCCTCCGCGAGTTGCCAGCGCGACGCCGCCGAGCAGGACGCCGATCCCGCCAACGACAAGCGCGATGATCGCCAAGGTCGAGCTGCCGCCGCCGCCGAGCGAGGACTTCGCCTCGATCACCGGCGCCGGCGTGTCCGACGACTCGGGTCCGCTCCAGTCGACCACGGAGCCGTCCGAGTACGTCTGCCGCACCGCGAATGTGTAGGTCTTGTTCGAGTCGGGACTGGCGAGGAACTGGAAGATCGCATCCTCGCCGGTCGGAACGCTGCCGCCGGTCCACGTGATCTTCTGGATCACGGCGTTCTCGCCCGAGCCCGTCTCCTGGAGCTGGCGCTTCCAGCCCACCTCGGAGACGAACGAGTCGATGCCGAAGCCGCTCGGCGGCGTCAGCTCGATCTTCGTGGTGGTCAGGCTCTCCTTTTCGGTCGGGACGGCGAGCGTGAACAGCTGCAAGGTCTTCGATTTGGTCTCCGGCGGACTGATCTCGGCGTGCGCCCACGCGCTTGAGACGACCGTGAGGCCGAGGGCGGCGACCGCCGTACCGGCGAGTGCGCGTGCGCGCACGCGATTACGATGCATGCTCTTTCTCTCCTTTTGTCAGGGAAGCCGCGGCGGTTGCCGCGGCGGCGTCAGGAGAGGCGGGGAGGACCGCGTGCGCCGAGCGGGGACGCGAACGCGGCCGCAGGCACGAACTCGGCCGCAGGCGGCCGGGCGACAAGGACGATCCCGGCAATCCTCGTGGGCCCGGCGATCGAGGCAAGCGTCCGGCGCATCCAGGCGAAGACGTGCTCGAGCGCCGCCGCGAGCGCCGCGGCCACGAGCGAGAGCGCGCCGAGGATCGGGATCGCGTTGCGATGAACCGGCCCCGTGAGGCAGTGCAGCCCGTGCCAGCCGAGACCTTCGCGCCAGTGGATGGTCGACTCGAGCAACGCGAACGCCGCCATCGCGACCAGCCAGAGCGCGAGCGCCCGCGCCGCCAGCAGGCCGAGCCGGAGCCGCGGCTCCGCCACCAGCGGTCTCGTCTCGAGCAAGCGCCGCTCGCGAACGCCGAGTGCCGCGAGCCAGACGACCGCAGCCGAGAAGGCCACGGCGAGCAAGACCGCGACGACGGCGATCACCGGCAGGGCCGGGCCGCCCGCCTGGTGCGAGAGCTCGGCGGCCAGCGGCGAGGGCGAGAGCGCGTAGGCGATCGTTCGCGAGCCGAGAACGACGAGCGCGAGCGCGGCGAGCGAGCCTAGCGAGCGCTTCATCGGGCCCTCAGCACGTAGGGGACGGTCACGAGCTTGCCGTTCGGCTTGGATTGCAGGAACAGCTTCCAGGTCCCTGCGGTCGGCAGCAGGATGCCGATCGTCAGCTTTCCGGGCGCCGAGCTGCGTCCGGTCACTCTTGCGCCCGCGATCAGCGAGGTGCAGCCGCTCGCGCCCGGGGCGCAGACGTGAGTGTGGAAGTAGTCGAGCGTGCCGACGTGGAAGAAGATCGCGTGCGCAAGCGCGCCGTACCAGGGCACGAACCGCGCCGGCTTGCCCGCCGCGTCCGTGACGTGCACCGTCATCAGCGTCGCCTGGATCGCTCGAACGTTCGGCCGGCGCGGCGCCGTGAATGTGAAGCCGCCGATGTGTTGAACGGCGTGGTAGCTGCCGAGCGGTTGCGGCCTTGGCACGCCACGAACCTGGACGTCCTTGAAGAGCTGGAAGTTCGGGAGCGGCCGCTGCTGCTTCGGGTACACATCGACGATCACGCGGTAGCGGCCCGGCGCCGGGAAGACGACCTGCTGCCGGAAACGCCCGCCCGGCTGCATCGGCGGGTGTCGGTGGATGATCGTCGAGAGGTCGTCGCTGACGATGATCAGGTGGATGCCGGTGTGCGGGCCGGCGCCGGTGCGGTAGGCGGTGAGCGGCGAGCCAGAGGGCTGGTTGACCGTGAAGGCGACGGTCGTCGGCCTCCCCGGCGTAATCGACCCGGCGGGCTGGAAGCCGGCCAGCCGATACATCTTCGCCGGCTGGATCACGATCTTCTTCGAGCCCGAAGACGAGCAGCCGGCGACCAGCGGCAGGAGCAGAAGGAGCGCAGCAAAACGCCGCATTCCCGCGAGTGTAGGGAGAGACCGCCGTCCGAGACGCGAGGGACTGTCCCCGAACGGGGACTGTCCCTGCAGCCGCCCCGGCCCTAGAACCGTTTTAGGGACAGACTCCCAAACCCAAGGGACTGTCCCCGAACGGGGACTGTCCCTCCAGCCGCCCCAACCCTAGAACCGTTTTAGGGACAGACCCCTGGCGGGGTCAGTCCCTGCAGCCGCCCCAACCCTAGAACCGTTTTAAGGGACAGACCCCTGGCGGGGTCAGTCCCTAAAGGCCCAGGTGCCGGGCGATAACCATTCTCTGAACTTCGTTGGTGCCCTCGCCGATCTCCAGGATCTTCTGGTCCCGGTAGAGCCGTGAGATCGCGAACTCGTCCATGTAGCCGTAGCCGCCGTGCACCTGCAGCGCCCAGTTGACGACACGGTTCGACATCTCGCCCGAGTAGAGCTTGGCGATCGCGGCCTCCCTGCCGAACGGCCGCCCCTGATCCTTGGCCCACGCGGCCTTGTAGACGAGGTTCCGCGCCGCCTCGATCTCGGTCGCCATGTCGGCGAGCCGGAACTGCACGGCCTGGAACCTGGCGATCGGCCGGCCGAACTGCTCGCGCTCCTGGGCGTAGGCGGCAGCGAGGTC
>WNGH01000810.1_pt1 | contig 32441 bp, 30 predicted proteins | sample 5400631 | NCBI WGS metagenome assembly WNGH01 (sample SAMN13153373, study PRJNA577476) | soil metagenome | isolation source: 115 cm soil or saprolite under Garry oak tree replicate 1 | place: USA:California | collected 2016-06-15
CTTCGCCATCGACCAAGGTTTTGGCAGGGCCCGACCGCAACGAGGTCGGCCACTACTCGCCGAGGGAGAAGTAGCCAGTCGTGTCATTGACCGGGTAACGCGGCTTTCGCGGCGCTACGGGACGAAGATCTCAAACCACGACGGCGTAGGTGTTATCGAGCTGTAAAAAAGTTAGAAAATCAGAGAATTGTTTTGAAGATTTTCACCCTGAGCGCCAGCGAAGGGTCTCGTGATTCCTCGAGATTCTTCGCCTTCGCGGAGCTTCGGCTCAGAATGACCGTGCTCGCGACTTCGCTAGATAGCGTTTAGCTCTGAGCGCATCGCAAAATCACAGTTTGCCTTCTTGGATCCAAGATCCGCCATTCCACAGGCGTCACAGTCCTCGCGCCGCCGCACCTCGTCCCGCCAGCCTCGAGAAAACCACATTGCGTGTCTGTCCGGTGCATGATGGGTAATTGTGGAAGAACAAACCGACGATGTCGCCGGACGCAAACAGACCACGGATCGGATTGTTAGAGGTGTTGAGCACCTGCGCTTGCGTGTTGATTTGCAGGCCGCCGAACGTGAAGGTGATGCCGCCCGTCACTGCGTACGCCCAGTACGGCGGTTTATCGATGGTGTCGGCCCAGTTGGATTTCTTGGGCGTGATGCCTTCCGTGCACCTGCCGTCTAACTTTGTCGCGTCGAACGGAATGTCCTTGCGGATTGAATTGTTGAACTCTTTAACCGTGTGATCGAGCACCACAGGCTCTATGCCGATTTTACCGGCGAGTTCCTCGATCGTGTTGGCTTCGATGGGGTGAGAGAACTCGTAATAGCGTTGGTTCAAAAGCGGCGTCGCTTTCTGATCGTAAATCTGATAGGCAAGGGCACCCGGTTGGCCGAGCACGGCCCAACCGGTCTTGGCGTACGTGTAGGAATGGCGGGCTTCGCCTTCGTCGAAAAAGCGCTGGCCAAGCGAATTGACGGTGATGCCATAGGTGTAACCGTACCGATTCGCTTTGTTGCTGATTTCGACATCGGGAAAAGTCGCATCGATGGGCGTCGCATGCGCGCCTTGCCAGTGGCCCGCTGTCTTCGCGCCCAAGTCGATCGCCATCATGAGCACTTCCCCCGTGTCATGCTTACTGCCCCGCACTTTCATCAAGTCGGCATTGGCGCCGAGATAGCGCGCGCGTTTTTCGGCGCTGGCCTGAAAGCCACCAGCGCAAAGAATCAGCGAACCGCTGCGAATTTCGTATTCTTCATTAGGATCCGATACGCGCACGCCTTCGATGCGACGGTCGTTGCCGAGCAACGCGCTGACGCGTGACTCGTAGCGCAGCTCGATGCCCATCTTGGTTGCAATCTCGCGCCACTGCATGAGCTGACCCAGACCTCCGCCGACGCCGCCGGTCGGATGAATCACCAACCCCGGCTCGAAATAGTAGTGGCCATCGATGACGACATAGCTCTCGATATCCCATTTAATTCCAGTCTCGCGCATCCAGTGAATCGCCGCGTTGGACTGCCGCACGACCACGTCGGCGAGTTCTTTGTCGATCCGCCCGCGGGTCACGCGCTGTAAGTCGGCGTGAAACTGTTCCGCCGTGTAGGCCGGCAAATGAAGTTTCCTAAATGTCGTCTCGTCCAAGTCCGGCACGAACTGGCGAATTTCATCAGCGCCGGAAAAAACCCAGCGAAAGCCGGTGTGGGAAAAACGCGCGTTGCCGCCGAATTCCGGCTCCGGCGCTTTTTCGAGCATGACGACTTTCGCCGCGCCCGCTTGCTTAGCCGCGACCGCCGCTTCAAAGGCGGCGCTGCCGCCGCCCACCACTATGACAGGGATGTTTTCGGTTCTCATGGCTTCTGTTTCGACGAAAGTTCGCTCGGCTGCTCACAAACGGTTAACTGGATATCGCTACTTTTTGTATACGCTCTGGATGTAACCTGAGCTTTGGAGCTTGTTCATGAAGGAACTATCGATGACGTTTTCGACGCGAACGTCGGCGACCTTCGGATTGATCTGCGTTAATAGCCGGTGTAGCCGCTTCATGCCTTCCAGGTTTATGTGCGGCGCCCGCTCATAGGAGTTAATCACGGCGGCGTAGGACTCCTCCGCATCGGCTGGGTTGGTTAAACGCAGGTTAGACGCGAGCAACCGCGTCACGAGCTCTTTATTGGCGGGATCGAGCGTGACGGCTATCGCTTCGATCATCGTCTTTAAATAAGCTTCGATCACCTGGGGCTTATTTGCGGCGGTGCGTCGCGTTGTTACCAGCATGCTCTGGGGCAAAGTCATGCCGGTGCTCTTGAAATTGTAGAGCACGTTATAGCCTTTGTTACCGTACAGATCGCCGACGGCGCCTCTCAGCGTCGTCGCGTCGACCCCGCCAGTTTCAAGCGCCAAGCGCCGATTCATCTCTGTACCCGGAATCGTCAAGAACGTAATCCTAGCCTGCGTCGGCTCGATGTTAAGACCCTGGAGGGACAACAACGACACCAGATGTGAAGTAGAGCCCGGTCCGCTGATGGCGACACGCTTGCCGCGTAGATCTTCTGCTTTTTTGATGTCCGGCCTCGAATTAAGCCGGTAGTCGAGCTTCTGATGAAAATTGGCGATGCCGATCAAATCCGCGCCGCTGATGCCCGCGTTCACCAGGTGGCCTGGCCCAATGATCGCGGCATCGATCTCCCCGGCGATCAAAGCGGCCACGGCTAAGGGGTTGCGCGGCATCAGAATGAATTGCATGTCCAGCCCATGCTTTCTGAATAAGCCGCGGTCCCGCGCGACCCAAACGGCGGTCATGCTTTCGCTAGTGACGCTCGAAGCGAAGTTCGTCTTTGTCTGCGCACCAACGCGCGCCGTCGGAATAAGGAAGACCACCATCGCCAACCATAGAAGTGAAAGGCGATGGCGTTTGACTTTCCCGCCAAACTTCATTGCTCAGTGTCAGCTCGACTTTTTCTCGCCTACCGGCTCCACGTTGAGAAAACCATGCTCGGAAATATCGAAGTAGTTGCCGTCCGGGTCCGAGCCGCGGATTTCCGCGTAAGGTCGCCCGTCAGGGCGCGGCTTCGGCAGTTTCGCGTAATTGATTTTCTTCATTCTTTCCACGGTGGCCTCGCCGTTCTCGACCTGAAAGCCGAAATGATAAAGACCATTGGGCGCATTCTGCTCGTGATTGGGAAGAATGGCGAGATTGAAATAGCCATCGGTTAGAAAGATGGCGCCTCCCTCTTTCTTGTCCTTGTGCAGCATCTGCATCTCAAAGACATCCATATAGAACTGCGCCAATTTCCCCGTGTCCTCGGTGCGAATGGCCAGATGGCGAATCTTTGGCATGATGACCTCCCTTTAACGAAAAGAATTTGATCCACCCATATGCCGCGCGGGTTAGAGTTGTCAAGCAACGCTCGGACATTGCAGTGGGGGAGGAAAAGCAAAAAAGGCAAGAGAAAGGATTTCTCACTTCGCTCGAGATGACAACAAGGAAAGTGTCCCCCTGTTTTGTCCTGGAGACTCGAAAGCGTTTATCCCGCAGCTTGGCTAAGAATTGTCCGGACTATCCCTTGATGACCCCGACCGGCCGGAATCGCGCCACGCGCTTCGATACACCCGCCAGATCCATGGTCTCAACGACATCGGCTACATCCTTATAAGCGTGGGGCATTTCCTCGGCCATGGTGCCGCGTCCCTGATAACGGGCCACTACACCTCGTCGCGCCATCTCCTGATCGATGTTGATGCCTTGGCTCTGCTTCTTCGACTGCGACCGGCTCATCATTCTGCCCGCTCCATGGCAGGTGCTGCCGAAAGTTTTTTCCATGGCGGTTTCGGTTCCGACGAGCAGATAAGAATAGCGCCCCATGTCGCCGGGAATCAGCACCGGCTGGCCGAGCTGCTGGTAAGCCGCGGGTATTTGCGGATGACCCGGAGCAAAGGCGCGGGTCGCGCCTTTGCGATGGACGCAGAGTCTGCGCTTCTTGCCCTCGACGACATGCTCTTCAATTTTCGCAATATTGTGGCAGACGTCGTAAATCAGTGAGAAGCCCAGTTCTCTAGGACTGACCTCAAGGGCTTTCATAAAAGCTCTCTGCGCTTGGCTCATAATGACCTGTCGATTGACCCAAGCGTAGTTCGCCGCTGCAGCCATCGCGGCGAGATAATCTTGGCCTTCCGGCGATCGGGTCGGCGTGCAAGCGAGTTGGCGGTCCGGCAGCGAGATGCCGTACTTGCTCATCGCTTTGTTCATGACCTTGAGCGAATCCTCGCAGATCTGATAACCCAGACCGCGCGAGCCCGTGTGAATCAACACCACCAGCTGATCGAGAAATAAGCCGAGGGTATCAGCCGCTTCCGGCAAATAAATTTCCTCCACTCTGCCGATCTCTAAAAAGTGGTTTCCAGAGCCCAGAGTGCCGACTTGCTTGAGACCCCGCTCAAGCGCGCGATCGCTGATAAGTTCCGCGTCAGCGCCCGCAAGCCGCCCGCCCTCTTCCATGTAGGAGAGATCCTCGTGGTTCCCATAGCCCTCCGACACCGCCCAGCGCGCGCCGTCGCGCAGCAACCGTTTTTCATCTTGCTTGGACAGTTTGGGGATCGCGCCCTCCGAACCGACGCCGGAAGGAATGAGCGAAAAGAGGATGTCGACGATGCGCGGCAGTTTCTCTTTGACTTGCTCGAAGACCAAACTGGTCTTCACCAGGCGTACGCCTCAATTGATGTCGTAGCCGACGCCGCCGGGAGAGACGACGCCGTCGTTGAAATCCACCGCCGCGACGCCACCGATGGGAAAGCCGTAGCCCCAGTGAATGTCCGGCATGGCGAGCGAATAGCCGACGATGCCCGGGAGATGCGCCACGTTCATCACCTGGCGCAGACTATTATCTTCCTTGAGGCCGGCCATGAGTTTTTCCGTGGCATAGATACGCCCCGGCACTCGCATGCCGCCTTGGCGTGGAATCTCCCAAAGGCACTCTTCAATGCGGTTTAGTTTGATCTCTTCGGCGGCCATTTCAAAAACTCTGCTTAATTTTTACCAGATTCTTAGGCAGAAGAAATGTCCAGCTCTTGTAATTTCATGTCTTCTAGTCTTTGACAAAAGCTAAATTTATAAAGAAACAGAGCACGGATATGAGCCATGAGCTTTAAGATGGAAAATGTTGGTCCTCAACGAGAAGTTATCGAGGAGACAAATCATGGGGGACGTAGTATTGCTAAATGCCACATCGCGGTCATTCAAAAATCGAAACGTTCCCAGTCCGGGCGTAAGATTGAGCTGTTGGCTAATTTAGAGATGCTTGTAAGAATTAAGTATTGGTCTTGCAATGTCAACGGAAAAACCTTCGTAGTAGGATAGACGATTCGATCTTTCGATGTGCTTAGCCGACTGTTTCTTGCTGCCTTTGCTCGCTGAGGTCAGCAGTTCACGGTAGTCGAGGCGGTTCGTTTGCTGGTTTCTTTCCATCCCTCAGCCTTGAGACTCCTTCCGCCGCACCGAGTAATGCAAAGGACGTTAGATAAGGTGAGCTCTCGTTGTGAGCCCAGGTTAGAGCTCCCTTTACATCGCCCATGTTTGCTTGAAAGAGTGCAATCTCCCGTAAGGCTCCTGCTTTTTGGTATTCGTCGCTGATATTGTTGACACACTGGAGAGCCCCTTTTACATCTCCAGCATATAGCCGTTCTCTTGCGATTGACAGCAACGTTGCGAATTTCTGCGAACCATAGAACGGGGGGTAATTCCCAAAGGTGTTGACAGTCTGAACAGCACCTGTCACATCTCCCGCCTTTGCCTGGGCCGCCGCAATCTGGCTCAAAACTGCATCTCTCTGGTGGGCGTTCTGGATATTGTTGGCTGTCTGAAGAGCGCCTTTTATATTCCCCACGTTCGCTTGCGCCAATGCGCTCTGTTCCAGCGCAGTGTCTTTTCGCTTCGTGTCCTCGGTGCTGGTAGGTGTCTTAAGAGTATCCTTCGCCTTTGCCTGGGCGGTTGCAATCAGTCCCAAGGCAGCGGTTTTGACGTTGGCGGTTTCAATGGTGTTAGCTGTTTGTAGAGCGCCTTTTGTATCCCCGGCCTTTGCCTGAGCGACCGCGATCTGTCCCAGGGCGGCGGCTTTTCGGCTAGGATCTTCCGTGCTGTTGGCGACCTGAATGGCCTGTTGAAAAATCGATTCAGCACCGACAGGATCTCCCACGTTTGCCTGGGTCATTGCAATCTGTCCCAGGGCGGCGGCTTTTTCATAGACGTTCTTCATGGCGTTGGCAGTCCCGAGTGCCTGCTGGAGAGATAATTTAGCGCCTGCCTGATCTCCCGCATCTGCCTGAATCACGGCTATCTCCTGCAAGGTGATGAGCTTCTGGTGTATATCCGCGATGGTGCTGGCGCTTTGTAAAGCCCCTTTCAAATCCCCTGCATCTCGCTGCGCTAAAGCGACAGTCCGCAATGCGAAGTCTTTCCGGTCCCCGTTCGCGATGCTGTTGGCAGTGTTAAGAGCTCCATCTAGATCTCCCAGTTTTAACTGGGCCGTTGCGATCTCTAGCAAGGCGACCGCTTTCTGGGAGGCGACCTCGATGCTGTCGGCAGTCTGAATGGCCCCCTTCACATCCCCCTTGCTTAGCTGATATTTTGCCAAAGAAAACATGATACGGGCTCTCTCATCGGCGCTCTGAAGATTCTTGAGAGTCTCGAAAAACCCCTTCATATCTCCCGCTTTCATCTGGCCTAATGCAATCTCGTGGAACACGCTGTTTTTCTGATACTCATAGCTAATGGTGTTGGCAGTTTGGAAAGCCTCTTTCAAATCCCCACCCTTTGCATGGATCATTGCAATCTGCTGCAGAGCGAGCGCTTTCTCGACAGTGTTCCCCATGTTGTTGGCAGTTTGAAGAGCCCCTTTTATATCCCCTGCGTTTGCCTCAGCTACTGCGATCTGTCCAAAGGCGACGGCTTTCTGAATAGCGTCCTCGATGTTGATGGCGGTCTGAAGAGCCCCATTTACATCTCCTGCGTTTGCCTGGGCTATTGCGATTTGCCGCAAAGTAGCGGATTTTCCACTGGCATCATCGATGGTGTTGGCAATCTGGAGAGCCTGCTGGAGAGATAATTTAGCGCCTGCCTGATCCCCGGCCTTTGCTTGTACTATTGCGATCTGTCCCAAGGCATCAGCTCTCGCATACGGGGGCTTGATGCTCTTGGCTGTTTGTAGCGCTCCATTCACATCTCCTGCATCCCTCTGTGTCTGTACAATCGCTTGCAAAACGATGTCCGTCCACTTCCCGCTATCGTCCGCGGACCGGAGAGCCCCCTTCAAATCTCCCACCTTCACTTGTGCTATTGCGACCGCCAACAAGGCCAAGTATTTCGGCACGTCGGGCTTTATACTGTTGGCAGCCTCCACGGCTTGCTCAAGGATCGTTCGGACTTCGGGGATTTCGTCCGGTTTTCCTTGGGCGATAGTCGGCTGAGATATCGCAAGGGCGAATAAGGCGATGGCTAAGGCTAGGATCTTTGGCATTGGTTTCTTAGCGATTATTTTTAACAATCCCATAGGAAAGAAAATGATAGTTTTGGTTCTGGTCTTATCATAACTGACCCTCTCCGAGTCGACTATGTTCGCGAACTTCCAATCATATTCCGCCTCTCCGTTCCCGCAAAAACCTAAACTTCTCTCTCAACCCTCTTCCCGTATTTTACATCATCAGCCACCAGATCCTCATCGTTGCCTCCTCTCATTTAAAATAAATTGTATTTTTGTAGGGCTACCTTTTGGATCTTCTGTTCTAATTAGGCGACATCGCGATATCCTCTGCAACCTTTTTCACAAGCTCTGATCGTTCCAGAATCGCCAATGCGTCCGATCCTACAAGCAAGGCGATACCGCCGGTAGTAAACCGTCTGTTAACTTTATGTGTCGTCGCATCCAGTTCCGCGACCAGCTTATCTTGAGCCTCGGCGATGGCTTGTCTTTGCGTAACAATGGCATCCGGGGCCAGCTCTCGTTCCGGGCGGTATGGCACGTTAAGGCTGACAATGACACGCACAGTACCTTTGTCTTGCACCTTCGACCATGTCTTCGCGTCTATTTTCGAGGCGTTGCTTTGCTGTGCAGCGCTGACTCCTGCGGCTGTGCAAGCGGTTAGCGTAATCATGAATAGATAGAGATAGAATTTCATTTTCATCACTTCCTTCCTAATATTAAAAGCCCGGCCAGGCTGATCCTCGTCCGGGCCTAAGTTGCAGAATCGAAGATGCGACCGGATCCACTGACAATGTCTCATTGTCTCTCACTCATGACAGCGAATCATACATTATCGGCTGGCTCTCGATTGTAAAATTCCGGTTACTTTTGATGACTTCTTTAGCATTCGCGATTGACTTGAATTGCGTGATTGCAAGAACTTGTACCCCAAGTCCGCTCGGAAAGTGTGTTGCCCGTCCACTCCGGTATCTACGACCATCATCCCTTGTCCGGTTCTATCATAATTAGCAGCCCAGGCCAGGTCGCCACCTATCAAAGGTACACTGTCCATCAAACCCGGCCTGTACACCATTTCGTCCAGGTAAACATCCTTCACTAGATTTGAGCCTTCCAAAACTGCCAACGCATCTGGACCTACCTCCAACGACATGCCAGGAGCAATCTTCGACGTCCAGATGGCTTTAAATCTTGTTCCAGCCAGCCCAGCCATCAAACTTTTCTGGGCGGCAGCAATTGCTTGCCGCTGCGCAAGAGCAGCTTCCTTGCTCAACTTTGAGTCAAGTTCCCATTGGCCATTGAGCACTACACCAACCTTAGCGACACCTTTTTCTTGCACTCTCTTCGAGACATCTGGCCGAACCTTAGGTTTCTGAGGTGCTTTATTCTGCTGGGCCGTCGCACTCCCGATGCCGGCGACTAGGATGAAAAAAAGAACACCAAGTGTCTTCATGTCCGTTACGTCCTTTTGCGATCGGTAGTCTTTGGCTTTTTTCGCCAGAGATTAAAACTAATGAGTTGCTGAGCAATAAAAAAGCCCGGCGGGGGTGATCCCTGTCCGGGCTTAGTCCCAGAATCGATGCGACGGGATCGAATGCAGTCATCGATCGCCCAACCGCTGCCGTCATAGCCTAAATCCCAAACCTGGGGCGCTCGCACAACAGAAATACTTTCACTCTGACTAAATTTGTCAAAACGATCGACGTCCACTTTCTTAACCAGAGAGGAACGTTCAAGCACTGAGAGTGCGTCCTCACCTACTTCGAGGCCGATAAAATTACCTGTCCGACCTTTCGCTAGTACTCGGTATTTCGTTCCTTTCAATTCAGCTATAAGTGCGTCTTGGCCGGCCGCGATAGCCTGTCGCTGGGAATCTCTTGCTTCCCGAGTTAGTTTTCCTTCTGGTATCTCTTCTACGGTAAGTGTCACAATTACTCGGACGACATTTTCCTTTTTCGCTTTTTCCCACGCTGTTTGGGGGACCTTCGTCGTCTGTGCACTCCCGCCTTGGACCAAGGCAAGCAACACTACAATCACACATGCGCCAAAAGGTAGAAGTGTCTTCATAATACCCTCCTTGATTTTGATCGCCTTTTAGACGAATGAGCGCTTTCGAATGTTTATCATTCAAAACCAGCGGTCCAAGCGTGATTGCCTCCTATCAATGGCACACTCTGCAACAGAGTAGGTCTAAACACCATTTCCTCTAGGTAAACATCCTTCACAAGACTTGAGCCTTCCAACACTGCCAGCGCATCTGGACCTATCTCCAATGACATGTATGGACCAATTTTCGAGTTGGAGATGACTTTATACCTCGTTCCAGCCAACTCAGCCATCAAACTTTTCTGGGCGGCAGCAATTGCTTGCCGCTGCGCAAGAGCAGCTTCCTTGGTCAACTTTGAGTCAAGTTCCCACTGACCAGAAAGCATTACGCCAACCTTAGCGACACCTTTTTCTTGCACTCTCTTCGAGACATCTCGCCGAACCTTAGGTTTCTGAGGTGCATTACTTTGTTGAGCGGCGGCATTCCCGATGCCAGCGATTACGATGAAAAAGAGAACACCAAGTGTCTTCATACCCGTTGCTTCCTTTTACTATTGGTATCCCTTGTCTGTTTTCGTTATAGGCTAAACGCCTAGTGAGCTTCTCAACAAATAAAAAGCTCGGCTAAGTTGATCCTAGTCCGGACTTAAGTTGCAGAGGCGAAGATGCGACGGGATCAATCGATCCTGTCTCTTCTAACCTCGTCGCAGATAACTACTTACAGCTGCAGATTGTATATCCAGAAAACAGTTTCATTTCCCAAGAAGTTTACATTCTCCGACAAGTTGCCATTAGAAATTCACGACTTCTGCGCCATGCTTGGAGGAATTAGGAACCGCTCGGACTTTATCCGCTACCGAATGTTGTTCCCGGTGCTGAAGAGGCTCGCCGATTGAATGAATGGGATTAAAGTTTGTATTGAAACGTGAGTACTCGTGCAGAGACACGCAGCGGAGAGATTTTCTTACACGTCAAAGATAACCCGGACATGCCACTCGCCCTTATCTTGCCACATTTTGAAGTCATGATAAGTGACTCCTTTAATTTCAGTATGAAACGTATGCCTTTGAAGGTCGAGCTTTTCGCCGCTGATCTTCCCTACGACTTGTTCCTCTGTTAGATGAGAAATCTCGCAACGTTTCCCGATGAATCCTCGGATATTGAAAAGCGCCAGCAGCTCACTTAGCCACTCGTGGAGTAATTCTTCTGTTCCGCTGCCGGTTGCGCTGACAGCGATACCCTCCTCGCTTTGAACCGTTGCGGGATCGGCAATTAGACTGTAGAGCGCTTCGCCTGCGGACGCGAAGAGAGTTGGGAGGTCGGGGGCGGTTACTTCGATGCCGAGGTCTGCAGTATGTTCGATTTCACGATAACTCCCCGGTTGGTTATCCATGCGCCGCTTCTGTGTCGCGCTCGGCGATCATCCGCAACATTGCCTCGCGGATCACCTTCTCGCTCACCTCGCCGAATTTTTCTTTGAATCGATCCAACGGGACCACGGCCTTAGCCATGGACCGATGGCCGCCGGCGCTGCCGATGTCGTCGTAGAGTTTCTTCATGATCTCGCCGGCACTTTTGACGTAGCCGACGTTACGCACGGAAATGACGACCCGGTCTTTGACCAAGCCGGAGACGACTCCCCATTCAACGCCCTCGATCTGCAAACAAAACTCCGCCATCTGAGGAATAACGTCTTCGCGATTGATCTCGCCCATGTGAATCACGGCGACGCCGTTGTCCAACTGAAGCCGGGTCAAAGCCCGCCCGAGGGCCTCGAGATCCTCGCGGGGCAACGCGGGTCGCTCAATCCGCGTTATCAATGCCTTGTTGGCAAAAGGATAGAGAAACGTGAACGCGTTGAGATCGGCGAGGTTGCTCCCGCGCTCCAAAAACAAAGTGTCCGTTTTGATTCCGTAGAGCAGCGCCGTCGCTAACCGCTGCGACGGCTCCATGCCGATGGCGCGCAAATACTCCGTGAAGATCGTCGAGGTGGCGCCGTACGCGGTTCGAAGATCGGCAAAGCGCGCTTTGAACGGCGTCCGCTTGGGGTGATGGTCTACGACTAAATCGACTCGACCCAGCGGTTGGTCAAAGTAGGGTGGCTGCACATCAACTAAGGCCAATCGAGCTCCATTTTTGCGCAGGTCATTATCGATAATCCGGTCGATCTGAACGTCGAGAAGCCGAATCATCGCGAGATTTTCAGGTCGGGTCACTTCGCCGAAAGTGACGATCGGGGTGGTTGCACGGTTACGCCCCAAAAGCTCGCGCAACGCTAGAGCGCTTCCGATCGCATCCGGATCGGGATCGTGCTGGAGCAGTATGTAAACCTTGTCTTCGCCAAAGAGCGAGCGGATTCTTTCCACTTTTTTTCTATTCAAAATGTCCAGAAGCCGCGTGGCGCAGAACTCTTCGAAGATATCGGGCAACTGAAGGTAGCTGAGGAGCTTGTCATCGCTCTCTGGCTCCTCCGCTTTATCCGCGGTGAGAACGACGATCGACAAACTCCTGTCGAGATTCCTCAACAGACGGCAAATTCGTTCCTGCAGGTCCTTGGAGCGCACGAAGACGATGGCTTGATCCACGTGGTGGAGCTTGATCTTCTTATAGGTCTCTTCTTTGAGAAGATCTCCTTGGCGAACGTTGCCGCCCTGGAGTTTGATTCGTTTCGCCACCGCCGGGTCCTGGACCAAAAACAGCACCTCCGCTTGTTTGGCGGCAACGTTGCGCATGAAATGGAATAAGAGGTCGTATTCGGAGATGGCTAAATACTGCATAGGTATCCCTGGAAGGGATTAGCGCGGGAGCCTGCCGGAGGTCAAGTGTAAATTTTCTACACCCATCAACGCTGGCGGAGTCTAGCATCCCGAATTTTGCAATTCCAGCCCCCGAGGGTTGAACCGAGCTAATGAACTTCATATAAGGCAAGGACATTCCGAAGGAAAGTGAGCCATAGATTGATGATAAACAGCCGGGCGCCATGCCCTCGAATGCGCCCGATTCGATTCGCTGCGGCGACACCGTGGTCATTACCCGCGACGGCGCGCGCCGGTTGGGCAAGAGAAGATTCACTTTCCCCGAATTGTGTTGATTTGTGGGTAAGAATTTGTATGATTTTTAGAAATTCGTTAACGGGCAATATTGTTTTCGTGTGCTTTGAGCGCGGGAAGGTTGAGCCGCTGGGAGTCCGGCGAAAATTGGTTTGAAAACCTACATCAAAGAAACAACGCCGAATCGGAGCAAAAACGTATCCCTACTTTGTGGCGATTATCAAAGTCGTCCCTGGCAGGGTTTTCGGAACGTCGTCGTGCATCTCGATGGAATTGAACCCCGCCTTCTTCAGCCACTCCGAATACTGCGACAGCGTCCAGCATTCTCCTTCCGGAGTGTGGGTCAGCGTGTAAACCGAGAAGCGCAAAACAAAAGTCGGTTCGGTACGTTCCTCGTTCGGCACAAAGTCATTGACGACGAGGCGTCCGCCGGGCTTGAGAGCGGAGTATGCTTTGGCGAAGAGCTCCTGGTTTCCCTCCCGCGATTCGAACCGGCAAAAATTGCTGGCGACAACTAAATCATAGTGCTTCGGTTCGATTGTGACGGATCGAAACTCGCCGTCGATGAAACGAATCTTGCCTTCGAGGCCACGCGCGCGATTGAGTTTCTTGGCCACGGCATTGACGTTGGGCCAATCCAGCTGCGTGACTTGCGCGGACGGGTCACGAGAGAGAATCGTCATTCCGAAAATGCTCGAACCGCCGGCGATGTCCAAAACCTGCAGTCCCTTACACTCGCTGCCGATCTTGAGAATATGGCAAAGCGCTTTTGCGACGGGCTCGGCGATAGGGATAATCCCGAGAACGAGCTTTTCCCACACCTGAAGCTCGTTGCCGGTATCCATCCGACTAAAAGGCTTGCCGGTTTTGAGAGATTCTTTGAGATGCGCCATGCCGTCCCAGAGCGCCAGGGCCACATGGCGAAAGTCGCCGATGTAAGATGGCTTTCCCTGAACGAGAAACGTATCGCCCATGCGCGTGAGAAAATATCTTTCGTCCCGTTTTTCCACCACAGCCAAAGCCGGCAGGCTATCCAGCACAATGCGCGTGGCGCGCAAATCGGTTCCCGCTGCACGCGCGATTTCTTCCGCGCTTTGAAAACCTTTGTGAATAAGAGTGAAAAAGTCATACTCAAGAGCCGCGTCGAGGATCTGGCTATTGGCGAAGTCCCCCAGGATACGCATCAGGGGACGCGGTGAGAGTTGTTCTTGAGTTCCGGCTGGCTCGGACATAGTTAGGCGCTATATAACCCTTCTTTCTTGACGTACTGATAGACGCCTTCAAAGAACCAGGCGAAGTAGGCAGTGCCCATGCGCAGGCAATACTCCAAGCTAAAGCCCGGGCGCGTATCGGCGCGTCCTTCTTCGAGCATCTTTTTGAGCACCGTCCAGTCTAGATCGGCGTGGGCCATCACGCCATCGGCGTGTTCTTCGAGATCGGCTTCGGCATGCACCCGGAAGTAGACGATCTTTTCTTCGGGCATTTTGTATACCTTGCGCAGCGCGCCGCCAAAAAACTTCGCCCAATGGCCAACGGCTTCCTCCACACAGAACGATGCCCACCATTCCGCCATCGTTCCTTCGTACAGCACGCCACGGTAGTATTCGAGAAAAGCCCGGCACTCGGCCAGCATTTCGTATTCAATCATCTCGTCGTCGGTAAGACCGAAGTTGCGGCCTTGCTCGAGAACGATGCGGATATGTCCCGGCGGGCTCGGATGGATCATTTCGTCCGCCACATGATTGGCGAAATGCTTCTGTAGCTCAGGATGCCGCTTGAAAAACGGCAGGTGTCGTTGATAGGCGACGCCGTGGAAATTGTTGATCTCCGCCACGAACCCGTACCAGTTCTGCCAGAAGACTTTGAGCGCCTCCACGGGAAGGGTCCCTTTGCTTAAATCGGTGTGAAATCGCCCTTTGAAAAGCCAGCGATCCGCCAGATCGAGCAAATACTTTTTCAACTCTGCGACAACCGCATCCGCTTCCACCGCCGAAAGTTTTTTTCCGGAATAATCTTTGGGCAATGCCGACATGATTGGCTCCTGTTATGGATTAATACAGCGCGCCCGGGTTCAAGATGTTGTTTGGATCCACGAGTTGCTTGATCTCTTTCACCAGATCGTAAAGATTGCTGAGCCGTTGATACGGATGGGATCCTTTCGTGCTGAGGGTCGGCGCGGTCCAGACAACGCCCCGCTGGTTGCTGAACTCTTGCACCATTCCCATCCAACGGCGCAACTTGCCGATATCCTCTTCATCGTAAGGATTGTAGAAAACAAAATACTCTTCCTTGATAGCCAGGTCGCGGGTCACATAGCTATCGTGTTGTGGCGAGTGTCCCGCGTCCCACAGACCGCATGCTCGCTTGGCGGCTTCGTCCAGATCGTACATCTCTTTCAAGAACGTCAACGGATACATCTTCGACGTGACGGCGAACATGCCGGTGTGGCGCACGACAGAACCACACCAGCCGTCCGGCCCCATAATATGATAATCCGGCCAGCCGTGAAGGCCATGCTCCTGCGCCTTGACGCCCATACCCTTCTCGGCGACCTCCGGCACGTCTACACCACCCGTCTCGTGATAGATATGCCGCATCCGCTTTTCTTTAAATGCGAGTTCTTCCGCGTCACGCGCCATAATCACGGTCTTCAAAAAAAACCAGGCGTCGCCCGGAATTTTTGTCTTATCGTAAAGACCCTCTTCCATCGGCCAGTGGTATTGCCAGCGGTCGGTGAAGTGAATGTCATAAACCACTTCGCCTTTGACCAGCTGCATGAGCGCATCTTGGACCCGGTCGAGCTGGTCGCGGCGGAAGGTGTAACAGTAATCGTGCAACCATTCTCGCTGTCCCTCGATGGCTCGCAGGCAGACCTTGCTAATAATGCCCATCGACCCCGCGGCGAGTGTGAATAAACCCAGCAAATCCGGCAAGTGTATCCATTTCTGAAAAGGACCGAAAGTTGTCCCCTGGTTGGCTAGGGCGCCGAGCCGGATGGTCTCGCCATCGGCGAGAACAACTTCCAAGCCGATGACCATATCGGCGATCCAGCCGTAGCGGGTCATGCCGTAGCCGATGCCGCCTTTATTGACCATGGCGCCGATGACGACGGCGGGACCGTAGGTTCCAAAATTTGGCAGCATGAGACCATGTTGCCTTAGGGCATGGTGAATCGCGTAGACGCTTGCGCCGCCTTCGGCGATCACGTATTGCAAGGTCGGATTGACCTCAAGGATTTTATCCATGCCGAGCATGTCTAAAAGTATCCCGCCTTTGAGCGGCGAGCTGATGCCCATTCCCACCCCGCCTTTGGCTACAATCGGGATCTTATGCTCGTTGGCAAACTTTAGAATCTTGGCAACGGAGTGATTGCCGTAAAGGTCCGATTCGACCCGCACGATGACGTCCGGCAGCGTTCGGTACGCGCCGTATGCAAGAGTATGCTGATAGTTGATCTTGTCGATGGGATTCGTCGAGACAAATCGCAGGCCGACAATCTCTTTAAGCTTCTCAACAATCTCATCCAGCGAAAGCATGATTACGAAAATTCGGCGCCGAGCATCCTGGGGATTTCAGGCTGCGGCGAAACCACTAGAGCTGCAGATGACTTCCACCCGTGATCAGGATATTGCTGCCGGTGAGCATGCTCGCTTCATCGCCCGCCAGGAATGCAATAGCCCCGGCCACATCCTCCGGGTAGAGGTGTCTTTGCAACGGGCGGGTCTGACGTACCCGCTCCCTGTACTCTTCCGGCATAATCATCGAAGCATCCGTCAAGGTAAAGGCCGGGGTCACAACGTTAACCGCTACACCTAACGGCCCCAGCTCGATCGCCATGGTGTTCGCCATCGATTCCAGCGCCGACTTAGCCGCCGCGTAAGCTCCCATTCTGGGGAGCGGTTGCTGAGCAAGTCGCGTGCTGACCACGATGATCCGGCCTGATTTTTTTTTGATCATCCCCGGCAAGCAGGCACGTACACAATTATGGAAAGCCAACAGTTCATGCTCGATCGCCTGGTGAAACTTGTCCCAGGGCAGCTCATGGAGTTGCCCGACCTCAAAGGGGAAGTAGGCATTATTGACGAGCACGTCGACGCTGGAGAACTTCTCGCGTGTCGATCTCACCATCGCGTCGACTTGATCCGGTTTTGTCACATCCGCCTGAAAGATCATGCCTCGGCCGCCCGCCTTTTCGACGCCTTGAAGAACTTTCTGCGCGGCTTGCCGATTTTGATGGTAGTTTATGACAACCGCGGCCCCCGCGCGCGCTAGCCGCTTTGCGGCAGCCGCGCCAATGCCGCGGCTCGCCCCGGTGACCAGAACAGTTCTCCCCTGGAGCGACTGGTGTCCTTCTTGCTCCGCCATCGGCTAATAATTAAGCGCTAAATGGCAACGGCGTCCTCAGCCGCACCCTTTTCGTATTTTGCCGCGTTCTCTTTGAAGGAGAGGAATTTCATTTTGATATAAGGCGAGCTGTAGCCATTGAGGATCCGATCGATTCTCCCGGGCTTACTGTAGAACGATTGAAACGCCCAGCCGGTGAGTTCGCCGAGCTGCTGGCGGGTGAGGTACTTGGTCGGCATGACGCAGTGTTCGAGATCATAGAGACTCAGATTGCTGACCTCGATGACATTATTTTTTACCGCTTGCTTATATATAGGTGAGCCGGGAATCGGGTTGAGCAGCTGAATCATAACGATATCCGGATCGATCTCGTCTACGGCCTTGGCCCGCTGGCGGATTTTTGCCTCGTCATCCTCCCAAAAGCCGTTCAGGTAAGTGGCAATCGTCGAAATATCATTCTTGCGCAGGAATTGGATCAGCTCCTTCAATTCTTTGACTCCCACTTTCATCGGTCCCTTGCGTGCCTCGGCGATCTCTTCATCCGTGCCACCGTCAACTCCAATCAGCACCTGATACAGACCCACCTTCCGCAACCTTGGGATCAAGTCGGCATCACGGATCAGGTTTTGCGCTCGGCTCAGGCTGAACCAGCTGATATCCAGTTTTCGTTTCTCCAACTCATCTACCAAATCCACCATTTTTTGCCGATCGGAATTGAAGTCGTCGTCCATAAAAGTGAGCGCTTTGACTCCATATTTCCGGTGCAGCAACTCCATTTCGTCCGCGACTTTCTTGCCACCGCGGGTTCGGTGGGAGGTAAAATCGCGCGGATTTCTCGGATCGACCAGCCACCACTCATAACAAAAATGACAGGCCCCCTCGCAACCACGAGATGTCACGGCCTCATTGTAGTTCGGGATGACCGAGTAACCATAATACCGATCCATCGGAAAGAGATCGTAAGCCGGCATCGGCAGCTCATCGAGATTTCGAATCAACGGTCGTGCCGGGTTCAAAACGATCTCATCTCCCTTACGGTAGGTGAGCCCTTTGATTTCGCCGAAATTTGGAGACGGCTTCTTGAGCTCCTCCAGCAGCTCCCAGAGCGTATGCTCATTGTCGCCAAAGACGCCCACTATCGCGAAATCGAGCTGAGGATTTTCGGCCATGATTTGTTGGGGGACCGCCGTATACATCAATCCGCCGCCGACGGTAACGATGCTCGGAAAAGTTTCTTTGATGCTTTTCATGGCGGCGTGGAAACGATTGAGCTGCGCCGCACCCCCAGCGGCCGGAATCATGCTGCCGAAGAAAACCACATCGGGGCGCCTAACTCGAAGCTCATGCAGCAACCCGTTATCGTCCAAACCCAGTGCCCTACAGTCGAGCACCCCGACGTCTGCAGCCTTCTTCTCGCGAATGAACGCTGCCACCTGTGAATGCAGGGAGTTCACGGCAAGGTGCCGCTCGCCCCAGGGCGCCCAGTTTCCCATGGGCGGTGTGACAAAAAGGAGCTTCATTTTTTCTCCTGAATCAATTGTGAATTCCTTGAATCTAAAATATTTAATACCTAAAGGATTGTCAAGGTTAAACGGACTCTGCGGGCGCCTTGCATCGGTTCAGAATTCGGCTAGAGTTGAAGTTAGCGATTCGGCCCACGAGCTATTGACAAGATGAAGCCCTTTTGTTACACGTTCGCAGGCTGGCGATAACGGTTTTGTCTTCAAAACTTAACATAGGAGGGCAGATATATGGCTGATCAAGCCGCTCAGGAACAAGTACTATTAGACGTAAAGGTAGCCGAAGCGTCTGCAGCATATAAGTTTTATCTCAACCAGGAGAGGAAAATTCTTGGGACCGTATCTGTCCTCATTTTCCTGACGGTCTGGGAACTCTGCGGCAACACCTTCCAACTGATCAACCCCATGTTCATGAGCGCGCCATCCCTGGTGATGAAAGCGGCTATTCAGCTCTTTGCCTCGGGAGAGATCTGGAACGACTTGTATATCAGTGGCATCGAATTCGCCTGGGGGTATGCGCTTTCCGTCATCTTCGCCATCCCTTTTGGTATCGCCATCGGCTGGTACAAGAGGTTCGCGTATGTTTGCGATCCCTTCGTCAATGCCATGAATGCCACTCCCCGCGTGGCCCTTTTGCCCCTCGTCATTATCTGGCTGGGTATCGGCGTTCTCTCGAAAGTCGGTATCATCTTCCTTGGCGCCGTCTTCCCGTTGCTGATTAATACCCGAGATGGTGTGAAGACGACTCCGGCAAACTTACTGACCGCCGCGCGAAGCTTTGGGGCTTCGGAGTGGCAGATATTCAAATCCGTTGTGTTACCCTCCACCGTGCCGTTCATTCTGACCGGCCTGAGACTGGCCGTCGGTCGTGCGCTCATCGGCGTCATGGTCGGCGAGCTCTACGCCGCGACTGCCGGTATCGGTTTTATGATCACCGTTGCAGGCGCAACGTTCCAGACGGATAAGGTCTTCGTCGGCGTGCTAATTTTCGCGATTACGGGAATGATCCTGACCGATGTGATAGACCGCTACGAGCACCGTTTCGATAAATGGCGTCCAAAAGTCGGAGCGGAATAATTTCCTAACCTGCTGTTCTAAGCAAGTTCATTTTAAAGGTGGCGCTGGGGAAATATCCGGCGCCACCTTTTTTTTGACTCTTCCCTCGCAAGAGAAGCACGGCGCCAGGGGTTTACCAGCCTATTCTTATTCGCCGGCTCAAAGCGAAAATTGTTTGCGGCCCGGCTGCCGGAATCGACGATCACGAGTGGGCGTAGGGTGTCTTGAGTTCCTCGGGGGATGCTTCTAAGGCTCTGCGCCTTTCTCACGAGTAGTGATCCAATACACTCTCGTGTTTCCAATCTATTGCTGCTATAAAATTCCGATGACCAACCAGCGCCGCCAACTTGCCATCAGAGGTCTTATCCTTATCGTGCTGATCGTCCTGCTGTTCTTTTTCAGTCGCTATATTCCGCGGCCCTTTAGCGCTTTTGCCCCGCCCGGAGAAGATTTCGATGATTTCGAGGGCATCTACTCCAACAGTGATAGACTGACGAAATTCCTTCAATCCCTTGGACCCTATTCTCCGGCGGTGTTTGTTCTCTTGCAGGTATTGCAGGTCATCGCTGCGCCCTTTCCCGGAGAGCTAACCGGAGTAGCCGGCGGATACGTTTACGGCGAGACCTTCGGCTTTTTGCTGTCTAGCATAGGACTCACTCTGGGCTCTTGGATCGCGTTCGAACTCGCGAGCATCTTGGGTCGACCTTTCGTCGAGCGGTTTATCAGTCAAGAAGTTCTCCATAAGTTCGACTTTTTGACCACAAACACGGGCGCCATGATTTGTTTTCTCTTGTTTCTTGTCCCCGGGTTTCCGAAAGATTACCTTTGCTATCTCCTGGGGCTGAGCCGGATGAAGCTTGGCACTTTCTTAATCGTCTCGATCGTCGGACGAATCCCAGGAACCTATCTCTTAACAGTCCAAGGCGCTAAATTCCGCAATCAGGAATACTACGCGGTGGCGCTTTTTGCCGTGGTCTCCGCGGTGATCCTGCTTGCGGCGTATCTTTACCGCAACAAAATTTATCACTGGATCAAGCACCGGCACGGCAAGTAGAAAAAAGTGAAGGTTCCACTTGGTTTCGAAGGTAGCCATGTCTGAGTTCGCTCGAATCGGGATTGTCAAAAGCTCAGCCCGCGAGTCAAAAGATAAAAGATTGGCGCAACGATGATCCGGTACCAGGCGAAGGGCTGGAGAGTGCCGCGCCCCAAGAAGTTGACAAAGGCCTTCACTGCGATGAGCGCCACGACGAATGAAACCAGGAAGCCGATGCCAAACTGGACCAGGTCCTCCGCGCCAACAAGATTTCTCATCCTGAGAGCTTCATAGCCTGTGGCAGCAAACATGATCGGAACAGCAATGAGAAAAGAAAATTCCGCCGCCGCCTTGCGGTCCAGCCCCAGAAGCATACCGCCGACGATGGTGGCCGCGGCTCTAGAAGTCCCAGGCCATAGGGCGAGAACTTGAAACAGACCGACGCCGAAAGCTTGAGGCAAGGTGAGCGCGTCGAGCGAACTCGAGCGCCGCCGCGACACGAATCGTTCCGCAATCAGGATCGCCACTCCACCCACGGCCAACGCCCCAGTCACGGCCACAGGGGTAAACAGTTTCTCTTTGATTAAATGGCGGGCCAGGTAACCCACAACCAAAGCCGGAAGCGTGGCCAGACCGATGCGACGTAAGCCGAACCAACCCTCCAATTTCGAGTTCATGGGTGTTGCGCCTCCGCCACTAGGTATGAGCCCGAGAAACCTGTGCCAGTAAAGAAAAACAACGGATAGGATGGCACCGAGCTGGATAGCGACCTCGAAGCTTGAAGCTTTATCACCGACAAAACCAAGTAAATGACCGGCGATAATTAAATGTCCCGTCGATGAAACCGGAATAAACTCAGTCAAACCTTCAACGATTCCCAAAATCACCGCCACTCCAAAGATTTCCAAGTGACCTCCTTGGCCCCTAGATTCGCTTCGTCTGCTTACTAGAGCGCGCCTGATTCCGCATCTTCCATCTTTCGCGAGCGAACTTGATGATGGCGGGCAGCAGCGAGAGAAAGATAACGATGACGATGACCAGGTGAATCCGCTCCGGAGCAATCACTTTGCCGAGATAGAAACCGGCCAAAGTCATCGTCAAGACCCAAAAAATGCCTCCGAAGACGTTGTAGACGATGAACTTCCGGTATTGCATGGCGCCGACGCCGGCGACCACGGGAGCGAAGGTTCGGATAATCGGCATGAACCGGGCGATGAAAATCGTGAATCCGCCGTATCGATCATAAAATACCTTCGCTGAAATCAGATGTTTCCGATTGAAGAACAGGGAGTCTTCCCGAGTAAAGATTTTCGGACCGGTTCGCGCACCGATGCCATAACCGACGCTGTCCCCCGCTATCGCCGCCAAGCTCAGAGTGGTGTTCAGCGTGAGTAGATCCAAATCGCCGCGGGCCGCGAAGAAGCCGGCCGTTACTAGCAGTGAATCTCCGGGCAGGAAAAAACCGACCAGAAGGCCAGTTTCAACAAAAACGATGACTATGAGCGCTACCAGCCCTCCAGTGCGGACGATAGACTCGACGTCGTAGATACGGTGAAATAAGTCCCAAAGAAATTCCATTTGGCTCTCCCATTTGACGCTGCGGCTCGGTTCACCACTTTAACCGGACAAGCGATCTCGGTCCAGCGATCCGCGCTTATAAAGAATGCGCTGTGTGCCCGGCTCGTAATCGGGGATCGAACAACGATTTTGTGAAAAAGCGACGTCATTCGCCGTCGGAATCAACCGCATCGCCACGCTTCAGCGGGGAAAATGTTGTGGGGTCTGAAATCGGCGTTTCCCCTGGCGATTCAATTAGAACGAGACGGTGCTTACCCACCGGCCCGCGCCCTTCGCTGATATCCAGCATTTTAAGATCATTCCTGTCTCGTATTCGCTGCCAATCCTCTTCCCACATGAGTAAAAACACGGGCGCCTCCAACTCCTGGATTTCCGGCGAATAGGACGCTATATGCCTGCGGGAATAAAATATCGTGCCGTAGTCAAGCCCATGATAGAACAAAAGCCTCGCTTGCGGATCAAGATTCTCCCCAACTCGGACAGCAAAAGGTTTCAAGGTTCGTTTGGTTGCGATCGTAGGATAATAGGCGATTTTCAGAAATAACGTCGTCCCGATAGCCATGCATGCAAAGCCAACAAATACGCCATCCCATTTTTTTTGCGGCAACGACAAAAGAATGAGCAGTGCAGCCGCACCAAAAAGTACCAGACAGATCCACACCGACACTGATGGAGGAGTTAAAAAACCGAGGACATCGTTCAAAGCTCTTGGGTTTTTTGTTAGCAGAAAAATCCGTTGATCTTGTGCGCCATGACTTTCAATTAGAAAAGCTATTCTGACCACCGCGAAAAGAACGGAAGCGGCAAGGAGATATCCCGCGGCGGATGTGAGCCAACGAGAATAGGGCAGGTCCTCCTTATCAAGGCTCCCCCACCAGGCACCGAATAGCAACGCGAAAGCCGGAAACAAGGGAAGGATGTACACACCGCGCTTGCCTAAAGCAAGGGAAAAAAATAGGAAGACGGTAACCAGCCAAACCGACGGGAACAGCAGATGGTTTTGAAACAACTCTCGGCGCCGACGATATACATAAAAGGCGATCAGCGGAGAGAAATAACTCCAGGGCTCCAGATTTAAGAAGAAAACCGGAACGAAGTAATAGTCAGGCTGATGATGTCCGTAATCGCCCACGGCCGTGCCTAGGTTTTCCTCAATAATTTGCCGGATGAAAAAGGTCGGTCCTCCCTGCCATAAAGCCAGGGCATACCAAGAACCGGCAACGACGAGGAAAACTACGGCCGCGGAAAAGAGATGTAGTTTTTTCAGAAAGGCGAAATCGCGCCGGAGCCCCAGAAAGACGAGAAAGATCAACAACGGGAGGATGCTTCCGAGCGGCCCCTTGGCCAAGGCAGCAAAAGCCAACAGCAAGGCCAGCCCCATGCAATAGAGTCTATGGTGATTGCCTTCTTTATACATGAAATAGAACAGCAATAGAGCTGCGGTCATGAAAAATGTCAGAGTCATGTCCACCTGAGCCATGGTACCGGAGTGCCACCATTCAGGATTGGTCGCCAAAACAAACGCAGCTAACCGCCCGGTTTTCTCATTCCAAAAACGACTCCCAGCCGCGTACACGAGCACAACCCCGAGGGTCGCAAAGAGCGCGGAGGGAAAGCGAATAGTGAACTCATTCACCTTTCCCGTCACTATTGACGTCAAGACTCCGGCCCAATGAAACAGGGGCGGTTTGTAAGGAATGTAGTCACCGTTGATCATCGGAAGTGTCCAGTTTCCCGTTTTGTACATCTCCCAGACGACCAGCCCCTCACGGGACTCTCCCCGAGTGTAAAACGGCGCTCGCCCCAGGCCCCAAAAGAATTGCAACATGCAGAGAGCCAATAGAAGTAACAGTACCCTGAGTTTCATGCCTGCCTGGAATCTTACTTTGTTCACGGCTTCATCCGTCCACAGAGCCTGCCGATTCAATGTATCTTTCATACCAAGTCTGAAAGACCAGCAGCGTCCATAGCAGCTCTCGATTATCCTTTTTCATCGTCAGCTGCTCGTCGATCAGCTGACTCACGCAAGGGTAATGAAAAATCCCTTGTCTCTCAATTCTTTCTTGACTCAGGTAATCCAGCATGAATTCTCTGAGCTCGCCGGTCAACCATTTCGCAAGCGGAACTCCAAATCCTTTTTTCTTGCGATAGACGACGTTTCGAGGAAGAAGCTCTTCGGCAACTTTTTTTAGGATATATTTAGTCTTCAATCCGTTGAGCTTATATTCCATCGGCAACCGGCAAACGAAGTCCACTACGTCGCGGTCCAGAAGCGGACTGCGGACTTCTAGGCCATTGGCCATGCTGGCGCGGTCAACCGTCACTAAATTGTTATCCTGAAGATAGAGCTTCATCGATAGATACAGAATGCGCTCCAGTTCTTTGGTGAGGCCGCTCTTCCTGACGTAGCGATAGATCTCCTCGTACGCGTTCTCGTTTTGCAACTCCAGCCGAACCTCGGGACGTAAGAGCGCATGTCTCTCGGCATTGCTGAAAGCGCCGCGCCAAAGAAAAAATCGCACTTCGGAGGATACGCCCACCCCCTTGAGGAACTGCTTGATCTTGAAATCGAGACTCAGATATTTGTGAGAGACCGGCAAACGAAACGCGAGCGCTTTGACGGACTCTTTTATAAAACCAGGCAAGGCATCATAGAACGTCACGAGTTTATGCGCCTGATAAGTTTGGTAGCCGGCGAAAAGTTCGTCTCCTCCGTCGCCGCTCAAGACAACCTTCATATGCTCCGCGGCAAATTGAGAGAGCAAATAGAGCGGCAAAATAGAAGGATCCGCCAACGGCTCATCGAGGATTTCCGGCAACCGTTCCACCATGTGCAGCATTTCCTGCGCGCGAAAGACCTTGAGGTGATGTTTGATTCCCAGGGAGCGCGCAACCTGCTGCGCATATCGGCTTTCGTCGAAGGACGCTTCCTCAAAGCCGATGCTGAAGCATTGCAGATTTTCTTTCGCCTTCCGCGCGATCGCGGCAACCACGCCGGAATCGAGTCCGCCGCTGACGAATAAGCCCACCGGAACGTCGGCAGCCTCCAGCCTGGCGGTAACGGCACGCTCCAACAATTCTTTGAGCTCATCGATGTACTGGGCTTCGGTCCGATCGCTGATCGGATAATCCTCCATGGGAATGTCCCAGTACTGGGAAGTCACGGCGGCGCCGCCGCGGAAGAGCAGGCAATAACCCGGTTCCAACTTTTTGATGGCTTTAAAGATGCTGTTGGGCGCGGGAACATATTCGTAGGCCAAATACTTGTTGAGAGATTTAAGATCGATTTCGCGGCTCACTAAAGGGTGCTGGAGAAGCGCCTTGATTTCGGACGCGAATAGAAAATGGCCCCGATGAACGCAATAGTGCAACGGCTTTTTGCCCGTGCGGTCGCGCGCAAGAAAAAGCGACTTCTGTTTGGCGTCCCACAATGCAAAGGCAAACATGCCGTTCAGCCGTTCCAGGCACTTTGTTCCTAACTCTTCATAGAGGTGAACGATCACCTCGGTGTCGGAATGGGAGCGAAACTTATGGCCTTTGCCTTCAAGTTCCTTTCTGATTTCTCTGAAGTTGTAGATCTCGCCGTTGAAAGTAATCCAGATTGTCTCATCTTCGTTGGCCATGGGCTGCTTGCCGGCAGGCGAGAGATCGATAATACTCAGTCGTTTGTGGCCGAGACCCACGGACACTTCAGAAGAATCTAAAATCACCTCCCCTTCATCATCCGGTCCTCGATGTTTAAGAGGATGGCCCATACGACGCAATATCGTAGGGTCAATCGTTCCCGTTGGGGAGAGGTATCCGTAAATGCCGCACATGATGAACTACGTAAGGATTACCAGTGTCGCCTCTAAGAAACCTTTGCGGGAGCTCTGAGAAGATACCATTTTCTCTCACCCACGCGCTGCTCGGTGACGATGTCATAATTCTGCCTAGGACCAACGTCGTTCAGATCCTTGTCCTTAATCAGTAGGTACAATTGCGCGTTCGCCTCCCTCAATTTGGCGAGCTCTACCTTGGAGCCAATCACGGGAATTTTCTCCCGTTGGGCATAGTAATTGAAATCACTCATGGTGCTTTGAAACACGTAAACGGATGCGGCGGGAGAAGCATGGTTCTTCACGAACTCGCCGACGGGACGCGGCGACTTGTACCGGTCTAAGTAGGGAAGAACCCCGAGGGAACTGACAAGAGATGCTCCGACGAGAAGGGCGATAAAGCTCCCCAGAAATGAGTGCATGATCCTCTGCCCGAGGAAAACCATCATGCCGCCAGAGCCGGCGATCAAAACCAAGGCCATGGGCAAGACCCAGCCAAAAAGACCTGGCTCCATTCTGTGAATGATGAACGGAAGCGCAATGCCGCCAGCAAGTAAAGAGCAGGAGAGAAAATAGGATAGCGCGGCGGTGCAGCGCCAATGAACTCCGTTCAATTCCGTGCCTGATAACAGCGCCCTGAGATAGCTAGCGATCAACAGCGCGAGTGAGGGCAAAAGGGGAAGAAGGTAATATGCAATTTTCGATTTTGAGGCGGTAAAAAATAGAAAAATCGCGGCGAACCAGCAAAACAGAGCCAAGGTTACCGGCTCCCGCAGCCGCGCCTTCCAGGGATAATAGAAAACAAGCGCCCCCGGCACCAGCACGGTCCAAGGCAAGAAATCGGGCGGCAGATTGTAAAGATAATAGTAGAAGGGTCGAACATGTCCAATGGGTCTGAGGGCATAGTTCTGAACGTTGTGAATCCAAATGAAATCTGTAATCCACTGATCTTCACCCCGTAAATGGACCAGCAACAGCCACGGCGCCAAGACTGCCACCATCACGATTAAGCCCGCGATCGGGCGCATTTGCTTGATGTCTTGCCAGCGGCCGGTCATGGCAACACAAATCACAATCGCAAGGCCGGGCAGGGCGAGGCCGATGGGGCCCTTCGTAAGGGTCGCCAGAGCGAAACAAAAATAGGCCAAAAGAAAAAGCCGCTTGTCTGCCTCTTTTAGCCACGCCTTCAGAAAGCAAAAAAAACCAGCCCAAAGGAAGAACGCTAAGAGGGTGTCCAGGCGGAGAAAACGCGATTCCCAAAAAACCCGGCTCGTGGTAGCGAGAGTAAGCCCGGCAAGAAATCCCGTCTGCCGGTCGAAAAAGATCTTGCCAAATTGGTAAGTCATCAAAACAAGACCGAGACCTCCAAGAGCCGCGGGAAGTCTGACCGTCCATTCGTTGACGCCGCCCGCTAATTTGGCAGTCACCAGAGCCAGCCAAAAGTAGAGGATAGGCTTGTCGGCATAAAGCTGTCCATTCAGCATCGGAACTAACCAATTGTTTTTCTCGAACATCACCCGGATCACTTCACCATAAATAGGTTCGCCGGGGGCCCAGAAATCCCGCGCGCCGAGACCGGGAAAAAACAACAAGCCGGCCACGGCAGTCAACACCAGAGAATAAGCAGATGAATATTGGTCTATTGCGCTATGGGAATTAATGGCCGCGCTCGTCATGGTTAATGCCTGGGGTGTTGCCTTCAGCGGTTCGTTACCAACAAATACTCATTGAACCTCATGAGTAATTTTGGCGAGGTGCCTATTTCTCCGCTGAGCTTAGCGAGATTCTTCTCTTTCAGGAAGACTTTTAATGGCCCTGCATTTTTCTTCCATTGCTCAGCGAATTCTTCGAACGTAAAAAGCACCTGACCATAGCCCGCTGCCGGAGCTGGATGCCGCTCCGCCACGTAATAGCTGCCCATCACGTCTCCTTTTTCCCGCGCCTGCACCAGCCAGAGCTGATCAGGGGAGCTGATTCTTCCGCCAATGACTTCGACGCCCGATGGAACGAAGCTACCGTCATGATCTGTCCGACCAAGACCCAAAAGAGCGCAAGACCGATCGCCGTACAAGCATAGGCGGCGCCTTGGTCTCGCCAAACCTTCCGCAAATCGCCGGCCGCAAAAACCGCGAAAACGAGCAAGCTAACGATGCCGTACAGCGCCACCAAGTGGACCTTTTGAGTCACCGCCGCGCTAATGTGGCTCGGCAAGAGATTCGGCCATGCCGCCCCGATGAGAAGGTAGAGAAAACACCCCAGCGTGAAAATCCAAGGCAGGTATAGTACCCACCATCGTCGCTTTGATGCGCCGTCGAGTTCAACCGCCACGGTCCAGCCGGTCAGCATCGCCAGGGCCGGATAGATAGGCAAGATATAATGGGGTAGCTTTGCATTCGACGCAGAGAAGAAAGTGAAGGGTAATATCACCCAAAGAAGCAAGAAGAAATTCGCGTCACTAAAGGTGCGCTTCCAGAGATTCCTTACCGTAAAGGGGATGAGCAAGCTCCACGGGAAGAATCCCACCGCCAAAACCCCAAAGAAATAATACCAGCTCTTGGTCCGGCTGAAGCGAGGCGTCAGATAGCGAACGAAATGCTCCTCCCACAAGAAGTATCTCAAATAGCCCGGATTTCTCGCTTCCACCCACAGGTACCATGGCGCAACGACAACGAAGTAGACCAAGGCACCGAGCAAGATATGCATTCTGCTTAACAAGAACCATTTACGCGAAAGCAGGAGATAACAGAAGATCACGATGCCGGGGATAACCAGCGCGACAGGACCCTTAACCAGGGTGCCGGCTCCCATGGCAGCGTACATAAGTAAACAGTAGAGCTTCGCAGATCTCGAATGATCGAGCTGGACGGCTACGTAACATGAAAAAAGGGCCAACGTAATGAAGAATGTCAGGGTCATATCAAAGATGACGACGCGCGAGAGCACGAAGAACTCAATGCTCGTGACGAGGATGAGACAACTCCACAAAGCTTCCCGTAATCCCCATTGAAGGCGGGCAAATCGGTAGACCAGAAAGACGCACCCGAGGGCTGCCAACACGGAAGGCAGCCGAGCCGACCATTCAGAGAGACCAAAGAGCTTGAAGGAAAAAGCAACCAACCAATAGTAGGGAATGGGCTTATCCAACGTTGGCAGAAAATTTTGATAGGGCGTCACCCAGCTATCGAGCAGCAAGATCTCCCTGGCCTTTTCCGCGTTTCTTCCTTCATCCGGCTCGAACAGAGCGCCGCCGCCAATATTAGAAAACAAGACAACCAAACAGACGAGGCAGAGAAACCAGGCCCAGCCGCGCTCACCGAAACCGCTCGTATCAGTTTGCTTTGCTAAGTTTTCTGAACTTGTCCTTTTATGAATCATGAAAAGTTCTTGCTGTATGGTAATCCCAAGAAACTCAACTCATTCTTGAACGGGATAACAATCACGCGCTTGCTCCATGCAATCCCAAAGCTTAACCCTGAACGGGTCGACCTGCGAGGATTTGAAAAATCAGAACTCGACGGGAATTTTTTCGCCGTTTGATCGAACCGACCGATCTCCGGCTTCGAGAACAGCAAGCACCTGGAGCGAGAATTCCCCGTGAGATAACGGGGCCCGGCTATCCCGAATACTTTCTAGGAAATCTTTGACGGCGGCCGCCAGGGGTTCCTGATCTTGGAAGCCTTGCAGCTCACGTTCGGCAATCATCTTCGAGGGAATTGTCGTCGGCAATCCGTCCATCAATCGCCCGCCATCCATGGAATCTTCCACCTCGTAATCGTAAACCGTTACCGATCGTTTTTCGAATTTGCCTTCGTAGACAAGCAGGCGTTTGCTGCCGATGACGGTCAGCTTGGCCGTATTCTCCGGATACAGCCAGTTGTGGTAGATAAACGCCGAGGTCCCGTCGCACATCTCGATGACAGCCAGGTTAAGGTCTTCCAGATTGGGCTGGAGATAACGGTAGCCGTGCAAGTTAACACTCTTGGGCCGACTCGCTAAGAGATACAAAACAATAGAGGCGTCGTGAGGAGCCGAATTCCACCAGACGTTGGAGTCACGCTTAATTCTTCCAAGGTTGAGACGCTGCAAATAGAGATGGTAAATGTCGCCCAACTCCCCTTGGCGGATCATATCTCGTATCATCGTGACCGCCGGATCATAAAGGAACGTGTGGTCCACGAAGAGGACGGTTTTTTTCGCCCGCGCCAACTGAACCAAATCACGGCCCTCTTCTAAGCGCAGAGCTAAGGGCTTTTCCACCCAGACATGTTTTCCCGCGTCCAACGCTTTTTTTGCCAGAGAAAAATGGCTCGCTGGCGGAGTCGCTATGACCACTCCATCGAGCTCCCGATCAGTGAGAACAGCTTCACACGATTCGGCTGTGGAAATCTGGGGAAACTTTTGTTGAACCGCGGCGCGATTGCCGCTATGAATGTCGCAAACCACGCGCACCGCTGCGTCGGGCGCGGATAAGAATTTTGGCAGCAGCTTCTGCCCCCAATAGCCTGCGCCGACGAAACCTACGTTTATTTTCTTTCCCTTCAACTTACCTAAACTCCTTAATTCGAAACTTTGGCTTCGCCTGGGCCTCGACAAACCGTCTAAGATTCAAAACATTGGAGCAGGAAACCGCAGCGAACGCCATCATCGTCACAGCCCACACCCAACGATTCTGAAATGCAGATATCAGAGCACCGGCCACAAAGAGCACAAATATAAACCGTAACCTGCTTTGCCAACTTGCCGCGCCACGGATGACAAATGGCAGCACCCACAGGTCCCGCAGCACGATAAAGATCCGGCTCAGACCGTAGTGGGACTGTCCTGAGATTCGCGCGCGGTCAACGATCTCAACCTCCGAGAACTCATGCCGCTTCACGCCGAGAGAAACCGGCGAAAATCGGTTCATAAAACCCTGCGGAACAAACTTACCCTCTAAAACCTCTCTCTGATAAGCCTTAAGGCCGCAGCCGCAATCGTGCACAGGGACCCCAGAGACGAGTCGGATCATAGCGTTGGCGACTTGCGAGGGGAGGCGTTTGGTCCAGAAAGCGGCGGCGCGATCTTTGCGCCGGCCGGAAACCACGCGATAGCCTTGGGCGAGTTTTTTCAGCAGATCGGGAATATAGGCGGGATCATTTTGATAATCGCCGTCTATGGTGATGATGACTTCACCCACCGCTCTGGAGATTCCCGCCAGCAAAGCCCAGTTCTCCCCTACGTTAGCCTCCAAGTCGGCAAAATGAAAATGAGGATCGCGGCCTTGAATCTCTTTCATCTCAGCAAGGGTCCGGTCGCTACTGGCGTCGTTGACAAACACGATCTCGTAGGGTTGGCCCAATTTGTCCATTGCCTTCTTGATGGCATCGTAGAGCGCCCGCACATTCCCCTGTTCGTTGTGCATGGGCGCCACGACGGAATACCTTAGGGTCTGCAAGAGCTCTCAAGCCTTGGATGAGAAATACTCGCGCACCGCCGAGGCGATATAGGCAACCTCTTCATCGTTCAGCTCGGCGAAAACCGGAATAGCTAAATTCTCGCGCGCATACCGCTCGGCTTCCGGCAGGGAATAGGCCGGGAGCTTTTTGGCTTTCCACGCTTGATGCTGGTGGAGGGGCGCTGGATAATAGATGCCTGTGCCGATTCCGTTGCTTTCCAGGAATCTCTTCAAAGGGTTGCGGTGTGGAGTCTCCACGACATACTGATGATAGACGCTGGCACGATCAAAAAACTGCGGCGGTGTTATCACGGGCAAATCAGTGAAACATTTCGAATACTCAGCCGCGATGGCCGCTCGTCTGGCATTGTCTCGATCCAATGTCGGAAGTTTGAGCCGCAGCACGACCGCCTGAAGCTCGTCTAGCCGGCTGTTCCAGCCGTAAATCTTATGATCGTACTTCTCGGCTTGACCATGCACCCGGAGAAGTCGGACGTATTGCGCCAACTGTTCGTCATTGGTCAACACCACTCCACCATCGCCGTAAGAGGCTAAATTCTTAACGGGCCCGAGGCTCATGGGGGTGATTGCGCCCCAGCCCGCCGCGCGCCGACGTTTGTAAACAGCACCTTGTGCCTGCGAAGCATCCTCGACAACCGGGATATTGCGCTTCTGGGCAACTTCCAGTATCGCCTGCATATCGCAAGGAAGTCCCAACATATGGACCGCCAAGATTGCTTTGGTCCTAGGGTTAATAGCTTTCCTCAGGCCATTCAGATCGGGTCCATAATCGCCTACGGCTTTGTCGATTAAAACCGGTTTGGCGCCCGCGGCAATAACCGGCTCGATCACCGGGGCAGGCACATGGGCAGGCAAGATGACTTCATCCCCGGTGGAAATCCGCAAGGCTTGTAGAGAGAGATAAATGGCATCAGTTCCGGAGGCGACACCAACGGCATACTTTACGCCGCAATAAGCGGCGAATTCTCCTTCAAACGCCGAAAGGTTTGATCCATTCAACAGTTTCATTGAAGAAAAAACCGAGCCCCATTGCCGCCGCAGCTCAGCCTCAATGGACCGGTACTTTCGGGTCAAATCGAGCAG
>WNGH01001811.1_pt1 | contig 32380 bp, 25 predicted proteins | sample 5400631 | NCBI WGS metagenome assembly WNGH01 (sample SAMN13153373, study PRJNA577476) | soil metagenome | isolation source: 115 cm soil or saprolite under Garry oak tree replicate 1 | place: USA:California | collected 2016-06-15
CTGACATTTCCGTCGAGGCTGGAGTTGAATAGACCTGAAGGGTCCTTCAACGCGGCTCCCTTGGCAAATGTCATCTTGACGACGTTCTTGTACGTCTCTCCCGTGCAGACGAGGCCACCGTGGGACCAGACGGGAGTCCCCATCCACTTCCACTCTTCGACGATCTCAGGGTCTGCCTCGTGTATGATTTCGCGCACTTTCGCGAGCGTCTTCCCGCGCCAGTCCCCAAGTTCCTTGATCTTCTCGTCGATGAATGCAGAGGCAGATTCCACCGGCACGGGCCTTTTCATGTACGGCTCCAACTGTCGCACCTATTTTGCGTCAAATCCCGCCTCACCGGCAACGCCAGAAGAGGTATGAGAGCCCCCAGAGCACGCTGGTGCCCGCCGCCCAGCCCCACGCCTCCGGGCCATCGCCCACCGAGAGGTGGGCGATGAGCGCAGAGCCGAGCGTGATCGCGAAGCCCGCATAGGCCCACTCCTTGAGCCGCGCCGGCACCGGCGCGAGCAGCAGCACCACGCCGAGGAGCTTGGCCCACGAGAGCTCCACCCGGAAGTAGGCGGGGAAGCCGAGGTGGGCGAACGCCTCCGCCACCTGCGGCAGGCGCAGTTGCGCGTAGGCGGTGAAGCTTATCTGCAGGCAGAAGAGCGCGGTGACGATCCAATAGACGATGGCCTTGGCGAGGGCCGGCTTCTGCAGGGTCGATTCCATGGAGTTCCTCCTCCCACGCTCCAACGTTTCTGGGCGTTGGGCGACCAACCGGGGGTCTCACCGCCGAACTGCCTGGCGTACTCGGCGTTCAATCGCTGCCAGCCGCCGAACTTCATGGCCTCGGCGCCGACGGAGCTCTCGGACGAGAATGAGCGTCCACTTCTCGCCGCCCTTCTGGACCTCGGCTCCAGCCGCGGGGCCGGGCACATCATATGCCCGTCAAGTGCCTCGAGAGGGAAGCAACCTGAGCGTCAGTCGCCGCAAGCTGGTCCATCTCGCCTGCTGGCGATCAGGTGCGCCGCGCGAGGGCTGCCGCTGGCGTCGTCACCTCCTGCGCCGCCGATCGGCCAGGCGTTCCTCGGCCGATGGAGCACGCGGACCGCCGGCGACCTGTTCGAATGGGTCCGGATATCCATGCGCCCCGGTCTCGTGAAGCTGAGTCCCCAGGAGTACGCCCGACGTCCTGAGCTACGTCTTCAGCAGGAACGAGTTCCCCGCCGGGCGCGAAGAGATGGCCGCCGACTTCGCCATGCTCCGGAAGATCCGCATCGCGCCGGAGCGGATTCGGATGGGAGCACCGGAGCCGCCGTCCAGCGCTGAGCGGGGAGGCGTCGCTTCGAGCGGCATACGGGGTGAGCTAGAAGGATCCGGACCGGACGGCGCGAGCCTGCCCCTGGCGGGTCCGCCGCGACGCCGACGAACTGCTCAGGAGCAGGCGCCTGCAGGCTACTTCGCTGCGGTGTTCACGATGGTCGCGGTCTTGATGTAATCCAGCTTCGGGAACACCTTGGTCAGGTAGGCGTTCCCTTCCGTCTGGGTGCGCGCCTGGTCGGGGCCGTGGCCCTGGGGCGCTCCTTCTCCGTACCCGCCGAACAGCTTGTCGACGACTCCCATTCCCTCGACAACGCTCCCGAACGGAACGAAGCCCTGGTCGTCGAGCCGGGCGTTCCGATCGGCATAGTTGATGAAGACCTGTGTGGTCCGGGTGTTCGGGCCGGCGGTGGCGAAGGTCACGAAGCCCCGCTTGTTGCTCTGCTGAGCGGGGTCGTCCGGTATCCTCGCTTCGCGCCAGACGCTGTTGATCGCCGGGTCGCCGTTGATGCCGAACTGCACCATGAAGCCCTGGATGACCCTGAAGAAGCGGCAATCATTGAAATAGCCGTTGTTGACCAGGTTGTAGAAACGGTCGGCACCCTGGGGCGCCCAGGCCCGCGTGACTTCCACGACGAAATCCCCTTTCGAGGTTGCGAACCTGGCACGGTAGGACTCGGGGGCTTTCTCGTTCAGCTCCGCCGGATGCATGAGCCTGGGATTCGGAGCGGCGGGCGCGGGGGAAGCCCCCGCCATGACCGAGCCGATCAGTATGGTGAAGAGCCCGAACGCCGACACGATTCGCATGATGCATCTCCCCTGAGATTATCCACCGATCGCTCCGACGACAGCGCCGGCAACTCTAGCCGCGTGGGCCCATGGCGTCAATTCAGGTCGACTGTCCTCGACCGGTCTTACTCGTAGCGTAACACCACCATCGGGTCCACCCGCATGGCCCTTCGAGCCGGGAAGTAGCACGCCAGCAGCGCTACGCCCGTCAAGAGAATTGCGACCCCCGCGAAGGACAGCGGATCCGTGGCGCTGACTCCGTATATCAGCTTGGTGATCAGCCGCGTCAACCCCAGCGCCGCCACCAATCCGATTCCCACGCCGACCAACGCAATCTTCATTCCGTCGCCCAGCACCATCTTCAGCACATCGCTTCGCGTCGCTCCGAGCGCCAGTCGTATTCCAATCTCATGCGTCCTCTGACCCGCCAGATAGGAGATCACGCCGTAGGTCCCGATCGCGGAGAGCACCAACGCCAGCGCCGAGAAAACACTCAGCAGCAACATCGTCAGCCGCTGCGTCGAAATCGAGTTCGCAACGATCTCCTGCATCGGCGTCAATTCATACACCACCGCACTGCTGTCGAATCGTGCCGCCGCCGTCCGCAGACCGCCCAGCACATCCGCCGAAGCCGCGGTTCTCGCAACGTAGCCGCTGCCGTTCGAAAGCAGCGGCCAGAACTGGTCCGGCACTTGCCATACCGGCAGGTAGAGCTGGGCCTGCAGCGCCTGATGCCCGCCATCCCCCAGTCCCCAGTGCTCCACGTGACCCACCACTCCCACAATTTGCGGATGAACGTTCAGCAATCCGATATTGAGGTATTTGCCGACCGGATCCTCGTTCGGATAGTACTTGCGCGCGAAGCTCGCATCGATGACCACGACCGGCGCCGAATGTTCGTCATCCTGGTCCGAAATGAATCGCCCGCGCTGCAGAGGAATGCGCATCGCTGCCTGGTATGCCGGCGTCACCAGATAGAACAAGGAAAAGGGCGTGTCCGCTTGATGGGCCGGCTTCGGCTGCCCTTCCAGCCAGAATGGGACTTCCGAATCGCCCGTCATCGGCAGCGAACCGCCGATCATCGATATCTTTTCGATACCCGGCACCGATTCGAATTGCCGCAAGCTCTCGCGGTACTTGGCGCGCAGCTGATCCGCCGAAGCCCCTGACTGCGCAGTCAACGACAGGCCGAACGACAGCACATTCTCGGTCTCAAACCCCGGATTGACTTGCCACAGGGCGGCCAGGCTGCGAATCATCAGGCCCGCTCCCACCAGCAACACCAGCGCCATGGCCATCTCCGCCGCGACCAGGACGCTCTGCAGACGATGTCTGTTCCCGCTCGAGCCTCGGCCGCCTTCCTTCAGCGTCTCGTTCAATTTCGGCCGCAGCAGCTTCAGCGCCGGCGCAAGTCCGAACAGCACTCCCGTCAGCACGGATAACCCTGCCGTAAAGCACAGCACATGCCAGTCCACTCCGATCTCGTCGGCCCGCGGCAACGCTTCCGGCAGGGCCGCCAGCACCCATGTCGTTCCCGCTTTCGCCACAATCAACCCGAGCGCTCCGCCTGCCGCTCCCAGCAGCACGCTCTCGGTCAGCAATTGCCGAATCACCCGCCATGGACTCGCCCCCAGCGCCGTGCGGATCGCAAACTCCCTCGTCCGCCCTGTGGACCGCGCCAGCAGCAGATTTGCGACGTTCGCGCACGAAATCAGCAGCACAAAACTCACCGCCCCCAGCAGCACGAGCAAAATTCCTCTCACGTCGCCGACGACTTGCGTCTTCAGAGGGACCAGCGTTATGCCCGAACCCTTGTTGGAGTCCGGATACGCCCGCGCCAGATCATTCGCGATCGCATCCATGTCTGCTCGTGCCTGCTCGATCGTGACCCCCGTCTTCAGCCGTCCGACGACTCGCGTCCCCATTCCAATGCGGCGGTCCCGAAACGTCGGATCATTCCACTGCCCCAGCGGAACATACACCTGCGTGGCCGCGAACATGGGCACCTGCTCCGGCGCGACTCCCACGATGGTGTAGGCCTGCCCATTCAGCGTGACGCTCTTCCCCACGATGTCCTGCGACATTCCGAATTTGCTCTTCCACAGACCGTCGCTGATCATGGCCACCGGCGCCGCCCCCGGAACATCTTCGTCGGCATGGAAGGCGCGTCCGGCGACTGGCGGCACTCCCAGCAGCGGAAAGAACTCCGCGGAAATCATCCGCCCCCGAAGCCGCACCGCCTCGCCCGACCCCGTCAGGTTGAAGTCGTCCCCGCGATACCCCGCCATCGCCGTGAATGTCTTGTTGTCTCTTTTCCAGTCCAGCAGATTCAGGTAGGTTACTGAGGCTTGGTCAAACGAATCCGTCTTGGTGAATACTCCGAGCAGCCGGTCCGGATCCTGAAACGGCAGCGGATTCAGCAGCACCCCGTTCACGACGGAAAAGAGCGCCGTGTTTGCGCCAATTCCCAGCGCCAGCGTCAATATCGCAATGGACGCAAACCCCTTGTGCTTCCTCAGTACCCGCAGCCCATACACCACATCCTGCCAGAAGCTTCGCATCGCACACCCCCATCCCAGTCAGGGTCTCTCGCCGCTAGATACGAGGCCTGCCTGTCTTTGGTTCCCGACCAGCGGATCGAATCCGGACGCGATAGTCGAGGGTCAGGCTCGCGAGGCCCACGAGTAGCCCTGCTTCGACAACGGCAGGGTCCGGGCCCGTTTGCCCGTGGCCCTGAAGATCGCATTGGCGACAGCGGGCAGGACCGGGGGGAGCGCGGGCTCGCCGAGTCCCGTCGGCGGGTTGTCGGTCTGCAGGAATTGCGTCTCGATCGCGGCGGGGGCTTGCGAGATGCGCAGCGGCGTGTACTCGTGCAGGTTGCTCTGAACGGCGCGACCGCGATCGATGGTGATTTCGTAGTCCATGAGGTGACTCAGCCCATCGATCACGGAGCCCTGGACCTGCTGGATAGCGCCGCTCGGGTTGATGATGGGGCGTCCGACGTCGACGGCCGCCCAGACCTTGTTCACGGTCACGGCGTTCTTCGCGTCGACCCGGACCTCCGCCACGACGGCGCAGTAGCCGTAGTGGCAGAAGTGGCCCCCCAGGCCCAGTGCCGTGCCCTTCGCCAGCGCCCGGGAGCCCCAGCCGGCCTTCGCCGCGGCGGCCTCATAGACCCCCCGCAGTCGTCGCGGGTTGAACCGCCCCAGCGGATTGTCCCCTTCCGCGGCCGGCGGCGCGGGCGTGTCGAGCATCGCCAGCCGGAACTTGAGCGGATCCTGCCCGGCGGCGTGCGCCAGCTCGTCGATGAACGATTGCGCGACGAAGCAGATCGCGTTGTCGCCCGGGGCGCGCAGGGCCCCCGTCGGCACCCCCAGGGGCATGACCGAGGAGTGCAGCGCGTAATTCGGCACGTACCCTCCCGGGAAATCTTCATCGTCCATGCCCGCGGAGCGCGCGAAGTCGTCCCCCTCTCCGAAACTGACGAAGTGGTCGCGCCAGGCGACGAGCCGGCCCGCGGCATCCACGCCCCCCTTCAGGTAATGGAACCCGGCCGGGCGATAGAAGTCGTGGCGGATGTCGTCCTCCCTCGTCCACAGCAGCTTGACCGGAACGCCGACCTGCCGGGCGATGGACGCCGCCTCGACCATGTAGTCGTTGTTCAGGCGCCGGCCGAAGCAGCCGCCGATGCGCATGAGATGGATCGTGATGTCGCCGGACGAGATGCCGAGTGTCTTGGAGACCAGATCCAGGCCACGCTGCGGCGTCTGGCTCGAGGCCCAGATCTCCATCTTGCCTTCCCGGTAGCGTGCCGTGCAGTTCATCACTTCGGGCGACGCGTGCGCCAGGAAGGGATAGGAGTAGGACGCCTCGACGGTCTTGGCGGCGGACTTCAGCGCCGCCTCGACGTCGCCGTCCCGGCGCAGCGTCCGCGCGGGTGGAGTCCTGGAAAGCTCGTCGGCGCGGCGTGCGAATCCCGCGCTGCTCTGGCCGGCGGTCGGACCCTCGTCCCACTTCACCTCGAGCTTCCCGCGGGCGGTCTGCGCCGCCCACCAGGTATCGGCGACGATCGCGACGCCGCCGAGAAGGCCCGCCAGCTCCGTGCCCCCCTCGACGATGAAGGCGTGCCGGACGCCCGGCATCGACTTGATCGCGTCGAGGTTGGCGGAGACGACCTTGCCCCCGAAGACGGGGCACTTCTCGTACACGGCCCAGAGCATCCCCGGCAGGGTGAAATCGATTCCGAACAGCGGCTTGCCGGTCACGATCGCGGCCGTGTCGACGCCGGGGAGGGGCTTGCCGATGATCTTGTAATCCTTGGGATCCTTCAGCTTCAGTCCCTTCGGGTCGGGCGGCGGGAGGAGGGCGGCCTTCTCCGCCAGCGCGCCGTAGCCGAGCGTTCGTTGGGTCGCCCGGTGGAGCACGCGTCCCGAGGCCGTCGAGCACTCGGATTCCGGGACCTTCCATTCGCGCGCCGCGGCGGCGACGAGCATCTGCCGGGCCGCCGCGCCGACCTGTCGCATCGGCAGCCAGTGGTTCGGGATGGCCACGCTGCCGCCGGCGAACTGTCTGCCGAATTTCTCCTCGTCGAGGTCGGCCTGCACGACGCGCACGTCCTTCCAGTCGGCGTCCATCTCTTCGGCGATGAGCATCGGCAGCGAGGTCTTGATGGCCTGGCCGACCTCCGGGTTCTTCGCCATGATCGTCACGGTGCCGTCGGGGGCCACGCGGACGAAGGCACCCGGCACGAGCGACGCCGGCGCCTGGGCGCGCGCCCTGGGCGCCGCGTAGAGGCCGAGCATCAGGCCGCCTCCCGCGAGGGCGCCGACGCGAAGAAAAGTGCGGCGGCCGATGCGGATCGTTTCCATGGTGAGTCCTCAGGCCTTGGCCGACGCCGCTTTGCGAATCGCCTCGCGGATGCGGAGGTACGTCCCGCAGCGGCAGAGGTTGCCGTCCATGGCCTCATCGATCTGGGCGGCAGTGGGTTTCGGGGTCTTCGCCAGCAACGCCGCGGCCGACATGATCTGGCCGGCCTGACAGTAGCCGCACTGCGCCACATCGAGATCCATCCACGCGCGCTGGACAGGGTGCGAGCCGTCGGGGGAGAGCCCTTCGATCGTCGTGATCCGCTTCCCCTCGACCTGTGAGACGGGCGTCACGCAGGACCGGGTCGCCACGCCGTCGACATGCAGCGTGCACATGCCGCAGACCGACATGCCGCATCCGTACTTGGTCCCCTTCAGGTTGAGGAGATCGCGGACCACCCACAAAAGCGGCATGTCCGCGGGGGCGTCCACCGTCGTCGCCCGGCCGTTCACGTTCAGTTTGAAGGGCACGAGGGTCAGTGTACCGCGAACGCGCCGGGTCGGCCAGGGGTGCGTTGTTCATCACCGAAAAGACGGGACGCGTCCCTCGATCCGGATCTCCGGACCATCCCGTGGTCCGCGGGTACGGCGCCCGCCACCTACGATCTGTATCGCGGAGCGATCGCAGTCCGATTCTCCTATGATCTGGCCTGCCTTGCGACCGGGATCAGTCTGCCGGAGTTCACGGACGACAGTCAGCCTCCCCCGGGTCAGGCCTACTATTACCTGGTGCGGGGGAATAACACGTGCGGCCGCGCGGCGAGCCCGAATTCGCCGTGGCGCGTTCAGCTAGTAGAATGGCTTGGAGGAATCCAGCGTCCGCCGCGCCGCGTCGAAGAAGGAATAAAAGAAAAGGAAGCCGTATGGACATCACGAAAAGCGGCACCCAGCCCTCCGGGAAGGGACCCGCCGAGTGCTTCACCGGCACGGTCCGCATCGACCCGCTGTTCCAACCACCCGAGCCGGCGCGGGCGCTCGGCGTCAGTGTCACCTTCGAGCCGGGCGCCCGGACGGCGTGGCACACGCACCCCCTGGGGCAGACCCTGATCGTCACGGCCGGCTGCGGTCTGGTCCAGAGCCGGGGAGGCCCGATCAGGAAGATCCGCCCCGGCGACGTGGTCTGGTGCCCGCCGGGTGAGAAGCATTGGCACGGCGCCACGGCCACCACGGCCATGACGCACATCGCGATCGTGGAACGTCTCGACGGCAAGGCGGTCGACTGGATGGAAAAGGTCACCGACGAGCAATACCAGGCCGGCGCGAGCGCCGACTAGGAGGACGACATGCAGAAGCGAAAGTTGGGGCGCAGCAACCTCGAGGTCTCGGCTGTCGGGCTCGGCTGCATGGGGATGAGCTTCGGCTACGGTCCGGCTGCCGACAAGCAGGAGATGATCACACTGCTGCGGTCGGCCGTCGACCGCGGCGTCACGTTCTTCGACACCGCCGAGGTGTACGGCCCGTTCACGAACGAAGAGCTCGTGGGCGAAGCCCTCTCTCCCTTCCGCGGGCGGGTGGTCATCGCCACCAAGTTCGGGTTCAAGCTCGATCCCAAGGGCGGTCCGAAATGGGTGGGCCTGGACAGCCGGCCGCAGCACATCAAGCAGGTCGCCGAGGCCTCGCTCAAGCGGCTGAGGGTCGATGCCATCGATCTCTTCTATCAACACCGCGTCGATCCGGAGGTGCCGATCGAAGACGTGGCGGGGGCGGTGAAGGATTTGATCCGGGAAGGCAAGGTCAGGCACTTCGGCCTTTCCGAGGCAGGAGCGCAGACGATCCGTCGCGCTCACGCGGTCCAGCCCGTGACGGCACTCCAGAGCGAGTACTCGCTGTGGTGGAGAACCCCCGAAGCGGAGATTCTGCCGACGCTCGAGGAGCTCGGGATCGGCCTCGTCCCCTTCAGCCCTCTGGGCAAGGGCTTCCTGACCGGGAAGATCGACGACAAGACGACATTCGACAGCACCGATTTCCGCAACGTCGTGCCCCGCTTCACGCCGGAGGCCCGGAAGGCGAACCTGGCCCTTGTGGAGCTGCTGGCCACGATCGCGAAACGAAAGAAGAGGACAACGGCCCAGATTGCTCTCGCCTGGCTGCTCGCCCGGAAGCCGTGGATCGTTCCCATCCCGGGCACGCGGAAGCTGGAGCGGCTCGAGGAGAACATAGGAGCCGCCGCCGTCGACTTGACGGCGGACGACCTGCGCGAGATCAAAAAGGCCGCTTCGAAGATCACCGTGCAGGGGGAGCGGTACCCGGATCAACTGGAGAGGATGACCGGGCTGTAGGCCGATGCGCATCGGCATCCTGGGCTCGGGGTTGATTGGCCCCCCTCTCGACACTGACCAAGAAAATTGGTCATATGACCAATTATGTTGGTCTCACGTTCGTCTCCATTCGGGGGTCGTAGTCGAACTCTCGTGCTTCTGGCCCTCAGTCTGCTCGAAGAGAGCTTTCCGAGGGAACTGTCCCGCATCCTCGAGGTTCCACTCTTCGGAGTGCAGCAGGCACTTCGTAGGCTGGAGATCGATGGACTTGTAGCCGGAAGATCGGCCGGGAGAACTCGCCTCTATCAGTTGGACCCTCGATACTTTGCGCGAATGGAGCTCCGACAGTATCTCAGGCGCGTCATCGAACCGGAGAGAGAACTTGTCGAACGAATCACCAAATTGCGCAAGCGACCCCGCCGCGCGGACAAGCCCCTCTGATGCTCACACGACGACCGAGTCTCTCAGATGTGGCCGCTGAGGTCGCGAACGCGCTGTCGGCTGCCGCGACCGGCGGGCGCGTGACCGATGCTCCTCCAGAAACTCGTTCGGACGTCGCGCCTCGTCGCGGAGACATCCTCGCGGCTGGCGAAGATCGACCTCCTGGCCGCACTTCTCCGGGAAGCGGCGCCGGAAGAGATCGAGATCGTCATCGCGTATCTCTCCGGAAGCGTGCGTCAGGCGAAGCTCGGCGTGGGCTGGGCGACCCTCCAGGCCGCGCGGACCGCGGCGTCTGAGAATCCGAGTCTGTCGGTCCTGGACGTGGACGAGACGCTCGCGCGTCTGGCCTCGACTGCGGGGAAAGGCTCCGCCGCGTCGCGGAGCGCCCTGCTGCAGACGCTGTTCGCGCGCGCCACGAGCGAGGAGCAGGACTTCCTCGTCCGGCTGCTGACCGGCGAGCTGCGCCAGGGCGCGCTGGAGGGGATCATGGTCGAAGCCGTCGCAAGGTCGGCCGGCCTTCCGGCGCCGGACGTGCGCCGCGCCGCCATGCTCGCGGGAGATCTGGGGGCCGTCGCCCGGGTCGCGCTCGGCGAAGGCGCGGCCGGGTTGTCGCGCTTCACCGTCCGGCTGCTCAGTCCCATCCGGCCGATGCTCGCCCGGACCGCCGCCGGCGTGCAGGACGCTCTCGCCCTCCTCGGCACGGCCGCCTTCGAGTACAAGCTCGACGGGGCGCGCATTCAGGTGCACAAGAGCGGCACGGACATCCGGGCGTTCTCGCGGCTCATGAACGACGTCACCGTCGCCGTCCCCGAGGTCGTCGAAGCCGCCAAGGCGCTCGGGTTCGAGGACGCGATTCTCGACGGCGAAGCGATCGCGCTGGACGCCGGCGGCCGGCCGCTCCCGTTCCAGAGCACCATGCGCCGCTTCGGCCGCAAGCTCGACGTGGAAGAGTCGCGCGCCGGGCTCCCGCTCACGCCATTTTTCTTCGACCTCCTGCACGCCGACGGCACGTCGTTGCTGGCGGAGCCCTACGCTCATCGTTACGACAGGCTCGCGCAGCACGTTCCGGAGACGCGGCGCCCACCGCGCCTCGTGACAGGCGACGCCGCGGAGGCGCAGGCGTTCTTCGACGCAGCGATCCGCGCCGGGCACGAGGGACTCGTCGCCAAGGACCTGCAGGCACCCTACGAGGCCGGCGCGCGCGGCGCCGCCTGGCTGAAGATCAAGCGGGCCGACACGCTCGACCTTGTCGTGCTCGCAGCCGAATGGGGCCACGGCCGCCGGCGCGGATGGCTCTCGAACCTGCACCTGGGCGCGCGCGACCCCGTGGGCGGCTTCGTGATGCTCGGCAAGACGTTCAAGGGCCTGACGGACGAGATCCTCGAGTGGCAGACGAAACGATTGTCGCAGCTCAAGGTCCGCCGGGAGGGGCATGTCGTGTACGTGCGCCCCGAGCTCGTGGTCGAGGTGGCGTTCAACGGCCTGCAGACGAGCCCGCACTACCCGGCCGGCCTCGCGCTGCGCTTCGCCCGCCTGGTGCGCTACCGGGACGACAAGAAGGCCGAGGAGGCGGACACCATCGAGACCGTGAGGCGGATCGCCGGTGTGCCGGTGGTCAACGCGTGCAGGACTCCGTGACGCAGGTGCCGCTGCTCAGATCGCAGTGCGACAGCACCTGCGACCCGCGACAACGATTCTTCGCTGTGCACTCCTTCTGGTTGCACAAGGGATTCGGGGCGGCGGACGCCTCGAGACTTCCCAGGGAGAGCGCGGAGACATAGGGACCGCCGTCCCGGACCGGCACAGCCTGGGCGGCGGCGACCCACAGGACGCCGGAAACGAGTCCGAGCCACAGCGTCTGGCGGACGATGGTTCGCATGGGGGATCTCCTTTTTTTCGAGCTTGTATACCTTCGAGGTGCCCTTCGTCAATCGGTATCACCTTCGCGACGTATTGTTTCGTGAGAGGCTCAAAGGGTAGATTCTCCAAGCATGGAGACTGCCGTGGTCCGGAGGGTGCTCCTCCTGCTCCTGTTGGTGGCGGCCGCCGGGGACGCGGCCGCCGCGGGGGGCCTGTCCCGGCTGGAGCGCCGCGCCGCCGCCGTGGTGGATCGGAACGCACCGGCGGCGCTCGCACTTCTCGAACGCGCGGTCGACATCAACAGCGGGACGATGAACTTCGAGGGCGTGCGCGCCGTGGGGCACCTCATGAAAGCGGAGTTCGAGGCGCTCGGGTTCGCGACGCAGTGGGTCGATGGCTCGGGATGGGGACGCGCCGGGCATCTGATCGCCCGGCACCCGGGCCGCGACGGCGCGCCCCGGGTCCTGCTGATCGGCCATCTCGACACGGTGTTCGAGCGCGACAGTCCCTTCCAGACCTACGAGCGGCTGACCGAGACGTCGGCGCGCGGTCCGGGCATCATCGACATGAAGGGGGGGGACGTGGTGATGCTCCTCGCCCTCCGGGCCCTGCGCGGAGCGGGCGCTCTCGATCGGCTGTCGCTCGTGGCGATCCTGATCGGTGACGAGGAGGACTCGGGGGCGCCCCTGACCCTCGCCCGACGCGACCTCATCGAGGCCGCCACCTGGGCGGACGTCGCCATCGGCTTCGAGGACGGCGCCGGCGATCCGCGCACGGCCGTCATCGCCCGCCGCGGCGCCGGCGGCTGGACGCTGGTGACCACGGGGAAGCCGGCGCATTCCTCGCAGGTCTTCAGCGCCGATGTCGGCAGCGGTGCCATCTACGAGGCGGCGCGCATCCTGGCGGCGTTCCACGAGGCGCTGCGGGGCGAGGACGACCTGACGGTCAACCCCGGCGTGATCCTCGGCGGCACGTCGATCACGTTCGACGGCGACGAGAGCCGCGGTAACGCGTTCGGCAAGTCTAACGTCGTCGCCGAGCACGCCACCGTCGCGGGCGATTTGCGCAGCATCTCGATCGCTCAGCGCGAGCGCGCCAAGGCGACGATGCGCCGCATCGTCGGGGAGCACCTGCCGCACACCACCGCCGAGATCACCTTCGACGACGGCTATCCGCCGCTGGCCCCCGCCGAGGGGAACCGCCGCCTGCTCGCCCTGTACGACCGGGCCAGCCGCGACCTCGGCTTCGGCGAGGTCGCCGCGGCCGATCCGTCCCGGGTCGGGGCCGCGGACGTCTCGTTCACGGAGGGGCTGGTGGATATGGCGCTCGACGGCATCGGTCTGATGGGGGACGGCGGGCACACCGTGAACGAGACCGCTGACCTCAAGACGCTTCCGAGCCAGGCCAAGCGGATCGCGGTGACCCTCCTGCGCGTGAGCGAGGGGAAGCGCTGAGGCCCAGGTGTTGGCAGCGGGACGGGACGACCGATCCCATCATATTGGCATTGCGCCAAGGGCATGGCGCGTCCGGCAACCCGCGAGCGCAGTGCGCCCCGCCGCTCCCGCCCGCCAACTCTCCTCTCCTGAACGATTGCGGCCAAAGGGTCGCGACATGATCTCTCTGGCACGGATGTTGCCATGTCTCCGTACGTGCTTCGCATCCTGCGCGATGACCGGGGGGCCCGTCGTGTGGTCCTGATTCTCGAGGGACGCATCGTAACGGAGTGGGCCGACGTGCTCGAGGAAGAGTGCCTGGACTTGGTCAGGTCCGGCTTCCGCGTGGCGCTCGATCTCTCCGGCGTGGTCTTCATCGACCGCAGGGGCGTCGATGCTCTCGATCGTCTTGGCCGGGCCGGAATCGAGATCAAGGGCTGCTCGCCGTTGGTCGCCGACATGCTCGAGGAAAAAGGGATCAGGGTGACCCGGAAGAGGGAGGAGATGAACGACCGGATCGTGCCGTCGAAGCGAAGGAGCTTCGACGCCTGAGCGGCGACCCATTGCGCTCGAGGTCACATCCGGGATATTAGCGAGTGTCCGACGGCCGCAGCGAGAAGTGCGAGACTTTGCCGCCGGGGCCGAGGCCGAAGGCCACCTCGAGCGTCCGGGCGGGATACCGGGCCAGATAGAGGTACCCGACATCGTCCCCGATCTCGCGGCGGGACACCAGGTCCAGCCGGTCGAGCGGGCCCATCTCGTGCAGCATCGACAGGGACTCCTTGTAGCCTTTCATGTCGCTCGGGAACAACGGCCATAGCGTCGCAGGGAGATCCCGCGACGGTCCGTGCGGCGGGGGCGCGGCGACCAGGAGCCTGCGGAGGCGGTCCGTCACCGCGGGCTCCGCGTCCGCGATCGGCACCGGCTCCGGCGGCGCCAGGCGCGGGTCGACGATCGCGGCGACCCCCTTCAGGATGATCGAAGGGTAGGCCTCGCCGAGGTTGGTCAGGACGATGACCGTCAGGCCGTTCTCAGGAAAGATCGCCAGGCAGTCCCGGTAACCGCGCCAATCGCCGCAGTGCCTGCGGACCGGCTTGCCGGCGACCGTGTCGACGAACCAGCCGAAGCCGTACGGATAGGGCCGGCCGCTGCGCAGCCGTACGGGCTCGAAGACCTGCGCCCAGCCCTTCGGGTCGAGCACCTGCCCGTCCCCCGGCGCGCGTGTCCACTTGATCAGATCGAGGAGGCTGACGCTGAGCCCTCCATCCGCGGTCACGAACCATTCCGGTGCTATCCACTCGTCGTTCCGCAGCCCCGCCTCCGTGAGGTGGTACCCCTCCGCCCTGTTCGGAACGATGTCCTGGTCCGTGAATTTCCCGGCCGTCTTCATGTCGAGCGGCGTGAACACCCGCTCGCCGAGCACGTCCCACCAGGGTTTCCCGGTCACGGAGTGGATGATGACGCCCAGCAGCGCGTAGCCGGTGTTGCTGTAATTCCACCGGGCCCCCGGGGGAAATTGCAGCGGCATGGAATACAGGAGCCTGACGATCTGGTCCTCGGTGGGATGGCGCGTCCAGTCGACCATCGAGTCGTCTTCGTCGTAGTCGGCGATCCCGGACGTGTGGGTCAGCAGATGCCGGACGGTGATCGGCTTCCACGCCGCGGGCGCGCGCGGCAGGTATTTCGTGATCGAGGCATCGAGGGCCAGTTTGCCGTCCTGCACTAGCAGCATCACCGCCGCAGCCGTGAACTGTTTGGTGATAGACGCGGCCAGGAAGACCGTGTCGGGAGTTATCGCAACACGCTGCTCAACGTCGGCCAGGCCGTAGCCTTTCGCCACCAGCACGTCGCCATCCTTGACGACGCCGAGCGCGACACCCGGTATGTGCTGGCGCTCCATTTCGGATTGGACGAACCGGTCGATGCGTCCCTCCATGCCCGCATGGCAGAGAGGGATGCTCGTGGAGAGCAGCAGACCGACGAGAAGGGATCTCATCTGACGGCTACGGCGGCGTGGGGCAGGGCGTGATGTTCGGGATGATCGAACCCGAAGAGCTCCTTCCGAGCATCCCCTCGCCACAGCCGGACTCCCCGCTCGCGAGGTAGTAGTAGCCGGTGCCCAGCGGCGGCGCGGCGGAGTCCACGGTCACGGTCGCCCCGTCGCCGTTCTGATCGGCGCTCTCGAGACAGGTCGTGTCGTACACGCCGGCGGCGACGCGGCTGCCCAGAAGCCCCGACGGGATCGTCCCCCGGTAGGAGTTCCAGTGCGTGGCGCCGGCCGACGCCGTCCACTGGACGGCCGACTGGCCCGTCCACGTCAGCGAGGAGACCTCGTCCGGGGTGACGCAGGCGACCGGTACAGCGAAGTTCCAGACGCTCGCGCTCGAGGCCAGGACGACGAGGCGGATGTCTCCGGCGTTCACGTAACCCCGGAACGACACGCACGGATCGGGCGACGCCACACCCGCGGGTCCGGCGCAGTCCGGCACGATCACGGGGGCGCCGCCCCCCTCGCTGCGCGTCACCTGGATCGTCTGGGGGGTCTGGCCCGTGACGATCGACGCGTCGAGCGTGAAGAGGAGCATCAGGGGATTGGAGGCCGTCGTCGCCGCGGTCGAGACGATGGTGACCTCCTGGCCGGCGAACGCATAACCGGACGGCGGCGCCTGGGTCACGCCCGATTCGGTGATGGTGACGGTCCCTCCGTCCGCGGTCGCAGGGACGACGACGGAGGTCTCGACGGGATCGAGCGCCGTCGGCTCGGTCGATCCGGTGGTCACCGTGCCCCCCTGGGCGCCGACCGATCCCGAGGCCGTGTCTCCGGACACGCCGCCCGCCTGCGGCGTCACCGCGTTCGACGACGGCGACGGAGCGCTCGTGCCCAGGGCGTTCGTCGCGCTCAGGGTGAACGTGTACGTCACGCCGTTGCTCAGACCGCCGACGAGCGCCTGCGTGACGTTTCCCGCGACGGTCGCGACAGCACCGCCCGGCGCGACGACGATCGAGTACGACGTGATGGCCGAGCCGCCGGTCCAGGCCGGCGCCGACCAGGACACCGCCGCGACGCCGTCGCCCGCCGCCGCGACCACCTGGAGCGGCGGCGACGGCGGCCCGGGATCCGGCACAAAGCGCTCGGTGGAGAAGCTCTGCATCCCGCCGCCCACGATCAGCACGCTCCCGTCCGGCAGCAGAGACGCCGTGTGGCTGTAGCGATTCAGGAGCAGGTTCGCGGCAGGACGCCAGGTGTGCGAGGCCGGATCGTAGATCTCGGTGGAGCGGAGGTTGTACGGCGACTCGTTCCCCCCTCCGCCCGTCACGAGCACGCTCCCGTCGAGAAGGCGCGTCGCCGTGTGACCGTAGCGGCCGACGGCCAGGTCCCCGGTCGGGGTCCAGGTCCCGGTCGCGGGATCGTAGATCGTGGCGCTCCGCAGCGCCTGGTAGTTCCTGAAGCCTCCCGCGACGAGCACGCTTCCGTCCTCGAGGAGCGTCGCCGTGTGCAGGTATCGGCCCGGGTCGATGCTGCCCGCCTCGGTCCAGGTTCCCGCGGCGGGGTCGAACAGCTCCGCGGGCGCGAGCAGATCGCCGACCGTCGGATAGCCTCCCACGACCAGGATCTTGCCGTCGCGCAGGCGCGTCGCCGTGGGGCCGGCGCGGTCGAGCGTCATGCTTCCGGTCGTCTGCCAGGAGCCGCCGGGAGCGAAGATCTCGACCCCGGCCAGGGAAACCTGCTGGAACTCATCGTAGCCGCCGCAGACGAGGACCCGCCCGTCAGGCAGGATCTCCGCCGCGTGCTGGTCGCGGGTCTGGGCCATCGAGGCGGCAACGGACCAGGTCCCGGCGGCGGGGTCGAAGAGGTCCGCCTCCGTCATGGATCCGAACGTCAGGTCGGTGAAACCGCCGGCGACGAGGACCCGGCCGTCGAGAAGGCGCGTCGCGCTGTGCCAGTAGCGGCTCGCGGGCATGTCCGGGGTCGCGGTCCACGTCCCCACCGCGGGGTCATAGATCTCGGCCGTCGCGGTGTCCGTGTAATCGATGTTGTCGAAACCGCCTGCGACGAGGATCCGGCCGTCGAGGAGCGTCGTCGCGGTGTGATCGTTCCGATTGCCGATCGTGTCGGGCGCCGCGGCCAGCGTGCCCGGGAGGCGCGCGAAGATCTCGGCGCTCGCGACTCCGTTCCCCCCGACGACCAGGATCGATCCGTCGGCGAGCGCGGTCGTCGAGTGCCAGTATCGCGCCGTCGCCAGGGAGGGCGCGGCCGTCCAGGTCCCCGCGACGGGATCGTAGATCTGCGCCAGCGGCAGCGCGGCATGAACCGACGGCTCGTCCTGCAGTCCGCCGGCGACCAGCACGCGCCCGTCCGTCAGGAGGGCGGCGCCGTGGTAGACGCGCGACGTTCCGAGCGACGGCGCCGCGGCCCACAAGGCGTCAGGGGTCCAGATCTCGACGCTGCTCAGCGATCCGGCCGGACCGTACCCTCCCGCGACCATCACGCGGCCGTCCGCGAGCAGCGTCGCCGAGTGAAAGTAGCGCCCGGCCCCCATCGACGCGGCAGTCGACCACGTTTCCGACGCCGGGCTATAGACCTCCGCCTGCGACAGCGGTCCGAAGAAGGTGCCGTCGTTGATGCCGCCGCAGACGAGGACGCGCCCGTCCGCCAGCCGGATGGCGCGGTGATCGGCGCGCGGGTACGCCAGGCCTGCGACCGTCTGCCAGCCGGCGATCGGGTCGTACACCTCGGCGGCACCGGTCGTCCCCGCGTTCCCGTAGCCTCCGGCGACCAGGACCTTGCCGCTTATCAGGAGCGTGGCCGTGTGGTCGCTGCGCGCGGCGTTCATCGGTGCGGCGCCCTTCCAGGAATCGGCGACGGGGTCGTAGATCTCGGCGTCGGCGAGACGCGTCGCGCCGAGCCCGCCCGCGACCAGGACCCGACCGTTCGGGAGAAGGGTGGCGGTGTGGCCGCTCCGCGCCGTCGTCATCGACGCGACCGCCGTCCAGGCCCGCGTCGCGGGATCGTAGATCTCGGCCGCGGCCGTCGCGCCACCGCCGCTCGCCGTGCCGCCGGCGACCAGCACGCGCCCGTCGGCGAGTCGCGTGGCCGTGTGCAGACCGCTCCACGCGTCCAGGTGCCCCACCGGGATCCAGTCGTCGGTCGTCGCGCGGGCGGTCGTCGTCAGCCACAGCAGCGCGAGGACCGCCGCAGGGATCCCAAAGCGGACCCTTCGCTTCGTCCACGGCATGGCCGCTCTCCTCCGGTCTCGAGCTCAGACGAGGGATGGTATGTGCCGCCTATCATACACCCTGCGGGAAGGTCGCCGGCATGTCCACGAGATGACCGGACAGAGTAACGGTGCAATACGCGAACGGGCCGAGATCGTGGGATTCGTTGAACCCCGCATCGAGGAGATCGACCGAGAGCCCGTTGGGGACACCCCCGTCGACGTAAACCCGCATCGGATTGGAAAACAATCCCGTCGTGGTCTCGTCGTCGTGGGCGCTCAGTTTGTCGCTGACCTGGTACAGATTGTCCTGCCCATTCAGCCGCGCTTTGAGCTCCCAGCCGTGGATGCCCGTGTTCCTCACGGAACATATTCCGGCGGCGTACTCGATGACGAAGCGCGTGGAGAGGGGAAACGACGCCGACGACGGCGTATCGCCGCAGGTTTCGGAGTAGGTCGCGCACAGCGTCACGGCGAAGGCCCGTCGAGCGGGATCTTCGACGGCGAGCGAGCCGCCGCTGACTCCGATCGTGGTGCCCGGGGCCAGCTGGACCGCCGGAAGGCTGGTCACGCCGACGTTCCACGCGCCGCTCTGCGCCGCGTTGACGTTGCCCGCGTCGCCGCCCGTGCCCTGCAGCGCGACCGGCAGGGGAGTGTTCACCACCGTCACCGGCGCCGTGCCGGACGCCTGGGTCTGGTTCGCAACCGGAATGGTGAGCGCCGCCAGGACGCCCGCGGCCGCCATGAAGACGGCCGCTCCCACATGAGTCGTTCTTATGTTCATCGTCGTCCTCCTTTATCCATGGAATACGCAAAGGGTGCGATTCAGGGGCCACGCTTCGGCGGCAGGGCTGGAGGCGGGTTGTCGCCGGGTGCGCGACCGGGTATCGTGAATCGTGCCGCCACGGGAATGAAGGGAGGGACGCACGATGATGAGGCCGAGGATCACGACGCATCTGTGGTTCGACAAGGAAGCCAGGGAAGCCGGCAGGCTCTACACGTCGCTGTTCAAGGACTCCAAGGTCAAGGACACGACGACGCTCGAGGGCACTCCTTCAGGCTCCGTGGACATCGTCACGGTCGATCTCGCGGGCCAGGAGTTCACTCTCCTGTCGGCGGGGCCGCTGTTCAGATTCACTCCCGCCGTGTCGTTTCTCGTCGCCTGCCGCACCAAGGGGGAGACGGACGAGCTGTGGAAGGTGCTCGAGAAAGGGGGCTCGGCGCTGATGGAGCTGGGCCGGTATCCGTTCAGCGAACGGTACGGCTGGCTGCAGGACAGGTACGGGCTGTCGTGGCAGATCATGTTCATGGGGGACCGGCCGATCGGGCAGAAGATCACGCCCACCCTCATGTTCGTCGGGAACGTCTGCGGCAAGGCCGAGGAAGCCATCAGCTTCTACACGTCGGTCTTCCACGACGCCAGGGTGGGGGACATCCTCCGCCACGCAAAAGGGGAGGGGCCCGACCGGGAGGGCACGATCAAGCACGCCGCCTTCACGCTCGAAGGGGGGGAGTTCGCCGCCATGGACAGCGCCCATCCCCACGCCTTCACCTTCAACGAGGCGATCTCGTTCATGGTGCACTGTGAGACCCAGAAGGAGATCGACGACTACTGGAGCAGGCTCTCCGCCCAGCCCGCGGCGGAACAGTGCGGCTGGCTGAAGGACAAGTTCGGCGTCTCCTGGCAGATCGTCCCGAACGTCATGGACGACGTGATGAAGTCCAAGGACAAGAAGGCGATGGCGCGCGTGACCGAGGCGTACCCCAAGATGAAGAAATTGGACATCAAGACCCTCGAGAAGGCGTTCAAGGGGACCCCCTAGACGTCGGCGCAGTCGCGGAGACGTCCTTCCAGGAAGCGCTTCTCCATCGGGCTGCGCGCCAGCGACAGCGCTGTCCGAAAGTGTTTGCGCGCCCGCCCGCGCCCGCCCGGGGCGCGCGAGACGGAGCGTGTAGTCCTTCGGGTTCTTGAGGGTCAGCGTCTTCGGGTCGGGCGGAGGAAGCGCGGCGGCCTTGGTCGCGAGCGCGGAGACGGCGGTGGCGCGCAGGAACGTGCGGCGATCGACGCGTCCGAACTCCATCAGGACCCCCGCGATTTGAGCGAGGCCAGCTTGATGGGCATGGCGTCGGCTCCGATTCTAGCAAGGCCCGGGGCCTGTTGGGGATCCAAGGTACCGCGGGGTCGATCGCCGCCTTGCGAGCACGCGACATTCACGCATGCTGAATCACGGCGCGATCGTCACCGTCGCGAGCCCATCGGGGGTCTCCTCCGAGCTGTCCATGAAGCCTCGGATCTGATAGTTGGCGGCCGGTACCTGCTGGCCGGCGTCGTTGGCCTGCGGCCAGGTGAAGTTGTAGGTGACGGTCTCGTTCGGCTGCCAGGTTCTTTCCGTGAAGACAAAGAGGCAGTCCGCATGTCGCCGGTCATCGTAAACGGGCGTCCCGAGGGCGTCCTCGACGCTGAAGAACGACTCGCACGTCGTGGGGAAGTGCAGCGTCACCGCGTGGGACGTGCGGTTCGTCAACTGGAAGGCGATCGCCACCGGCTCACCTGGCACATAGGTCGTCTTGTTGGTCTGCAGCGCGGCCTCCCAGACCGCTGCCTGGTAGGTGACGGTCAGCGACGAAGTCGCCGACATCTGCCCCGCGTGGTCGAGCGATCGGACGGAGAGCGAGTTCGTTCCGCCCACCGGCGAGACAGGAATGCTCCAGGATGTCGTTCCGCTGGCGATCATCCAAGGCCCCCCGTTCTGGCTCACCTCGACTCTCCGGACGCCGCTGCCTTCGTCGGCGGCCGTCCCGGTCACGGTGAACGGGTCGGTCGTGACCTCGGATCCAGGAGGTGGGGACGTGATGGCGACGGTCGGCGGCACATCGTCCCCCTCCGCGAAATCGGGGACCATCCGCGGGTAGCGATCGGCCTTGAATGAATTGACGAAGACCGGTGCGTCTCCGAAACCGTCCGGAGCGGAGCAGTCGCTCTGCGCCGGCCCGCGGCAGACGTCGGCCCCCTGGTAGTTCGACCAGTAGTTCCCGCCGCCAGGATAGCCGGCGTCCCAGAAGTTCGGGTTCGCGCCGAAGCCCTGTTCGATGCCCTGATTCTGATTGCCGAGAACGTCGTTCCCATACACGGAGCATCCCGAGCAGTTGTTGAGATTGATCCCCACCAGGCCGTACTCGAGCCTGTTCCTCTTGATGAGGATGTTCGTGCTGGAGGACGCTCCGACACCGACGCTGAGCTGGAGGGAGACGCGACATCCATCGATAGTGTCGTCCTGGCTGGAGGAAACGGCCACGCCGGTCACGACGTCGGTGGCCATGGCGCGCTCGACGCGCCCATTCGGCGCGCCGCTCAGGAAGATTCCAATGTCACAGGACTGGGCCCTCACGTTCCGGACGATGAATGGCGCGGTGGTGCCGGCGATCCGGATGCCTCGGGTGCCGCTCATCGAGGGACAGACCACGTTCCAGCCGGAGATCAGATAGGGGTCCGCGAGCGTCCCCGAGCCGCCGACGACGCCGTTGGCCGCCGTGAAGGCGGCATCGCCGAGGATGGCGATCGGCACGCGCGGCACGACGGGGGAAAAGCAGGCCGAGGGCGCTGCCTCGATCTCGGCGTCGCGCGAGCCCGCCTGCCCCGCGTCGCCCGAGTCGTAGGTCCCCACCTCCGCCGACGTCACAGGGCGCAACAGGAACCAGAACGCCTCCCCAAGCTTCGGCACCCCGGCGTAGTGAAGCGCCAAGGACGAGGTGTCATCGGCCAGGCAAAGACGCGTTGTGGCCGTGAAATCGCCGCCGCTCTGCCGCAGCGCGTTGAGGTCGCCTCGGACGAGGTCATAGCCCGTAGCGGACGGGACGCTGGTCCAGGTGATCTGGGCATAGTCCACGCTCAGAATCGGTGAACCTGGCAACGTCGGCTGCGCGAGCAGGCCGGGGGACTGAACCACGTACAAAAGCAGCGCCGACAACGGCAGGAGAGGACCGCGCCCAGCATTCATGACACCCTCCTTGCGGCGACGAGGTTTTCCTGAACGGCGTGAGTGGTCACAGTATACGCGTCAAGACTTGATATCTGCAACCTGAACTCCGGGGAGGGCTTGCGGGAAAACGCGGCAGCCGAAGCGCCAAGACCGCCGCACTCTGCCGGCTACGGCGGCGTGGGCCAGGGCGTGACGTTCGGGATGATCGAACCCGAAGACCTCCTTCCGAGGATCCCCTTGCCGCAGCCGGACTGGTCGGCGCTCTCGAGACACACCCGATCCGCCACGGCTCGTTTGCCGGCGCGTGCGCGGGCGAGGAGGGGGAGACGGACGAGTTGTGGAAGGTGATCGAGAAAGGGGGCTCGGCGCTGATGGCGCTGGGCCGATATCCGTTCAGCGAACGGTACGGCTGGCTGCAGGACAGGTACGGGCTATCGTGGCAGATCATGTTCGTCGGGAACGTCTGCGGGAAGGCCGAGGAAGCCATCAACTTCTACGCGTCGGTCTTCCACGACGCCAGGGTGGGGGACAGCAGGCCCTCCGCCCATCCCGCGGCGGAACAGTGCGGCTGGCTGAAGGACAAGTTCGGCGTCTCCTGGCAGGTCGTCGCGCGTGACCGAGGCGTCAAGACCCTCGAGAAGGCGTTCAAGGGGACCCCCTAGACATCGGCGCAGTCGCGGAGACGTCCTTCCAGGAAGCGCTTCTCCATCGGGCTGCGCGCCAGCGCCAGCGCCGTCCGGAAATGTTTGCGCGCCCGCCCGGGGCGCGCAAGACGGAGCTCGAATTCCCCCAGCGCGGCGTAATAAAAAGGATAGCGGGCGAGGCGCCCGGGATCCTCGATGCACGCGATCGCTTCGAGGCCGCGCGCCGGGCCGTCCCGCTCGGCGATGGCTACGGCGCGATTGAGCGCCACGACCGGCGACGACTGGATTGTCATCAGCCTGTCGTAGAGCGAGACGATCGCGGCCCAGTCGGTGTCCTCGGCGCGGGCGGCCCGGGCGTGCAGGCTCGCGATGGCGGCTTCGAGATGATAGGGCGTCAGATCATCGCCGGCCGCGGACCCATCGAGGAGCCGGCGCCCCTCCGCGATCAGCGCGGCGTCCCAGGACGATCGGTCCTGATGGCCGAGCAGCGTGAGATTGCCCGCCGGGTCCAGGCGGCCGGGCAGGCGCGCCGCGAGGAAACAGAAGAGCGCCGCGAGGGCGTGGGCCGCGGGCGTCGCCGTCCGCGGGTTGTCCAGCAGAAGAGAGGTCAGGCGCCGGGCCTCGGCGCACAGATCCGCGCGCACCGCCGACTCGGCGGAGGCGCCGTGGTATCCCTCGTTGAACAGAAGGTAGAGCGCGCGCAGCACGGCGGGCAGCCGCTCCGCGACGTCGTCGCCCGAGAGATCGAACAGCCGCCGCGACCGGACCAGCGTCTTCTTGGCGCGGCCGATCCGCTTCTCCATCGCGTCGGCCTTCTTGAGGAACGCGGCCGCCGTCTCCGCCACGCCGAATCCGCACAACAGATGAAGGATCAGCGCGACCTGCGTCTCCTCCGGGACCCTCGGATGCACGCAGGAGAACATCATGCGCAGCAAGCCATCCTGGATCGCGCCGGTCCCGAACTGCTCCTCGACCGCCGGGGCGAGCGTCCATTCGGACTCGAGAAAACGTCCGAGCTCGGGCGCGAACCGGCGCGCCGTCCCCTCGCGCCGCAGGATCTCGAGCGCGTGGTTCTTCGCCGTCGTCAGCAGCCACGCCGACGGGTTCGCCGGCACGCCGTGGAACTTCCAGGTCTCCAGCGCCCGGCAGAAGGCGTCCTGCACGACGTCTTCCGCCAGGGCCAGATTGTGGACTCCGAACAGGCGCGTGAGGATGGCGACGAGGCGCCCCGCCTCCTGCCGGAACAGATGGTCGGCCGGTTCCATCGGCGTGCCGGCTCCGCGGGCGCGACCGTTACATGTTCAGCGGCATCACCGGCCGCACCTCGACGAGGCCGCCCCTCTCGATGGCGGGGCAGCCGGCCGCGAGCTCGGCTGCTTCTTCGATGTTGCGGGCCTCGATCAGGGAGTAGCCGCCGATGATGTCCTTCGTCTCCGCGTACGGACCGTCGGTGACCGTCTTCTTCTTTCCGCCCACGACCTTGCCCAGACGCTCGAGCGGCTGCCCGATGCTCTTCAATTTCCCCTTCTTCTCGAGCTCCTTGAACCAGGCCATCCACTTCTGCATCGACTGCTGCGCCTCCTGCGGGCTCAGGCTCTTCATGTCCGTCTCGCCGCGGTACAGGAAAACGTATTCGCTCATCTCCGACCTCCTCGAGAATATCGTGCGTTCGCCTTATGAACGATCGAGGATGGCCGACCCGGACATTTTCTTCAAGAGGGGTCGGGGGCTGCTCAGGGGCCTTGCCTGTCCCCGTGGTGGCCACCGTGTCCATGGTGCTGGGGTGGCTCCACGAATCCGGCGCTGATCAGATCCTGCACGGCCGGGGCCATGGCGCCGCTCCACCAGGCGCAGGCGACCCAGCTTTCCCCTCGAGGAGGAACCTGGACGGAGGCCATATCGGAAAGCGCGCCGCTCATCAGATGCTGGGTCAGCTTGACCAGCGCGACCACCGGCCTGTCGCACGAGTTCCGGGCGTAGACCGACTTCGTGCAGCCGGGGGTGAGCATCGTCGGGACCGTCTCGAGTCGCACGCAGGCGCGCGCCGCGGCACTGTCGGCGACCGGCGGCGTCCCTGAGACCGGCGGCGCAGTTGCGATCGCCGCGCCTGTGGCGGCCGGCGTCTGCGGCTCCGGCTTGGCCGGCGCGACCTCCTTCTTGGCCGCAGCGCCCCCCTCCGGCCCGGATTTCGGGCGCGGCAGATCCACGTGCACGGAGGAGATGTCGGTCTGGAAATCGAAAGCCTGCCCGTCGGAGCGGAGCTCGTACGACGACGTGCCGAGCCCCGAGCGCTGGTCGATCAGGATGACATCACCCCGGCCTTCGCTCTTGACCCGCTTCACTTCGTTCTGCATCAGGAGGATCGCCGATCGCGACGGAACGTCGACGAGGACGTACTTCGACTCGAAGGGAAGCTCCACGAGATAGATGCCGGGCGCATCGGTCGCCAGAAGCCTCGCGTCCGTCTGCGCGTCCCCATTCACTTCGATCCGGGCATGTTCGTCTGCGCGAAACCTCCAGTCGGCCGCCGCGGCCGGAGACGCAACGAGTGCGGCGCAGACGAGGACCAGGGGGGCGGGCCCGGGGTGGGGAAGGCGCCAATCGGCCATCATGGAATTCCCTCACACCAACGTTGGAATCATGATAGCAGGCGCGGCCGCTCCTGGCATCTTTCGGACCCAGGGCAGTTTCGAGCGCGTGCAGGCACGCTATCTCGGGGCGTAGGTATCGACCACGATGCCGCACGGGTAGGCGGTCGAGGAGCTCAGCCGCAGCGGCCGGCGGACCGCGAAGATGCGCATCCCCTTGCCGATGGCCACGGGATTGACGAAGAGATTCAGCTCGTCGATCAGCCCGTTCTCGAGCAGGGACGAGACGAAAGTCGCGCCGCCATAGACGACGATGTCCTTGCCCGCCTGCTCCTTGAGCCGGCCGACCGCCTTGGCCAGGGGGCCGCTCTCGACACGCACGTTCCGCCCCTCGACGCGCGTCAGCGTCTTGCTGAAGACGATCTTGGGGGTGTCGACCATCTTCCGGCCGAAGGCGTGCTCGGGGCTGGACGGGTTCGCGACCACCCCCTCCCAGTACTTGACGAACCCCTCGGTCATCTTCCGGCCGAGCAGGATGGTGTCGCTCATGTCGGTCAGATGGTTGATGAACGCTATGAGCTTCTCGTCCATGTCCCAGGTCATCCAGTCCAGCTGACCCTCCGGGGCCGCGACGAAGCCGTCCACGGTGATCTGCATCTGAAGCTTGAGCTTTCTCATGATTCCTTCGTTGCCGATGGCCCTTTCGGGCGGGACCCTGAGATCTTACTAATGGGAGCAGCAATTAGATGACACTCCTTGCGCATCGCTGCTCGTCCAGAGCGGAGAGGCACGGAGGTGGTGTGTCACCTATAATGTGCTCCCGGTAGTAAACCACCTCGGCCGAACGCTGGCAACGGGGTAGAGACGCGACATGGCCGTTCCCGATCAATCACCTCGATGCTCCGCCCCTGCGGCAAGGGCTGGCGGAGCTGGCAGGAAGCGATCCGGACGCGGTCGCGGCCATCGCCTCGCGCGCCCGCGAGGTGTTGGAGCGCATACGCGACGAACCCCGGCGACACGCGAGGCGGGCGGTTGAGCGGCGACGAGGCAGCCGAGGATAGCCCTTTTCTCATGAAGATTTGGTTGGGGATCCCCAAGGCAGGAAGGTCTGCCGTCGGGGCAGGATCGAGCGGCCCCGACGCTCTGCATCGGGCCATACCGGATCTCGGATAGTCTTCGGGTATTTCCTGGCTCTGGACTCGATACGAAGGGTTGGCTATAGTGGGCCCGTTCATGGGGGTGGAAGCCGTCCCTCGTCCAACGCTTCAAAATATGACACTCCGGTCTTCGGTTACCGCGTTAGTGGAGGGACTCATCGAATCTCGATCTCTACCACGCAACTGCAAGCGTCCGCACCACGCTATCGCCCGACGAGACGCGTCCCAAGCTGCCTCGAGCGGATTCGGTCGCCATCCCCTAATGTATCTCGAGACATGGCCGAGCTAACCTTTACTGTTGACAGCGCACTTTTATCAGAGTTAGGCGAAAAACTCGTCGAGACGGCGCATATTGCTCTTCTCGAGCTCGTGAAGAACGCCTACGATGCCGACGCGACACTCGTCACGGTCAAGATCATTCCCGATCCGCCGAATGGCCCCCAGGTGGAGATTTCCGATGACGGCTCCGGCATGAGTTTCAGTGATGTACAAACATACTGGATGCGAATTGCCACATCACACAAACAGATAAACCATCTCTCCCAACGCTACGGTCGTCCTCGAACAGGTTCAAAGGGCATCGGGCGCTTTAGTTGTCGCCGGCTAGGTACACGGCTCAAACTCTTAACGACTGCTTCCGTGGAGAGTGATTGGTTCGAACAGACCGAGGTGTTTTTTGATTGGCTGAAGTTCAAGGCAGGCAAAGAAATTAGCACCATAACGTGCGACGGGGATCGCACACGACTGAGGGACGGGAATCACGGAACTACACTCATCATCAGCGGGAGCCGCGTCGATGAGTGGAGCAAGCGTGGCTATGACTTTCTCAAGCGGCAACTTGCGGTCCTTGTCGCAAATCGGGGTAGACGGCGTTCCGGCTTTGAGGAGGATCCCGGCTTTAATGTGAGCCTGGAAGCGCCCGATTTCAACGAGAAGATCAGCAATCTGCGGGATAGGCTCTTATCAGCGGGGTGGGGCGAGCTAAAGATTAAAGTAAGCAACCAGGGAGAGGTCAGGTGCTCCCTAAATGCTATAAAGGTTGGCGAGAAGACGGTTGTTTACCCTAGAAGAATACCAGACCTGGCTAGCGTGACAGCGACCATTGGCATAATGCCAGTGGATCGTGATGAGATGAGAGACCGCGAAGTGATTTCAAAAGGCAGTCTGTCAGAGCTTCTGGACGATTGGGGTGGTGTATATGTGCGACATAAGGGGTTCAGGGTGTACCCCTATGGTGAACCTGGTAATGACTGGTTGAATATCGATCATGATCGCGGCTTGCGAAAGAGCGCTCTGTCAGAAGTGCTTCAACCTTTTGCTGCGAAACTAAGAGGTGTGAATCCCCAAAGAGCGATGCTGTCCCTTCTATCCAGCAAGAGCTACATCGGTGACGTCGATATTGGGGATCGGGTGGTTGGCTTTGAACCGAAAGCTAGCCGAGAGGGGTTCGTCGGCGAAACTGGAATTGGCCAGCTCCGCGAGATTGTGAGGTTCGCGATTGACTGGTCTACGATGTATCGCGAGTATGCGCGTGCGCTTACGCTTAGGGAAGAAGCACGCAGCGCTCGCCAGGACCTAGAAACACAACTCCAAGAGCCGGTTAAGTCAAAAGAGGTAGTAGCGTCGGCCATCCGGTTCCTTGACAGCGAGGTGCGAAGTGTGGCGATGCAGCTACCGACTTCTGAGCGTCAAGAGCTGCTGCGATCCTTTCGAACAGCGACCCAAGCGATTAGAAAGCACGACAGTTCAAATCGTGAAGAGCTTCGCCATCTTCAATTGGTTGCCTCCACATCTACACTGTTGCTAATCTTTTCGCATGAAGTCAAGTCATTGCTGAGCTGGTTCGAGCAGGTGAGCATATCGCTCGATCGTGTCCGGAAACGGTTGAAAGAGGGGGCGGGGCGGCGGCTGATTGAAATTCGTGACGAGTTCGTTGTCATGAAAGACCGATTCGTGGATCTATTGTCAATGACCTCTCTCATTTCAGTCGGCCCGAGCAAGGCCGAACCGACTCGATTGATGCTGAGACCCCGCTTGGAGCGGGCTGTTAGGTGTTTTGACCTGATCAGAAAAAGCTATGACATAGATATCAACCTCGACCGGGTGGGGAAGGCGCTTCAGGTTGGACCGATGTTGGAGGCTGAATTGTTTGCAGTGCTGTTGAATGTTCTGTCAAACGCGATCAAGTCGGTTATCGCTGCAGGAGGATCAAGAAAAGTCTCTATTCTCGCGGAAAGAAGGGAGTCCGATGTCGTTGTGAGGGTTCGGGACTCAGGAGTTGGACTCGACAAGAGGTACTACGAGAGCGTCTTCGCGCCGTTCATTGCAGATCCGGAGCGGAGACTCTATGTCGGTCTCGAGCGTAGACTCAACGCTGAGGATGAGTACATTGTTGGTACGGGAAGCGGACTAGGATTGAGCATCGCACGAGAGATCCTCAGCTATCGAGGGGGCTCGATCCGATTTGTACGCCCCCATGAGTCGTGGAAGGCAGAGATAGAGATGGTCATTCCATGAAGAGGCCGAGAGGAACCGTCTGGATCGACGATAACCCATCGCGCGAGGGAACCGCGAAGGATCTGGGCGCTCGATTCGTAGACGTCAAGAATAGGGAGGTGTCTTCGACGGTGGAGAAATTGCTGAAAGGCCCACGGGCATCGCTGGTGATCCTCGACCATGTACTGGACAAAACGAGGCCACCGAGTGGACTGTTGCAGAGAGGCTCAACGATAGCCGAGGCCATCAAGGAAGCGTGGCCATGGTGCCCCGTTGTCGGCGTGACAGCAAGCGACAATATGGAAGATATCGACCTGCGCACGAAGGGGGTTTACGACGCTCTGTTCTCATTTCAGGACCTCCGACAACACATGGACGAGCTTCAGAGCATTCGAAGCGGATTCCAGGCGGCTGCGCGTAAGAGACTGCAGAATACGACCCAACTGGTACGACTTCTCACTGCTCGAGCAGATGAGACAAAGAGATTGCAATCAGCGCTGCCGGAGGACCTTCGTGATCGGGAGCTGCTTCGCGACCCAAGCGTCGGCTCGCGCCTACACCGGTGGGTGGATGATCTGAGGCGTCGCGCTGGTTTCCTGTATGACAAGCTATGGACGGCAACGTTTCTGGGTCTCAATGAATCTGGATTGGAGATCGTGAAGGGGAAGTTCGAGAGAAGTCTCTATCGCGGGGTGTTCTGGATTCGTTCTGACCCACGCTGGTGGTCGACCAATCTATCAAGTCAACTATACAAGAGTGCTGAGGCACAAAGGGGCGAACTGTCTTGGAATGTCGGTAGACGACTGGAGGGAATTACAAGACGCCACTTTAGCCGCTGTTAACTGTGTGATGATAGCACACCTCCAGAAACGGTGATTTATTTGGATGTGGCGAGCAAGGAACGCTATCCGGCCCATCTGAAGTGCACTGAACTCCATCCAAGGTTCAAGCGTGAGCTCTACTTCGAGGACGTCCGCGTGATGAAGGCGGAATGATGGACCTGGACGAATTCTATCCATCGCCGGACAAGCTGATCGAGAGCGAGGTTGAGGTGCTGGGGTTCCTAAGAAATGAGCCTTACATGAAGCGTGTACATGTTGAATTCTCCCTAGACGCGCATCAAGGTTATCAGAGATATCGATCCAATTGGCGATCGGGTTTTGCGTTCGCATCGTTTCTCGATGTTAGTCATCTTTCGATGCCACGCAACAGTCGGAGGGGACGGAAGCGGGGGGCGCTATTGCCCAATGTCCGTCTCGTAGTATCTGCACTAGTAGAACTGGAGATGGGTCAATATAGCAACGTCTCATACTGCTTGGCTGTCCTTCGAATTCGAGATCGGCAGCTTACGATCCTTCGGAAGTTTCACTTCGACGTAACTCCTGCCGCAGGCGGGACGGTCCGACGACGTCAGGAGCACCCAAGATGCCATCTGCAGTACGGCGGAAGCATGACGCCGTTCATGAGCAAGATGGGTTGCAAGGAGTCGCACCTGACCCAGATGCATGCGTCGCTTTCCGAGCCGCGAATACTCTTTTGGCCGATGTCTTTGGGCCTCGTCATTGATATGGCACTGCACGAGTTCCCGGATTCGGAGTCCTCCGAGTTTCGTCGGACTCCGGAATGGCGAGGGATGGTTAGAAGGCAAGAGCGACTCGTCTTACGAGACTTCTATGCGAAGTGCGTCGCTGTAGTCGATAATTCTGGCGGAAAGTACAAAACATTGGGCGAGGAGTTCTATGTGGTGTAGCGGTATCATGAGGAAGAGGGTCTTTGAGACTATCGCGTCCACCGCAATCCTGTAGAGTCTATACTGATTCGCGGCTCGCGGAAGCGATAGTGCGTGCCCTTGGGGACGTGCCGCAGGCAACCTGGCTTGAGCCCTCGCACGGTAGGGGTGTCTTTGTTGAAGCAATCGCGGGCCTCGGGGTGCGGAGGGAAAGGATTACTGCCATCGATTTGGACCCGACGGTATCTAAGGCTGATAAATTGGCAACGACCTTCCGCGGAGTAGATTTCCTGAGATGGGGGAAATCCTCCGGCGAGAGATTTGATCGGATTGTTGGAAACCCTCCATTCATTTCGATCAGGCACTTGCCGCTAAGTCTTCGGATGGCAGCTGCCACCGTACACGATATTAACGGTGAAGCAATCGGCAGCCGTGGAAACGTGTGGTACGCCTTTGTCCTAATCTCGCTCCGGCTGCTTCGTGACGGGGGTGCGCTTGCATTCATCCTCCCATCTGCAGCGATTTTCGCAGACTACGCTGCTTCCATGAGGAGAGCAATAGAGGGCACTTTCGGGACTCTCGAGGTATACAGATGCACGCGCCCGCTGTTCGAGAGTGTTCGAGAGGGTACGCTGGTTGTGGTTGCGCGCAACTATCGATCACGCGGCTGCAGAGTCAGCCGAAAGCAGTATGACACGCGCGACAATCTGATTCAGGCGTTACGACGAAGTGGCAACGGAAATGGACATCTCTGTCCAGCGGAAAGGATCCATGGAAAAAGTGGTGCCGTCACCCTAGGGGAGGTCGCTACAATTAGGCTTGGTGGCGTGACGGGTGATGTCTCGTTCTTTTTGATGACCGATGAGAGACGTCAAGCGCTAGGCCTTCCATCTTCCGCCGTTAGGCCGGTTGTCTCTAGGGCTAAGCAGATTCAATCGTCGCAGATAGACAAGCCTGTGTGGCGCAGGCTCAGGGATGTGGGAGAACGAGTGTGGCTCTTCGATCCGCCTTGGCGTTTGACTGAGCACTTGAAGGTCAAGCACTACCTGGAGCTGGACAATTCCATGGGTGGTTGCAATCGGAAGGCATACAAGGTGTGTGGCCGAGTGCCTTGGTTTAGAACCAAGATGCCTAAGGCTCCGCATGCGTTCGTGAGTGGAATGAGTGAGATGGGTCCATGGCTCTGCATCAACGAGATGAAAGGCCTAAATGCCACGAACACACTCTACGTAGTGAGTTTTAGGACACAAGATCGAGAAACCTGGTACGGGTTGGCACTTGCTCTTCTGTCGTCATATGCCCGGCGTCAGGTGCGTCGGATTGGCCGACAGTATGCTGATGGACTTGTCAAGTATGAACCTGGCCCGCTGGGCAAGATTGAATTGCCACCTCTCAAGCCGGAGGAAGACTACAAATCCCTGTACGCCCAAGCGGTTAAAGCTCTGCTTGCCGGAGACTCAAGAACCGCGAGAGATATAGCTGATGCAGCGCGACTGTAATTGGTGAGTTGCGCGTCAGCCATCAAGAGAAGAGACGATAGTCGATCACGCTGATCGGAGGTATAGAGTTCGCGAAGGCGGCGTGCTTCGGACGTGGGTTCGACTCCCGCCGCCTCGACCCGC